>Ga0213875_10000099_pt1 | contig 98377 bp, 72 predicted proteins | sample BarmaccomBMRX_R8_FD_160105 | JGI IMG/M metagenome (GOLD analysis project Ga0213875, IMG submission 160105) | Root-associated microbial communities from Barbacenia macrantha in rupestrian grasslands, the National Park of Serra do Cipo, Brazil - RX_R8 | ecosystem: Host-associated > Plants > Roots... | reverse complement strand
CGCCTGTGCCAGCTGGATCTGACGTTACAAAGTAATCCCCTTCGCGAAGGGGACTGAAATTCGCAGCTGCTTGCGCCTGTGCCAGCTGGATCTGACGTTACAAAGTAATCCCCTTCGCGAAGGGGACTGAAATTATGACTCTGGTAGTTCGGCATGGTTCAATCACGAGTTACAAAGTAATCCCCTTCGCGAAGGGGACTGAAATTTACTCAGCGTACCACTGGTATTAAGCGCCACTCCAGTTACAAAGTAATCACGATTTTCGAAGCGGATGTTTGTGAAAACGATCCTCGGATGCGGGACTCACCAGTGAATTCGGTGAAGCTTGTGCCGATCACGCTTCCGCGGCTCTTGACTTCTGCAATCGCCGGCGTCGAATCGATATTTGCGCCGGATAGACGCTCGCAAACGCTTTGGCGGTTTCGTTGGCCGCCCAAATTTCGAGATCCGCGTCCCCTTCATCCTGCACGAGGACGTTTACCGCTCCATTTCGCGACCCGATGCTGATGTCCCGCACCTTTTGTTCATGCCCGCGATCGAGCGAATCAGCGATGCGCAGAAGAGGGACAAGATTAGCCACTGTGCGCTTCGAATCCGCATCCAAATTTTGGAGCTGTGGATGAGCCGGATCCGGCACCGACTTTCTGTGAAACCGGCAAAGTGTCGCGATGATCAATCGTTCCCGATTCGTAAATCCAGGCATCCCCGAATTCGCAACTAGATATGCGGAGTGCTTGTGGTGTCCTGTATCGCTAACGAAATGCCCGATGTCATGCAAATACGAAGCGGCCTCCAATAACTTGCCTGCTGCCGGCGCTAGTTGATGTAGGGGCCGCAACAGCTCAAAAAGACGGTGCCCCAGAAACGCTACATGCTTGGCATGCTTCAACGCGACACCATACCGCTTCGCCATTCCTTCCACTACCGCTCGTTGTTCGCGAGAAAGCTGCGAGAGCTCACGCCCGACCCCGCGTGCCGCCAGGTCTGCAATGATCCCATCGCGTACACCCGCCGCACAGTAATACAACGCCCGCTGGTGGAAAAGCTCTAGCGCTCGGAGAAATGCAGCGACGCCCGCGATGATGATTTCGGCGCGCCGCGGTCCAATACCGGGAATTTTCCGGCGCCTGGTGAGATCGGTTTCGATCAGCAAACTGTAGAGCTGGCGGATCTGATTGACCCCCGCCCGCATCCGGTCTGCCTCGTCGCGCTTCGCGCGAGGAACTCGATTCGCCGCGCTCACAATCGCCGCCGCGGTCGCTGAGGTCGCGATGGTGCGGCTGAAGTGTTCCGCGCCGTGCCGCCCGTAAAAGGAGCTCAGCTTTTCCTCGATGTAAGCCTCCATGCGATGCAGCTCCTCCGGTTGGGGCGGATCGGTCTTTAGGAAAACCTCTGTCAATCGCACCGCGCCAAGCGGCTTCGAAGTAGCGTCTACCATCTCGCCGCCTTCGCTCACGATCAACTCGCCGCTGCCGCCGCCGATATCAACAATGAGAAACCGTTCGTCCTTCGGCCGCGGCCACCGCGCGTTCACACCCAAGTGAATCAGCCGGGCTTCTTCCGCGCCCGAAATAATCTCGACATTGGTTCCCAGCGCCGCAGCAGTTCGAGTCAGGAATTGCTGCCTGTTGCTCGCATCACGCACGGCGCTTGTCGCCACCGCGCGTACTCCAATCACATCCAGGCTTCGATACGCGTCCGCCATCCTCGTAAGAACGACGCAAAGGAAATCCAGGGCGTCTCTGCTGATCCTGCCCGATCGAAATACGCTGTCCCCGAGCCTTGTGACCTGCCGGTCTTCCGCGAGTATCTCGGTCCCGGTCCCCGTAACGTCGGCAGCCATCATCCGGACAGAGTTGCTGCCGATGTCAACCGCCGCGTAACGAGGCATATCCGCCTTTATAGCAGTGCAGGGGCCCTCGATAAACTAAATTCGTGCAACTCACATGTGAACTGCGCTCATGAAGTTTCTGTTGAAGCCGATGGCGCACCGCTACCGGACCTGGATGTATCGCTGGGAAAATGAGCTTTGCTCTCGCGCCACGGACCGCATCGTCCGCCCGTTCGATTATGGCCTTGAATGGACTCGCGATTGGCCGTGTGCGCGACACAAGCCGCTTAACGGCTCCGAGCCGGTCGAATACATCATTCGCCTAAACGAGTGCGCCATCGCAAATAGCGCGAATTTCTTCAGCTATGAAACGCCTGCCCGCTTCGATCTGAAGAATGAATGGCTCGAATTCGCTTCGCCCATTCGCACGCCGTATCCGGAAAACAACACCGTCCGTGCGCTCTGGTTTCCCGCTCGCAGCCCCGGCCGTAGAGCCGTAGTAGTGATACCGCACTGGAACGCGAAGCTCCCTCAACACAACAGCCTCTGCACGGGTCTGCAGCGCCTCGGGATCTCGACGTTACGCCTGAGTCCGCCTTATCACGATTCGCGCACGCCCGCGGGCTTGACCCGCGCCGATTATGCCGTCTCATCGAATATCTGCCGCACTATCGACGCGACCCGCCAAGCGGTGATTGACACCCGAGCGTGCTTCGATTGGCTCGCACAGCAAGGTTTCGATCGCCTCGGCGTTGTGGGAACCAGTCTCGGGTCCTGCTACGCCTTTCTCGCGAGCGTCCATGACCCCCGCATTCGGGTCAATGTATTTAATCACTGCTCTACGTATTTCGCGGACCCGGTCTGGGAGGGCTTGTCCACCCGCCACATACGCGAGAGTCTTGAAGAGGCGGTCGACTTAGAAACCCTTCGCAAGCTCTGGCTCTGTATCAGCCCGCCCAGTTATTGGAAGTTATTCGACGCCAGAAACAAACGCTCCAAATTCATCTACACTCGCTACGACACTACGTTCCCCGTGCATCTCTCGCGCGAAGTCATTAAGGGCGCGCGCAGGCAGAACTGGGATCACGATGTCACGGTTCTGCCGTGCGGCCACTACACCATGGGCGAGTTTCCGTTCAAGTACATTACCGGTTACGAGATCTGCTCATTTTTGAAGCGGAATCTCTAGACTGTTAATCGAGACTAGTAATGACGAATAGGAAACGCGTGCAGACCTCTGTCCTTCCATCCATAGCTTTCATTTCTGGATTCGCTCTTTTTGCGCAATCACCTACTTCGACGAACACCGGTTCGCAAATTGGGGCGCAAACGTATCAAGGCAGCGTTCCTCAAGGAGCAGCCTCAGCAACTCCCATAGCTCTCACGATGGGGGACGCAATCAACCGCGGCTTGAAAGCCAATCTCGGCCTGCTCACGAGCGAACAGGCGAGCCGGCAAACGCGGGCGCAGCGTTTTCGAGCGCTTTCCGGTCTTCTGCCCACCATCAACGGGCAGTTGAGCATGACCGAACAGGAAATCAATCTTCAGGCGCTTGGCTTCCTGGTCAGTTTCCCGCCCAATTTTCCAGTCCACGTCCCGACCATTGTCGGTCCTTACTCCTACCAAGCCGCTCTCGCGAACGCGAACGTTCCGCTCTTCGACTACACCGCGATTAATAACTACCGCTCCTCACGCGAGAACATGAAAGCTTCCGTTCTTTCTATCAAGAACGCGCGCGATCTGGTCGTCCAGGCAGTCGGCGACGCTTACCTTCAGATCATTGCCGACGCTGCACGCATCGCGGCCACTCAAGCTGAGATTGAGGCCGATAGAGCCGTCTACACTAACGCTACGCGCCGACACGATGCAGGTGTGGCCATCGGAATCGACGTGCTCCGCTCGCAAGTTGAATTAAAGCAGCGCCAGCAGTCTCTCGTCGCTCAAACAAACCAGTTCGAAAAAGACAAGCTGGCATTAGGGCGAATTATCGGTCTTGCCCCAGGGCAGGACTTCACAGTAGCCGATCCATCGCCTTCAGTTCCTCTTGAAAGCATGTCGGTCCAGGATGCGCTCTCTAAGGCGTATGATCACCGACCCGATTTTCAAGCCGCTAAAGCGCAAGTCACCGCTGCAGAATTTGCGTTGCGAGCCGCGAAGGCAGAACGCTTCCCAGCTTTTCAGGCATCAGGTTTCTACGGCGACGAAGGACTTCGCGTACTTACAAACTCGCATGGCGTGTTTCAAGCCACGGGGTCGATTCAGTTCAATATTTTCGATGGCGGCCGGATCAAAGCAGACATTCTCGAGAACGATACAGAGCTCAAGAATCGCCGCAACGAGCTGGAAAACTTGCGCGGTCAAATTGATTACGAGGTTCGGAGCGCGCTGCTCGATTTGAAATCAGCAACGGATCAAGTAGATGTGGCCCACAGCAATATCGAGCTTGCGAATCAAACGCTCAGACAGGCCCGCGACAGATTCGCGGCCGGTGTAACCAATACGGTCGAGGTAGTTCAGGCGCAGCAATCGGTAGCCGATGCTAACGAGAATCTTATCTCAGCCCAGTTTCAATACAACGTGGCCAAAGTCTCGCTGGCCCGCGCGCTCGGCTTGGCCGAAGAAAGCATCGGCACATATTTCAACAAACAGCCGTGAATAACGATTTAATCGAGAGCCCGTTCGACGGAACTGGAGCTATTTCTCCAAATAGAAGCTCCCGACGAATAGCGCATCTATCCCTGACGAGTAGAAGCTTCGCACCGCGTCGCGCGGGGTGCAGACAAGCGGATCGCCAAAAAGATTGAAGCTCGTGTTGTAAAGAACCGGCAAGCCCGTCGATTCGCCTGCTTGCATCAGCAACCCGTGATACAGCGGATTTTCCTCTTTATCGACCGTGTGCACGCGAATCAGATCATTTGCGAGAACGGCGGCTGCGAACGTATCGCGATATTCGGGCCGGACGCGGCCAACCGTGGCCAGATAACGGGCATTCGGGCCAACTTCGAAATACTTATCCGCAAGCTCAACGGGAACTGAAGCCGCAAACTTCCGGGAGCCCTCTCGGTGCTTGATATAAACGTTGAGGTTCTCAGTCGAGTACGGATTCATGGGCGACGCAAGAATACTGCGATTACCCAATGCTCTCGGACCGAATTCCATTCGTCCTTGCATCCATGCAACGATCTGCTGATCATTGAGGGCGTTCACGGCCTGGCCGATCAGCGCTTCCTTCGTCATCAAATAAGAAAAGCGCAGTTTGCAATTTTCAAGTACCTGCTTGATCTCTTCAGGCGAGTACGCCGGTCCAAGACACAGCGTGTTGAATGGAACGCGAGTTTTTTCGCCGAGGAAATTGTGCCAAGCGAACAGCGCTGCGCCGAGCGCGGTTCCCGCATTCCCCGCCACCGGTTGAACGAAAACATTGCTGAACCTTTCCTCCAGCGAATGAATTAATAACGTATTGAGCGCTAGACCCCCCGCAATGCACAGGTTCTCCGCAGATCCGGCCATTTCGATGACCGCATTAGAAATCGCAGCTTGTAAGCTCGCTGCCAAATCGGATTTGATCTGAGGAGGAATCGGCTCTTCAGCCCTGATCTGGACCGCATCGTAGAACCGGCTGCTAAAACCTCCGTGAGTGAGCAGGTCTGCATCAAAGAAGTTCCGATCGATCTGAGGCCAGTGACCCGCCGCGCGATAGAGCATTTTCCGAAACACGCCGGCAAATCTTGGTTGACCCGGTACAGAGAGCCATTGTACTTTATGTTCATCAGCCCTCGGTTCGAAACCAAGCAACTCCGTCACGCGATTGAACAAGTCACCGAGGGAATCAGGGAAATAGAGCTCTCGGACAGGAGTTAATCGATTCTCTTTTGCTTCGAACAGCACGGCTGATCGAAAGTCTCCGGCGCGATCGATACTTAGAACTGATGCGGAATCAAACTGCGTGGCATAGTAAGCGGACGCAGCGTGCGCGTGATGATGCTCAACTACGACGACATGCGCGTTCGGAAAGCGATCGCGGATCTCGAGCTGAATCGCGCTCTCCGCGCCTCTTGCAAACGGGCGCGCCACTGCTACGCATTCAATTTCTTCCGGCTTGATGTGCGCGACTCTAAGAGCTTGATCGAATGCTTCCTCGGGAAACGAGCCCAGCCGTTCTTGTCGAGATATCTTTGCCTGCTCAACAGCCGAGGCAAGATTCCTGTCTTTGATGACGCAGCAGGCCGGATCGCTCAGTAACCCGCCCAGTCCGACGATGACTCCAGACATTCTATACTCTTCGCAGCCTCCGAAGCACGCGCTCTCGACCGATGCATACGAACACTGCAAAAGCGCTCGGCCCTACGGGTTGACCCGTCAATGAGGCGCGGCTCGCGTTGATCAACACGCCCGCTTTCACTCCGCGCTCCTCGGCAAGCTTTCTCAAGTCCGCCTCCACAGTAGCCTCTGTGAACTCATGGCTCGCCTCGATTCGATCAGCCAACTCGTGCAGCAACTCTCTCGCGCCCGGCGCGTTCAATTTTTCGAGAGCCGCCGGATCCATCGGAAACTCATCAGCGAAATAGGCCCGCCCTTTCGTCGGAAAATCGAGCAGAGTGGAAAAGCGCGTACGAATTGTGTCCACTACGTGCAGAAAGAATGCATCGTCTGCATAGGGGGCCAGATTCTGAGCCTCGAGTGAGTTCCGGACGAGTGGAGCCAGCTGCTCAACCGGGATGTGCCGCAAGTGCTGGGCATTTAGCCACAGAGCCTTGGGATCGATCGGATCGGCGTCGCTGAAGTTCACGACGGCGTTGCTGCGGTGAACCCCTTCGAAGCTGAATGCATTGGTTAACTCATACAGGGTCATCTGCTCTCGATCGTCTTTGGGCGACCATCCAAGCAGGCACAAGAAGTTGATGTATGCCAGCGCGAGAAAGCCGTGGTCACGATAGGTTGTGACACTCACGACGGGACCGTGCCTCCGCTTCGACAGCTTAGAGCCATCGGGCGCAGTCAGCAAAGGTAAGTGCGCAAAGCGCGGCAGCGGCGGTCCTGCTGCTTGGAGAATAAGCAGGTGCTTGAACGTGTTCGAAAGATGGTCTTGGCCGCGAATGATGTGTGTGATCCTGAGATCGATATCGTCAGCGCAAGAAGCAAGATGATAGGTCGGCATTCCGTTGCTGCGTAAGAGCGCGAAGTCTTCGATGTCAGCGGTGAGCTTTGATTGATGCCCGTATACCTCATCCTTGAACGAGACCTCGGTCGAATTCTCACGCGGCACCCGAAAGCGAATCACGAACGGCTCCCCCGCGGCCGCTCGCGCATCGCTTCCTTCTTTCGAAAGGGCCCTCATATCTGGATTGAAGAGCCATGGACCCTCGCTGTGTGGTTTGTCTTCTAAATCCGGCGCAGCAGGAGTGAAGTCGCGATATGCGAGCCCCCTCGCGAGCAGTTCGTAAGCCAATTTCCTGTGGAGATCAAGACGCTCCGACTGCCGATAGAGCTCGTCCCAATTGAGCGCGAGCCAGTTCAGTCCTTCATAAATCGAGAACAGGGACGCTTCAGTATTGCGGTCCACGTCCGTGTCGTCGATGCGAAGGACCATCGTGCCGTGATGCTTCCGCACATAGAGCCAATTAAGAATGAACGTTCGCGCGCTACCGATGTGCAGGTAGCCGGTCGGGGAAGGCGCAAAGCGAGCGCGAATCATGAAGTATCAAGTGTACAGAAGCGTATCAGTTCTCCGATCCCGAAAGCCTGCGATGTAAATCGATGAATTGGTCGACGGTCAACTGCTCGGCGCGTAGCCGCGATTCCGGCAGTGTTTCAATTGCGGCTCCATAAAAGGGTCGCAGATTGTTACGAAGCGTTTTTCTCTTTTTCCCGAAACAGCGGCTTACGAAAGTCAACAGGTCATCGATGTCAGGCGGGAACTCGCTTTTGCGCTGAAATCGCACGGCGGAAGACTCCACTTTGGGTGGCGGCACAAATGCGGAAGCTGCAACTCGGCACACAAGCTCGACATTGCATATAAGTCGGGTGGTCACTGTCAAGTAACCGTAGGAGTGGGTGCTAGGTGCAGCCAGCACTCGATCCGCCACTTCCGATTGCATCAGGAATACGGCAACCGGAAATCGGTCATCAAGTCGAAGAAAGCGATGAATGATGGGCGACGTGATGTAGTACGGCAAATTGCCGGCGATTACAGCGGGCCCCCATTGTGCCAGGTTAATTGAAAGGACATCAGCACGGTGGACACGCAGTTTAGGTTCAGTGACAAACCTCGATTCGAGGTAGCTTGCGAGCGAGCCATCCAACTCGATTGCGTGTAACTCATTGGTGCGCGGCAAGAGATGCCTGGTAAGTGCGCCCCGACCCGCTCCAATCTCAATCACCCGGGGAGCATGATCTCCGCAGAGCGCGACCGCCAGAGTTTGGAGAATCGAATCACGAACGAGGAAATGCTGGCCCAGCTTGCGAGGCAAAACTTAGTTTAATGCGAGATCGGCGGGTTCAGGCCAGAGCGAAAGGCTTTTCGAGCGACAAATGCCGCGAATAGTATCGCCTGTCGGGAATGAGATCCCGATTCATTTCAACAAATAATTGTTCTTCGGAAGGGAGAACGAGTGAGCTCCACTCAAGATCTGACATGCCGCTGAGAAAGGGCGAATATACAACTCTCTTTCCCGTTCGCATGGCGTGAGCGCCTGCCCACGCTCCCAAGAAGGCGAACGAAGCTTGGTTAGATAAACCCTCTACAAGTTCCACGAAAAAGCTCGCTCTGATAATTGCGAACTGAGTAGATACCGCACTTACGGAACGCTGCTTCCACATCTGAGTGAAGTAGCCGGGATCAAGAAACGATCTGCCGCGATTTGGACATCCACACGTCCCCTCATACCCGAAATGTAAGCCGCCTTCCGTGATGATTCCCTTTCGATTTCGGATTCGGCCCCCAATCGTTACAGTTTCAGGATGGAGCTCGAATAGCGCGAGCGCTTCCCACGCCCATTCACGGCTACTTGCATCCGAGTCTATTTCTACATCGCCGCCTATCAACTGTATAAATCCCTCCGATTTTGCCATCTCGAGAGCGATGGGTAGAAGAGACTTTGGCGCGGCGTTGAGGCTGGAGCGAACAATTCGCTCAGGTGGGTAGTCATCTTGGACCCGAGACTCACCGTCAGTAGTCATCGAGTTGTTCAGCAAGATAACTGAGGTGAAAGGCCGGGGGTCGATATGTTTCCGGCGAAAGTACCAATGGGCAGCACCACCTAATAGCGGGCTGTACTCGACAGTAAAACGTTCCGGATTGGGCTGCGCCTCCAAGAATCGCCGCAGCACCGCTTTTTGAGAGGAGTGAACATATGGCTTGTATGCCGCGTCATCCGCCGTTGAGTGGGCGTGCGCTCGCCAGCTATACAGTACTTCGGGAATATGAACAGGAGTGTGGCCCGCGATAAGGAACCGGATAAAAACGTCCCAGTCCGGACTGCCTTCAGTACTTGGGTCAGTATACGCAGCTAGCTCAATGGCTTTCTCGCGATCGACAATGCCCAAATGCGCGATATATGCCGAGTTCAACGCGAGAACTGGATCCCAGTCAGGTTTCAGATACGGCTGAAAAAATCGGGTTTCGATTACTTTATCCTCATCCGTGTAAAGCAAGGCCGGATACTTCTCGTGTGCTAGCGACGTCGCAATTACGCGGAGTGCATCGGGATACAAGTAATCGTCCGCATCGACCGGTAGCACATAACGAGACGTGGCGCGTTCTAGACAATAGCGAAGCCCTCGCACTATTCCAACGTTACTGTCGAGACGAAATACTCGAATCCAATTGCGCCGACTAAGATTACTTAGAAATGAAAGTAACTTGGGATTAGTACAACCGTTGTCTAAGATCACCCATTCACAAGCGCTGCGTGGATTCTGGGCAACAATTGACTCAGCGAGTGTCTTGATATACCGGACCGGGCTTCCGTCCCAAACGGGCGTCAGTACCGACAGCAGTCCCGGTTCAGGAGCCTCCGTGTAGAGAAGCTCGCGTTTGTTCAGGCGCTCAGTGATCCAGGCTTGATATCCACGCGCATCACGGTTCGGCAATAGGATTTCGGATTGCCGTCTGAGGACGCCTTTGATGAAACCTGGGATGCCCTGTCGCAACCGCCGCCAGCCTGGGATGAAAGGCGTTGTGGGGACAAGATTCTGCATCTGCTATAGAACGTCGGCGAAAGCAGGGGTGAGCCGGCGGTATAACGAGAAGCCCAGCGTAAAAACAACCATTGAGAAAACAACCGTCATTGAAAACTCGTGCCACTCATCAAAGCGCCCGATCAGAATCAGGCCGCGGTATGCATCGACAAATCCGGCAAACGGGTTTATGGAGAACACAAAGGAGCGAAGAGCTGGCGGGACCGCTGAGCGCGGATACACAATCGGCGTTAAATAGAACCAGACGTTGAGGATGATTCCAATGGTCTGAGGAATGTCTCGGAGATAAACTGTTAATCCTGAGATTATGTAGCCGAATCCTAACGTGAAAAGAATCTGCACGGCCCAGACAAACGGTAACAGGAGAATCGTTGGATGCAGCTGATGAGTTACCAATGCAAATAGTGCAACCAGCGGCACTAACCCGAAACAGCTCTCGACCAGGCTCGAAAGAACGGGAACAATCGGGAGCAGCGATAACGGGAAAACTACCTTCTTCACTAAATTAGGCTGCCCGATCACCGAAGTAGTTGCTTGGCCCAAGCCTCCGGTAAACGCAAGCCATGGGAGCAAGCCTGCGAACAGCCAAATGCCGAATGCGAGTTTGGTATTTGGCAGACCTTCGATATTCACCCGAACCCGGAGGATCACTCCAAACACGTACGTATAGAGCGCAATTTGAGACGCCTGGGTTACTAGCGGCCAGAGTTTACCGAGCAAAGAGCCCTTGTAACGCGCATCTAGATCTCGAATGAGCAGCATGCTTAATAAATCGAGGAGCGTGCGGTAGTGGGCAATACGCTGGCGCATTCGTTCTGGTCTCCTCCCTAGCTTCGCAAACCGCGGGAGGGATGCAGCGCTTATTATCAACTAGAAGAACATGGATCAGCGGGAGGCGCTCGAAGCAGCGCAACGAGCAATCGAAGAGCTTCGATCCGAGCTCAAAACAGCGCGGCGACACGTCAGATCTCTTGTGAGCTTGATTGAGCGCCACGAAACGCAGCTCTCGGTTCAACAATCTTCGATTGCGCGCCTGGACCGCATTCTCATGGAACTGCTAACCGGACGGACGTGGCGGACGCTACGCGCCGCAGGCCGCCTCATTGGAAAATTAGTACCTTTCAGATCCGGCGCTGAACAGGTCTTGGTTCGCAACGGGTCGTATCTCGTATGCGATCAGCCTGAGCCCAGAGACTCGACGCCTCGTAGCGGGAAGATCAGAATCTCCGGTTGGTGCCTTGCTCCCGACGGAGTGGATTCCGTTCAGGTCGATATTCCCAGCCTGCCCTTAATCGAAACATCTCCAAACGTGCCGCGACCTGACGTGAAAAGATCCCATCCGGAGCTCGATTGCACCGGCCGTTCTGGTTTCTCGATTGATTTTGATTCTCTCCAATTGCCGAATGGCCGGTATCCGATTACCATCCGGCTGATCTCGAATGGGAAAGCCGTTAACCATACGAAGACAAGTGTTCGAATCGATCACGAGAGAGGATTTGCTTCCGATTACGAGCGATGGATTCAGGAGATCGAGCAACCGGGTAAGGAGTTGATCCGGTTAAAGTTGCCTTCGCTTGAACGCAGGCCACTCATCAGCATCGTGATGCCGGTTTATAAGACGAATCCGCCGGACTTGAGCGCGGCCATTCAATCGGTTATTGATCAGACCTACGACAATTGGGAGCTCTGTATCGCTGACGATTACTCTTCGTGCGCGGAGGTGAAGAGCATTCTCGAAGATTTCGCAGCAGGCGACCGCAGGATCAAACTAGAATTTCGCAGCGAGCGGGGTGGCATTTCTAGGGCGTCCAATTCAGCGCTCGAGATGACGACCGGCGATTACGTTTGCTTCCTCGATCACGATGACACTCTTGCGCCTAACGCGCTCGCATACATTTGCGAGGCTCTGGACCGTTGCCCTGAAGCGGATCTTCTATACAGCGATAGCGACAAGATCGATGAACGAGGCAACCGATACGAACCTTTCTTAAAGCCGGATTGGTCGCCAGACCTGCTTCTGTCGGAGAACTACATAACTCACTTACTCACTTTGCGGAAGGATCTGCTTCAGAAGATTGGATCGTTTGATCCCGCGAGTGACGGGGCCCAAGATTACGACCTCATTCTCAAAGCAGTGGAGCGAGCCGCCAAGATCGAGCATATCCCAAGAGTCTTGTATCACTGGCGAGCGATTGAGGGTTCGACGGCAACTGCGATCGAGTACAAACAGTATGCCCTCGATGCGGCCGGGCAAGCACTCGCACGGTATTGCGAGCGAGCTAGCGATCGGATGAAAGTGGAACCAGGAAAGTTCGTCGGCCGGTGGAGGATCCGGTATGCTGTCCCGCCGGACACGCGCGTCAGTATCATCATCGCCGCCGGTGGAAGGGTTGATGCGCTGCGGACAAACCTTTCGAGTCTGCTTAGCAAAACGGTTTACCCGATTTACGAAGTGGTCGTGATGGACAATTCCAAGCACAACACTATCGAGAAGGTTGTGAAAGACTTTTCAGGTGGACCGCACGGAGTGCGTTACATAGACTGGCGCAACAAGCCGTTCAATTATTCATTAATCAACAACACTGCTGCCCGTCATTGCGATTCAGCGGTGTTGCTGTTTCTCAACGACGATACTTCCGTGATCGAGCCGGATTGGCTCGAAGCAATGCTGGAGCTTGTTGTGCGACCGGAAGTGGGGGCGGTCGGCGCGAAACTTCTCTATCCGGACCGGCGCATCCAACACGCCGGAGTGGTGATGGGTCTTTACGATAATTGCGGACACGCATTCAAAGGTCTCAATGGTGATACCCAACATTACTTCGATTTTCCAGACGTAATCCGTAATGTAAGCGCAGTAACGGGCGCCTGCCTAGCGACAAAGGCACAAACATTTTGGGAGGTAGGCGGGTTCGATGAAACGGAGTTCGCGGTCGCTTTTAACGACATTGATCTGTGTCTGAAGATTGGGAGCCGCGGTTATCGCGTGCTTTATACGCCGCACGCGTTGCTCTACCATTTCGAGGCATTTTCGAAAACCCCAAAGGACCTAATTCCACACCCCCAGGAAGTCGCCGCAATGCGTTCTAAGTGGGGAGTCATCATCGCAGCCGATCCGTATTACAACCCCAATTTGACTCGCAATGACGAAGACTTTTCTTTAAGAAAGAAATCAGATTCTATTTAAGGCCTTCTACTAACTGCAGCTCTGAAAGCCCTTGACTAACCGAGTAGGCGTAACTTTTACCGTCCGGTGTAACTCGGATCGTACCCCCTCCGGCGAGGCCTGCGCGATCAGTGGGGGTGACTCCGAGCAATAAGTCGCGCTTACCGTTCGGATCCAGCCGGTAAACTTTGTACGGAAACTCATTCCGGGAATACACCAGCAACGCGCTTCCGTCAGAACTCCATCCGGCAACTCGCTCCCCTTCGCGAATCCCAGGTGGGATTTCGGGATCGCCTCCCTTCACCGGATAGAGACAAAGCTTTCCGCTCGTAGTCCCCACAAGATACTTTCCATTCAAGACGAGTCCCGGGGGAAGGCTTCGCACACCTTCGGCAGTGACCGGCCGAGCCTTCGCGTTTTCGAGGTCCGCAATATAATACCTGCGTCCATGCGACCGCTCGCTGCCATTGAACCAAATTCGTTTGCCGTCCGGCATTAAGCCTGCAAGAACAAGCGTGTAACCTGGAAGCGCGAGGCGCTTGGCCTGCCCAGGGCCGACCGGATAGATAGTAATTCCAGACGAATCGCCATCGATAACCGCGACTGACCGTCCATCCTGGGACAAGATTGGATCCGATCCGTCGCCGAGCAGCACCGCTGGCGCGCCACTTGTTTCTCTAAGATAAGCGAGTCCTACCGCTCCGGCGCCTTCGCCCGATTCGCTGAACGCGACATATCTTCCATCAGGTGAAAGACTGGATAATAACGACCAATCAAGCCAGGAAAGCTCGCGTTCACCATGATCCGCCGCTCCGTGGAACAAAAGCTTAATGCGTTCCTCTTCATTTGTGATGAGCGCCCGGCCGCTTCTAGATACATCCTGCAAAACAATGCTCGCCGGCGTGCTAAGCAGTATCCGTTCACGTCCTCGCAGGGAGACGGCGTGAAGGTCGAATCGGACACCAGCCTTCGCCGCCGTGAACCAAATCTCACTGCCGTTAGGAGACCACGCCAATCCTTGCGCCGCAACGTATTTCTCTGTCAGCGTTTTCTTGTGGCCAGACCGGTCGACCAACCCCACGGCGCCGCCATCATCATCGGCCAACGGGTGATCGAGGAATGCAATTCGAGAGCCGTCAGGGGAGATTCGCGGCTCGGAAATGTAGCCGGCGGTTTTGTAAAGAATGTTTCCCTCCGGGAATTCGAGTTGCGTACCAAGCGCACTCTCGCGCACTACCGCCAGTTCCTTTCCGTCAGGAGACCACTCGGCGAAATCGATGTTGTCCTCGATTAATCGCGGCGAGCCGCCGGAAAATGGAGCGAGCGCAAGCAAACCGGCCACCGCATAACCGTTCGTAACGACACGCCAGTTTTGAGCTAACGCAAGCTCCCCGCCGGAAGAGATCGAACGCAGTATCGAGCCAGGGAATCCGAGTGCGCGCGAGCCCGGAGTATCCAGCCGGGCATTAAATATCTCGCTCGGTTCGTCCTCCCATTTCGCGCTATAAACGACGCCATTCCCGTCCGGCGTGAAGCGGGCCGCGTGAATGATTCCGCGCCTGAATGTTAGTCTGTGAAAGCTCTTGAGGGGCGTGGGGCGAAATGCCAGATACGCAAACCCAATACATGCGAGCGAGGCAATAAGCGCGATTGACCAAGGCACTACCTTTTCTCTTCTGCGCCGCGGCACGATTCGTAATCCGCCTAGCGCGCCTGAAGCGGATCCGCTTTCCTGGTGGCTGATGCTGTCGAGATCAAAGGCGATGTCTTGCGCGGATTGAAAGCGTTGTTCAGGACTCTTCTCTAGGCAGTGAGCGACAACTCGCTGCAGCCCGGGTGAAGAGATGGCTTCCCAATCAGGCTCATCCCGCAAAATGGCGCTCATCAGGTCTGCGCTAGTACTGCCCTGAAAAGGCCGTTTGCCGGCGAGCATTTCGTAGAGCACGCAGCCGAAGCCGAAGATATCGGAGCGCTGGTCGATTGGCAACCCGCGCACTTGTTCGGGAGACATATAGGCTGCCGTCCCGACCACCTGGCCTTCGCTGGTTGCGGTAACCGTTTCGCTGTTATCAAGTGATTTAACGCTGATCAGTTTTGCCAATCCAAAGTCAAGAAGCTTTACGCGCCCGTCTTTCGCGATATAGATATTTCCCGGTTTCACGTCGCGATGCGTGATGCCCTTTACGTGTGCAGCCGCTAAACCCGCGGCGATTTGACACGCGTAATCGAGCGCTCGGCTTACACTTAGTTTTCCACGATTCAAACGCTCTCTCAGTGATTCACCCTCGAGCAGCTCCGATACAAGATAAGGCGTGCCCTCATAAGTGCCCACATCGTAAATCGCGAGTACGTTCGGATGGTTCAGTGCTCCTGTAGACTCCGCCTCTAGCTGGAATCTGCGCAGGCGCTCAGGATCAGTCGCAAAGGATTGAGGCAAAATCTTGATGGCCACATCGCGATTCAGACGGGTGTCCCGTGCGCGGTAGACCTCACCCATTCCGCCGGCGCCAATGAGCGCGATGATTTCGTACGGCCCAATCCGATTCGCGGTCGAAAGGGACATATCGTGAGTTTATAGCGCTTTTGTCAGGCGCTGGTTTCGCGAAGAACGCCGGCTGGGCCGACGTCGTGAGTTAGAAAAGCAATTTCAAGGCGAACTGAACGATGCGGGGATCACGCGCCCGAATGACCTTCCCGAACGTTCCGCCATTCTGCGGGTATCCATCCGAAATGTTGCCATCTACTGTGCTGAATTGCGCGTGATTCGCAATATTGAAGAATTCTGCGCGAAACTCCAGACTTGACCGCTCAGACAGCCGCGTGTCCTTCAGCATGCTGAAATCGAAGTTGTTAATTCCGGGGCCGCAGCAAACAGTTCGCGAGGAGTTTCCAAAAATCCCGAGTGAGGTGGGCTGCTGAAACGCATTAACGTCAAAAGCCAAATTGAGAGGATTTCGGGGGTTGAGGCCGTGGAACGGAGCAACTCTGTCCGGCTCGCCTGCGGACTGAAAGAAAACGCTGCTCTCAAGCTCGTTGTCGCTCGAATCTTGAATAGCCACTGGAAATCCAGTTTGAAATGTCAAGATTCCCGAGCTTTCCAAGCCATTCAAGAGCTTATCAATGATTCCGCGGACCGGTAACGTCGGAAATTGATAAAAATAACTCAGTACGAAACGGTAGGGAGCATCGAAATAAGATAACGACCTGCTCAGCCTGTAATTCAAAGGATTCAGCTCATTTTCGAAGCTTGAGGCGTTGTCTATCGACTTACTCCATGTAAAGGCTGCCTGGAATTGTAACCCCCTGGAGAGCCGTTTTTCGGCGCTTACTTGCAGTGAGTTATAGTTCGAGTTCGCGATTGTATCTTCAGCGAATATGTTTGAAAAGACGGGCACGCCATCGGGCGGGCATCCCACTCCGGTGAGCGGATTGCAGAAGGGTGATGAGTATTTTCGCAATCCAACAAGTGTGACAGGAGTTGGATTTGGTCCCGTCACTGTGGGTTGCGGCCCGTAGGGCAAGTGCAGCACGAAGCCAGAGGGTATCTCGCCGGCCGCGATGGTAAACGCACTATCGGAATAAAAGGGACCGCAAGCCAGACTGGGATCATTCGCCGCAACGGAAATGGCCTGCAGATCGAGACAGGTCTGAGCATTACCGTAGTCGAGATCATGGGAAGCGAGGAGCCGGTGGCCTTGGGAACCGACATATCCGACCTGAAACAAGACCTGCCCCGGAAATTGCCGTTGAATCGTGAAGTTGTATTGCTCGGCGTATTGGGTCCGGAGATTTGGTTGGAACTCGCCGAACAGCAGTATTGGCCGGAAGCGGGACCAATCTACCGATTGGCCGCGCTTCGGGTCGAGAATGCCATTGAACGGATTGGGATTGATGGTGCCGTTTTGCCCTTCAAACGGTGTATTGAATAACGGATTCGAGAAGCTGGAGCTTCCGCCGAAAGGCGGTTCCGCACTGAATTGTTCCAAAACAAGCTGCTCGACGGGATTATAGAAAATGCCCCATCCCATGCGGATGCTTGTCGCCCCTTGGGATCCGAACAACTTATGACGCCAGCCCGAATCCGCGGAAGGACTGTAAGCGAGACCAATGCGCGGCGCGAAAGCTTTGTAATAGGTGTTGGTCAGCCCGGCGGGAACGTCTTTGTCCCCAGGAAACACGAGTCCGAGCGGATTTACCGATTGACCAGCGCTTCCCGGGCTGCAGTCGGTTGTTCCAAACGTGCTAACGAGCGGATTAGTGGGATTTAGTTGGCACGGATAAACTGTGGTTTCTTGTCCGGGGCGGTAAGTTTGAACACGCCTCCCGATATCCATGAGTGGGGTGTCGAGCTCCCAACGGAGCCCGTAATTCAAAGTAAAGTTCGATCGAATTTTCCAGCTATCCTGCGCGAACAGATATACGGCGGAACTGCGGACATGTTCGGCTTGCGCTGATCCTTCGGAATAAGAATTGGGTAGGCCGAGCAGATAATCAGGGAACAAATCGCTCGCGCCAACATCGTTTGTGCCGCCCGAAGTGAACGTGTATAAGCCGTTCACGTTGTAATACAACGTTTGGTCAAAGCACATGCGGCGCACGTCCACACCGAACTTCAGACTATGATTCCCGACGACCTTGCTCAGGTTATCAGTCCAGCTAAAGCTATTGCCGATTTGCGGTAGCTCGCCTTCGGAATCATTTCCGATTGAAAAGCCGCCTGATACGGAAATGTAAGGAACGCCTTCGCGATTTGCCGGTAAGCCCGGATGAATGCCTAAATCAGGATTGCTCGGATCGCTAAAGCAGAATTGCGCCGGCACCGACTTGCACGAATTTTGAACTAAGTTAGTCCGCTCCGGGTGATTATAACCCAATTGACCTTCGCGGAAGTAAGTAAAATGCGCTTCATTTACCGTGGTCGCATTGGGCGTCCATGTCTCGGTGAGGTTGTATTGCTGATATCTCTCATCGTATACGGATCCAAATCCGGGTACGTTAGCTCCCGCAGCTTGAAAACGGGCAAACGGTTGGGCATTGGCATCGTCGTTGTAATAGACATACGCATTCAATTGATGCCGGTCGTTGAACCGATGATCGACGCGAGTGGTCCATTGTACGGCGTTGTCATCCCGCACCGGGACAGTTTGCAATTCGCTCGAACCCACATTGGGAAGCGGAATGAATTCATTCATGAGATCGAGAGCGGTGGGATCGAAGCAGGGGACGGGAATTTTGTTGTTGGGAAAAATCTGATACCATGGCGTTCCCGCAACCAAAGGCGCGCCACCCTCCGCAGCAATGGCCGACGCGCAGCCGGGACGGGCACTCAAAACGGATGCAAGATTTGCGTCCTTCAATGAGGGACAGACTAGCTGCCTCCCCGTTGGCGTGTTCACCGTCACGCAACTGCTTGCGAAGGGGCTGTCCGCCGAGAAATCACCGCTTCGTTCGGCGATAGTAGGGACCGTGACGAGATCAGAAGAGATTCCCTGACGAACGACTCTCGCTTCGGCACTTACAAAGAAAAACGTGCGATTCTTGACGATGGGGCCACCGAGCGTTCCGCCGAACTGATTCTGATTGAACTTAGGCCGGACAGTATCGAAGAAGCCTCGCGCGTCGAGATCGGTGTTTCGGAAGAATTCATAAATGTCGCCGTGGAACTCATTAGTTCCGCCTTTAGTGACGACATTCACGACGGAACCGGAGTTACGGCCATACTCGGCATCAAAAGTGTTAGTAAGAACGCGGAACTCCTCAACCGCATCCGGGACGGGCTGGATTGCGGGCGAATTCAAGAATTGATCGTTAGCGTCACCGCCGTTTACGTTATAATTATTCGCGCGGCCGCGTCCGCCATTTACCGAAACAGCTCCGGCCTCTTCGCTTCCCGCGAACAGATCGTACCCTTGCTGCGACTGAACGCCAGGCTGTAACTGCAGCAATTGATAGGTATCGCGGGTCGGCAGCGGCAAATTCACGACTGAAGTCGAATTCATGACAGCCCCAAGCTGCGTGCTTGTGGTTTCGACGAGCGGAGTGGCTGCTTCAGCCGTAACTACCTGCGTAGACTGACCGAGCTCCAACAGAACGTCCACTTCCGCCACGTGCCCGATATCCACCGTGACATTCTTCTGCTCGAATGTTTTGAATCCGCGCGAGGAAACGTGAACGACGTAAGTTCCAACGGGAACGGTAGGGATCGTAAACTGGCCGGTGCTGTCGCTCATCGCCCTTCGCTCAATGCCCTCGGAAGTCATTGTTGCGGTCACTTGCGCGCCTACAACGACGGCTCCCGAGGGATCTTTCACAACGCCTCGAATGTCGCCCGTCGTCTGCGCGATACCACCGAGCGGGGCCATTGCTGCGAAAGCAACTAGAAGAAAAGATGAAATGCGCGAGTTGAAGTGACTCATGTACCCTGAAAAGATTAGTGAAATTATAAGCACTTGAAGTCGGTGCGTGCAAGGTTTTCGTGAAAATCCGTTGATCCGTCACGTGCCGGACAAAAGTTAGCGATGCACAAAGGAACGTTCGATCATGTATCCGGCACTTGAAAAAGAGTTAGAAACTTATCAGAAGCGCACGCCGAAATCGCGCAAGGCGCACGAGCGCGCAAGCAATCGCGTTCCAATTGGGGTCGGCAGCAATTACCGTTACTACCCCCCTTATCCGCTGTCCGTGCGTGACGGGAAAGGCAGCCGGATTCACGACATAGATGGCAACGAGTATCTCGATCACAATCTCTGCTATGGCGCTCTCTTTGCGGGACATTGCCATCCCGCGGTGATGAAGGCAGTTGAAAAGCGTTTACGGATCGGAACCTTGTTTGGAATGCCGCACGGTCTGGAGCTCGAATTAGCTGAAGAGATCTGCGCGCGTTTTCCGGTCGAGATGGTGCGCTTCGGGAGCAGCGGTTCTGAAATCACCATGCATTCCCTACGGCTGGCGCGCGCGGTAACGGGCCGGAGCAAGATCATCAAGATGGAAGGCGGCTATCACGGGGGCCACGATGCAGTTTCGGTGAGTGTCAAGCCCAAGGAGGGCCAGTTTGGTGATCCCGAGCATCCAACCGCAGTCGTCTCGAGTCTCGGCGTATTGAAAGGAACCGCGGATGCTACGCTTGTTGCGCCATTCAATAACCTTCCCGCGGTAGAAGATCTTTTCGCCGAAAATCCTGATGACATCGCAGCCGTTCTGGTGGAACCGATCATGATGAACATTGGCATATGCATGCCGGACGAGGGCTATTTGCCAGGCCTCCGCGACATTACGCGGCGATACGGCGCGATGTTCATCATGGATGAAGTGAAGACCGGAGGCAAGCTCGCCTACGGCGGGGCCTGCGAGTATTTCAACGTCAAGCCCGACATCGTTTGTCTTGGCAAGTCCATCGGCGGCGGATTCCCGCTGGCTGCTTTTGGCGCCAGCCGCGAGGTGATGGAAGTGATCGCGAAACAGAAGATGTTCCATGCGGGTACGTACAATACCAATCCTGTTGTGATGGCGGCTGGGCTAGCTACGTTCCGGGAAGTTCTGACGCGCGAGGCATTCGAGCACGTTAGTAAATTGAACCAAAAACTTTTAGATGGCTATCAGCAGACGATTAAGAAAGCCGGGCTTATCGCTTACGCCGAAGGCGCGGGCGCAAATGGCGCGCTCATGTTCTATCCGCATCGCATACGCAATTACCGTGACTGGTACCACATCGATGAAGATTTGTGGACGCATTACTGGTTCGCCATGACGAACCGCGGCGTTCTCTCTCAACCGTACTGGTGGGATGAGCAGTGGACTATTTCGGTTCAGCACACAGAAGCGGATATCGATGAGCACCTCGAAGTCTTTGCCGACATTGCGCCCGCACTGGCCGCTGCTCAGGAAGAGCGGATGACGGTGGGGCCGCTCGGCACGTACGCTTCCTGAATTTGACCACGAGGATGGACGGTAAAACCAGCGCTGAAACGACCGTAGCCTCCGTCGCTCACCTCAAACGCGCGCTCGGTGTCTGGGATTTAATGTGGCTCGCCATCGTGGCTGTCGCAAACATGAACGTGTTGCCGGTCATCGCGGCAAACGGACCAGCAACGCTTTGGCTATGGCTGGCTGCGCTGCTGTTCTTTTTCTTGCCGCAAGGGCTGGGGGTCATCGAGCTTTCGCGTCGCTATCCGCAGGAAGGCGGAGTTTATGCCTGGACCAAGGAGATGTTTGGCGATCTGCATGGATTTCTTGCCGGCTGGTGCTATTGGACAGCGAATATCTTCTATATTCCAACCTTGGTTTTTTATCTGCTCGGGATTGTCACGTACACAGGCGGGGCGAGCGTCGCCAAACTGGGTGAGAGTTCTCTAATCTTTGGCGCGTTCGCAATAGTTCTGTTGTGGCTGACGGCAGTCGCGAACATTCTCGGAATTGGCGTTGGTAAATGGGTGAATAATGCCGGGGGAATTGGAACGCTAGTCGCGGCGGTTCTTCTCATTGTTTTGGGCGTCACCGTCGTTTTGCGCGGGGGGGTGGCGCTTCCTCCAGGCAGTTTACGGCTCAAAGGAATCGACTGGAGCGTAATCTCATCATTTGGCGTGATCTGCTTCGCCTTGGTCGGCCTGGAACTCGGTTGTGTGATGGGCGATGAGATACGCGATCCTCGCCGCACAGTCCCGAGGGGCGTCCTTTATGGCGCCGTTTTGTGCGCGATTCAGTACATCGGCGCGACTCTGGCTTTGATTCTTGCAGTCCCGCAACGCGAGGTAAGAGTTGTTCAGGGCATCGTGCAAGCCTTCGACAAAATGACGATGCGCTTGGGAGCGGAATGGATCTTGTGGCCCGTTGCGATATTCGTTGCCGTCTCGACAATAGGTGCAATTTCAGCCTGGTTGACTGGCTCGGCTCGGATCCTCTTTGTGTCGGGAATAGATCGCTACCTTCCGAAAGTATTTGGGAAAGTACACCCGAAGTACGCGACGCCTCACATCGCCTTGATCGGCATTGCAATTTTCTCTTCGTGCTTGATTGCGATGAGCTTCGCGGGTCAATCGACTGTAAAAGAAGCATACGTTACGCTTCTTGATTTGGCAGTGGTTGTGCAGATGATTTCCTACTTGTATATCTATGGATCGCTCGCTCGGATTGCGTTTGGGAAAACAGCAGGGGAGGGATTCTACCGCAAGTGGCAGATTCGTTTCGCCGCGCTCAGCGGGCTATGCACAACTGCGCTCGGTCTCATCGTGGCATTTGTGCCTTCTCACCAGGTCGACTCGGTTTGGCGCTTCGAGCTGAAGATGTTTCTCAGTTGCGCGGTGTTCCTGGGGCTTGCGATCGGTTTGTTTTTCTACTACTCTCGCAGGAAATTCGAAATCGCGGTCCCGCTTGCTGCTCGAGTCTGATTCTGGTTCAACGAATGATGAAACGCTATCGAATGTACATCAACGGTAAGCACGTCGAGAGCATCGGCGGCGGGTGGTTTCCCGTGTACGATCCATCAACGGAGGAAATCATCGCGGAAGTGCCCGATTCCAGGGAAGCTGACGTGGACCGGGCCGCTAAAGCGGCAAGAACTGCTTTCGATTCGGGAGAGTGGCCCGCGACGACTGCCCAACAGCGCGGGAGATTGCTGTTCAAATTAGCCGATCGCATTCGGAATGAAGCTGGGAAGCTGGCGGAACTAGAAGCACGAAACTGCGGCAAGCCAATCGTAGAGGCTGAAATGGACATCGCCGATACGGCGACTTGCTTCGAGTATTACGGCGGGCTGGCGACGAAAGTGCTTGGTCATGTGAATCCTGTCCCGGATAACGCGCTGAGCCTATCGTTACGTGAGCCTGTGGGCGTCGCCGGACAGATCATTCCATGGAATTATCCGCTTCTAATGTCGGCTTGGAAGCTTGCGCCTGCCTTGGCTGCGGGTTGCACATGCATTCTGAAACCGGCTGAACAAACGCCGCTCACAGCGCTTGAAATGACCGAACGGTTGGACGAGATCGGCTTTCCGCCTGGTGTAGTGAATGTTATCTCCGGATTTGGCGAGTCGGCTGGCGCGCCACTTGTCAGGCATCCGGATGTCGACAAAATCGCGTTCACCGGGAGCGCGGCAGTCGGTAAAATCATTCTGCGCAATGCAGCCGAATCCATCAAGCGCGTGACATTGGAGCTCGGCGGGAAATCGCCAAATATCTTTTTCTCCGATGCCGATTTTGAAGCCGCAATTGACGGAGCGCTTTTCGGCGTGTTCATTAATCAGGGAGAGGTTTGCTCGGCGGGCAGCCGAATCCTTGTGGAACGGCCCATTTATAGGAAATTCGTTGAAGCGCTGGCTGAAAAGGCAAAGACCATCAAACTTGGCGCGCCTCTGGACCGGGAGACCAAGATGGGTCCTCTCGTTAGCAAGGAGCAGTATGAGCGCGTACGCGAGTATCAGGAAATCGGAAAAAGAGAAGCGAAGTTGTTAGCAGGCGGCGGGCGGGCTAGCTCGTTTTCGAAGGGCTATTACGTCGAGCCGACGATCTTTGCCGACGTGGATAACGGAACGCGCATCGCTCGCGAGGAAGTGTTCGGTCCCGTAGCTGCGGTGATCCCGTTTGACGGCGAAGCCGATGCCGTGCGGATCGCCAATGACTCGCCATATGGTCTCGCTGCGGCGGTCTGGTCACGCGATATCTTTCGCGCGCTCCGCGTTGTGAAATCCGTTCGCGCCGGGATTGTGTGGGTGAACCATATGCAGCCGACGTATGTTGAGGCTCCCTGGGGAGGCTACAAGCAATCCGGTTTCGGCAGAGAGCTCGGCCCTTGGGGTATTGAGGAATACCTTGAAACGAAGCAAGTGTATATCAATTTGAACGAGCAACCGATCGCGTGGTACTGAGCGTTAGGCGTGCCTCGCCTTTCTGTGCCAAGCGGAGACGCCCCCATCACCGAGAGGGGTCGAGTTTTTTTGGGCGCAAAAAGTGGTGCCACTCTCCGGGGCCAAATCGTGAAGCACTTTCCGAACCACAGCGTCTTAACAAAGGTTGGAGAGGCTACATGAATTTGAAACGATGGCTGCTCGTTCTTATTGCTGCTGTATCTATTGTTGCTGCACAGACTAGTAGTTCTACGAAGCAGGCGGCCACCACATCGTCGGCTCAGTCGGCCAAGAAAGGCGGGCTGGTAGACATCAACAGCGCCAGCAAGGATGAGCTTGATGCGCTCCCGGGTATCGGTCCGGTGATGGCCCAAAAGATCATCGATGGCCGGCCGTACCGCGCCAAGACGGATCTCCTAACAAGAAAGATCATTCCACAATCCGCTTACGAGAAGATCAAGGGACAGATCATCGCCCACCAGCAGAAGAAATAGATTCGCGCTCCGGCAAAGGAAAGCAACAGAAAAGGCTCGGATAATCGGCCATCAGCGGATGTTCGCAAATCAAATCTTGCTTGTCAAAGAAACTTACAACAAGTGGAGTGACCACCAAGCGCCGCGGTTAGGCGCATCGGTTGCGTTCTATAGTCTTCTGTCCTTTGCTCCGCTGTTAGTGTTGGTAACAGCCGTTATTGCGCTGGTATTCGGACAACGCAGCGCGCAAGGGGCACTGATCGACGAAGCCCGGCAGTTGATCGGTCAACGAGGCGCGGAAACTGTTGAGTCACTGTTAAAAAATGCCCAAAAGCCGTCATCGGGTGCGTTCGCGAGTGTGGCAGCTTTCATCACGCTCCTATTCGGCGCTTCGGGTGTGTTCATCGAGCTACAGGACACGCTGAATTTAATGTGGGACGCTAAGCCGCAAACTGCCAGTGGCGTGCTCGGAATCGTCAAGCAACGACTGTTTTCCTTCGGCATGATACTTTCAGTCGGTTTCCTGCTCTTGGTTTCAATGTTGATCAGTGCGGGTCTGGCGTATGTCGGCCGGTCCTTCAGTCACATGCTGCCGGTTCCGCCGATGGTTTTGGAAGCGATTAATTTCCTGGTCTCCTTCGCGGTGATTACAGCACTGTTTGCGTTGATGTTCAAGTATGTGCCGGCAGCCGAAATTTCGTGGCGCGATGTCGGCGTTGGCGCCATCGGAACAGCGCTGCTCTTCACGATCGGCAAATTTATGCTTGGTCTTTATTTGGGCAAAGCGAGCGTGGGATCGACATACGGGGCCGCCGGGTCTCTCGTAGCAGTGATTGTCTGGATTTATTACTCGGCGCAAATCTTCTTTTTCGGCGCTGAATTCACGCGCGTGTACGCCGAGGCTCATGGCAAGCGAATTGGAACTGAACAATCCGCGCCAACAACCGCGGAGGCGCGGCCCGCCGCTGCGCAGTCAACGCAACCTGCCACTCCGCCGAAAACAGCCGGGACTACAGTTGGCGCCTCGGCGATTGCAGCGTCTTCGCTGCCGCGACCATCAACTACACTGATCGCTCCCACCCTTCATCAGGTCCGAGGCTTGGCTTCGGGCAGAAGTGTGATGGACAACTCGCCTCAAACGAAGCCACGCCTTCTAATGGCCGCAGCATTCGGCTTTTTGTTGGGCCGGGTATTCGCAGCGGCAAAAGCTTCGAGACGGACTGGCTCTAAATTCAAATTGGTTCAATAAACTACAGACCTATGCAAGCTGAACAAATTCGAAATGCGACCGCACTGGCGCCTAGCGTCGCGATTCCCGCCCGGCTGGAGAAAGCGCTCGTCAAGAGTCTCCCTGAAGGCACTGCATTTGAGCTGCAAATGCCAGGACAGCCGCTCTGGCGCTTGGGCGACGGTACGGTGAAATTTCGCGTCATTGCGAGCACCAAAACTGGAGCGTCAGCTATCAAATCGCTCGATGAAATCCGAATCGCCGAAGCGTACCTATCCGGAGACCTGGATATCGAAGGCGATCTCCTCGCGGCGTTTGATCTGCGCAATAGTCTAAGCGACAGCCATATGCTGGCGTATCTTTGGTCGACTTACGGCCAGCGTCTTTTTTTCGGCCAAGCCGCAAGCGATAGAAAGTGGGTCAACCAACACTACGACACCGGCGCCGATTTGCATTTGTACTTCCTGGATAAACAGTCCCGCTGTTATTCGCACGGCTATTTCGAGCGTCACGACGAGCCGCTTGAAAGCGCCATTCAGCGCAAGCTCACGACTGCCTTTGATTCAGCGTCGATTCAACCGGGCATGCGAGTCCTCGATGTCGGCTGCGGCTGGGGCTCTTTTATGGAATTCGCCGGCAAGCGCGGCGCGCGGGTTACCTCGCTCACGATTTCTAACGAATCAGAGGTGTTCTGCAACGAGTTGATACGGCGCGAAAACCTTCCCTGCGAAGTCGTGCTCGAACACTTTCTCGAATACAAGAACACGGAACGTTTCGACGCGATCATCAATCTTGGGGTCACGGAACATCTGCCGGATTATCCCGCGACATTGGCACAATACAGCAAGCTGCTAAAGCCGGGCGGGCGAGTATACCTGGACGCTTCTGCCTCCCCGCGCAAATATCCGTTCTCGCGGTTCATCCTGAAGTACATATACCCGGGAAATGAGACGCCGCTTCACCTCCCGAGCTATCTCGATGCGGTTTGCGAGTCTCCATTCGAGCTGTATATGGTGCAGAACGACCGCATCAGTTACATGCTAACGGCAAAACATTGGGCTGAGAATCTGGATAGCAACCGCTCAATTATTGCGGCTCGATGGGGAGAGCCGGTTTACCGGCGTTTTCGTTTGTATCTGTGGGGTTGCGTTCACTGCTTTGCTACAGACGATATGACGGCTTACCATTGGATGTTGCAACTCTCGGCGGGCAATGCCGGTCGCACCGCTCTCACGCGAAAGACGCCGGCGACCATTTTGAAAAGGACTAGAAGAGCACTTCATTCATGAACACCATACAAGAAATCCCAAGTCAGGACACAAAACGGGTTTCTGTTTCGCATGAGCGTCCGGCTGAGGAGCGGATCGCTTGGCTTCGCAGCACTCCATTCCTGCTGATCCACGTGGCATGTCTCGCCGTGTTTTGGGTTGGCATCAGTCCTGTCGCGGTGGCGATGTGTCTGGCTTTATATGTCGTGCGCATGTTCGGGCTCACCGCCGGATATCACCGCTACTTCTCCCATCGCTCGTTTAAAACCAGCCGCGTTTTTCAATTCGTGTTGGGATGGCTTGGCGCAGCGGCAACCCAAAAAGGGCCGCTCTGGTGGGCGGCGAATCACCGCCATCATCACGCCACTTCCGATACTGACGAAGACGCTCACTCGCCTCGCCACGGCTTCTGGTGGTCGCACGTCGGCTGGTTTTTATGCAACAAGTTTCACGCGACGAATTACCGGCTTATTCCCGATCTCGCGCGCTTCCGCGAGCTGCGGTTTCTGAATCAGTGCGACGTTCTTCCGCCCCTGGCTCTCACCCTGAGCGTGACGGCTGTCGGCTGGATCCTGCGACATTGGTTCCCCATATTACACACTTCGCCGCTGCAGATGCTGGTCTGGGGTTATTTCGTCAGCACCGCGCTCCTTTATCACGGAACATTTATCGTCAACTCGCTGGCACACGTCATTGGCCGCCAACGTTTTGCGACCAAAGACGACAGCCGCAACAGTTTTCTAATTGCGATCGTCACGCTCGGGGAGGGCTGGCATAATAATCATCATTTCGTGCCCTCGTCGGAGCGCCAGGGGTTCTATTGGTGGGAAATAGATATCACGCATTACGTGTTAAAGGCGCTGTCCTGGCTTGGGGTCGTGTGGGACCTGAAAAAACCGCCTCCACACATCTACGCCCTGCCAGCCGCTCGCCCGGAAGGCCCGCCCTAAGCGTCAGGTACCCGCAGAATTGGAGGATCACCTGGCTTATCAAAATGTCCGCCAGGCTCACCCCCATTTCTGTCGCTTCAGGTCTCCACCAGGCATTATTTTGAATAGCCGAACCCTCGAACCGGACCGGCGCAGCGGCCGTCCGACAAACCTTGCTTCTTGCAACGTGCGCACGAATTCCACCCATAACAGGCTTTCCCCGGCACAAACGTCAACGCGATATTTGTAACCGTACTCGATTGCGAGGAGATTTAAGCGAGCCTCGGACGCGATCTTCCGCCGCGTTTCGCTTTCCGAAGCGCTCGTGAAGCTCCTGTCAGTAACAATGATTCCCATACCGTAAGCCGGATCACCAATCTCTTGATCAGGCGTGCAGATCTCCCATGCAGTTCTTTCAGGATTTTCTCCGCGGAAAGCAGAGTACGCGCGACGGCTCCTTCTACGTTGTCGAGGAAACGGGCGAGGCGCGCCGCTCGGCATAATGGCAAGGTGCATCCCTATCTCCGAACCGGATTGCCCGGCCCCCGGCTCGCATTGTCCGTGGCAGCGAACCGTCAGTACGAAAAACATTCGGGGCCCGTGCGGAGGGACGAAGTGACCTGTCCTCCGCCGAACGTGCCCCTTCTTATTTGCTTTCATCTCGCCGTCTGAGTTCTAGGATGCGCGCGAGCGAGGGCTGCTAAAGGCGTTACACCACTATATCTACAATTTCTGACGTTTCGATCACAAATAAAAATACAGTGTATTTTTTTGGCCCCTAACTTACCTCCAATGTTGTGGCCGCCAATGCAAAGAAGTTCCTTGGCAGATCTATCCAACGGGGGGCGCTTTATGAAGCGTTCATTGCTTAGCTTTCTTGTGGTCTTTGGGTTATCTTCTGTATCCGCCAATGCCGATGACCGATTTATCGTTCGGGATTCAAACGGTTTATCCGGAATTCAAACTGTATGTGCGCTGTTAGGCTGCACTGTGGCGGAGGGCCTGGACCAGTCGTTAGGCCAGTTGTTCCTTGTCACAACTCCCGATTCAGTGGATCCGACAGTTTTCTTGAAGTTGCTACAAAATGCGCCAGCCGTGGTGGACGCCGAAATTGACCAGGTCGCCCATACCTCGCACGGGCGGTTTGCGATACCGAGCGGTTTATCAGATATCAAACCCGTGAAGTATTACGGCGAGACTGTTCCCCAGGGCTACGTGGACCAGCCGGCAACCGCCATTATTCGCCTAAGCTACGCCCAGCACTCGTTCCATGTTAAGGGTGCGGGAATCGTGGCCGTGATCGATACCGGGATCGATCCCGATCATCCTGCCTTGAAGCACTCGCTTGTGCCCGGGTATGACTTTACGCGTGATAAGGACGGAGAGGGCGATGAAACGGATGACGTGACCCTATATACTCGGCCGAGGGCTGGCACGCCTAAATGGGTGAATTCACAGGGGGCCGCGCGCGTCGATCAATCTACGGCGGCTGTTGTGGATGGCAACAAGAAGTATGGTGACTTTGGCCACGGCACCATGGTGTCGGGCATAATCCACCTCGTTGCACCCGGTGCATATCTCATGCCGCTGAAAGCTTTTCGAGCCAATGGAACTGGTTACAACGCCGATATTATTCGAGCGGTCTATTTCGCTGTTTTCCATAATGCGAATGTGATCAACATGAGCTTCAATCTGGCGGGCGATTCCACCGAGATGAAAAAAGCCATTGACTACGCTGACAACAAGGGGATCATCAGCGCCGCGGCTGCGGGAAATAGCGGAAAAGAGACAATCGTTTATCCCGCCGGCTACTCTGATGTGATGGGGATTGCTTCGACCAATGACAAGGATCAACGCTCTTCCTTTTCGAATTACGGGCCAAAGCTCGTGTGGGTAGCTGCTCCGGGCGAGGGCATCATAACCACCTACCCGTTCGGGTTGTACGCAGCGGGTTGGGGAACTTCGTTCAGTACTCCGTTCGTTTCCGGAGTCGCTGCGCTGATGCTCGATCTCCGGGGCTCTTGTGACGAATCTGAGAGCGCGGACGCGATGGCCCACGCGAAGCCACTCGGCCGGGCTTTAGGACACGGCCGGCTCGACGCCTATCAAGCTCTGAATGCCTGGCATGACAGGTAGGCCTGCAGTAAAGGCAGACATCCTCGGTCCGGCGTGACCCGGGGTGTAGATCTAATTATCATGTAATAGAGAAATGACGCCTCTCGTCTGCGTCAGCAATTTGTCGGTTCAATACATGAGCCGGCGTGGTTTGGCGCAGGTGGCCTTAGATGATGTCAGCTTAGAGATCTGGCCGGGTGAAACGGTGGGATTGCTGGGCGAATCCGGCTGCGGCAAAACTACGCTTGCGCTGGCCATGATCGGACTACTGCCGGCTAACGCCAGGATTAACCGCGGGTCCGTCCGGTTTCGCGGCCTCGAGATGCTTTCGCGAAGCGCCAGCCAACGGGAACGGCGTCGCAGGGCGGAGATCTCCATCATCTTCCAGCACCCCGAAATGGCGCTCAATCCGGTGATACGCGCTGGCGACCAGATTGCTGAAGTTCTTCGCGCGCACAGCAAAATTGGCCGCCACCAATGCCGTGAGCGGGTGGAAGCTCTTCTGAATCAAGTTGAACTGGCGGATACACGTATCTATTCTGCTTACCCTCACGAACTGAGTGGAGGCGAGCGCCAGCGCGTCGTAATCGCACAGGCTCTAGCGCGTAGACCCGCGCTGCTGATCGCCGATGAGCCTACCAGTGCTCTCGACAACACGACACAGGCAGAAATTCTAACGCTGCTCAGGCGATTGAAAGAACAGTTTCAGCTCGCGCTTCTTTTGATTACTCACAATCCCTTGCTTTTGCCTGGGCTTGCAGATCGTACTTTCGTCATGCATGCTGGCTCGATGGTTGAAGAAACTACGCCGGCGCACCTCTTCGCAGAGCCGCGCCATCCGCGCGCCGTAGCATTATTGCGATGCATTCTCCCTCTACCGGCAGACTGCGCTGTTTCGCCGAATACTTCAATCCAGTGACATGGGACCCGAGCTGCCGTCTAAAGCCGGTCAGGCCCCGTCTTTATTGAAGGTTCAGAACCTCACCAAACGCTATGTGCAGGGCGGGTGGTTTTCGCGACACCAGTTTGAGGTAACGGCGCTCGAGAATGTGAGCTTTGCCCTGCGGCGAGGGACCACACTTGCCTTGGTAGGCGAGTCAGGCTCGGGCAAGACTACACTCGGGCGATGCCTGGCTCGTCTAGTGAATCCCAATTCGGGAGAAATTTGGTTTGAGGGCCGCAACCTTCTCGCGCTATCTTCAGGCGCGTTGCTTAAAGCGCGGCGCCAAATTCAGCTCGTTTTTCAGGAATCCGCCGCAGCTATGAATCCGCGATTGTCGGCGGTCGAGATTGTGAGCGAGCCCCTTCTCATTCAAGAACGCCTGCGCAGAAAAGAACGGCGGGAACGAGCGCTCGCGATGTTCGAACGGGTTGGCCTTTCTCCGCTGTGGGCCGATCGCTCGCCTCTTGAATTTAGCGGCGGCCAACGACAACGATTAGCTGTGGCGCGCGCATTGATTCTTGATCCAACTCTCCTGATTCTTGACGAAGCTCTGTCCGGCTTGGACCTTTCGATTCAGATGCACATGGCCAACCTGCTCCTCGCGCTTCAAAGCTCTCTTTCGCTCACTTATCTATTTATTTCGCACGATCTTCGTTTGGCTGCCTATGTGGCCACCGAAATAGCCGTTATGCAGCGCGGGAAAATCGTGGAATCCGGTAGTGTAGTAGACGTGTTTTCAAATCCAAAACACTCACACACGCGGCTGCTCATAGACACAATTCCAGGATCTGGCGGAGAGCGCGTCTAAGCTGATTGGCGCTCGACGCTAATGGCCCGCTACTTCGCTCGCCGAATTCTTTCCAGTCTCCTTCTGTTGGTGAGCGTCTCGATTCTATCGTTTGTTCTTCTCGAATTCGCCCCAGGGGACTTCTATGAAACTTTGCGGCTGAATCCTCGTGTTTCCGAGGCTACCGTGAATGCTTTGCGTTCGCAACACGGGGTCAATTCGTCGCTGCCGGTTAGATATTTTCGCTGGGTTCATTCCGTATCGAAGGGCGAATGGGGCTACTCCTTGGCCTATGACAGTCCAGCAGCGCCGATCCTCTGGACGCGAGCTAAAAATACATTGTTGCTCACCGGAACGGCTATGATCTTGGCCTGGATCATTGCCATTCCGTTTGGGACTTGGGGCGCGGCGCGGCGCGGAAAGGCGCCGGATTGGTTTGTACGCGGAACCACTTCCATATTGCTGGCCATACCCGATCTCGTACTCGCGCTTTTGCTCGTGCTCTGCGCCGTGCGCAGTGGATACTTTCCGGCGGGAGGAATGGTCTCGTTTGATTTTTCCGAAATGAGCCTCTGGGCAAAGTTCAGAGATCTTTTCCGCCACCTCTTCCTTCCCTGCCTCTGTCTCGCGGCTAGTTCGTTTCCTGTTCTGCTATCTCACACTCGAACGGCCGTCCTCGAGGTATTGGAATCGCCCTTCATTACTGCGGCCCGGGGATATGGGATTCCAGTTCGGCGATTGCTCTTCCGCCATGCTTTACCTGCCGCCGCGAATCCACTGATTTCACTGTTCGGAGTTTCCATTGGAGTGCTATTGAGTTCCTCAGTATTAATTGAAGTAATTTTTGGTTGGCCTGGACTGGGGCAACTGTTGCTTGAAGCGATACTCCAGCGTGATTTCTTCCTAGTGATCGATTCGGCAATGCTCGCAACCGCTTTCCTAGTCAGCGGAAACTTGATCGCCGACGTTCTCTTGTATGCGTGCGACCCGCGCGTTCGTGCCAATTAGCGATGTTTCTTCGTGCAACACCTCGAATTGTTTTACCAGCGTTGGTTGGCTTGCACCTAGTAGTGCTGCTGGCCGGTTTCTTTGCACCATACGATTTCGCGTCCCAGAACCGCATGCTGCCCTTTGCTCCTCCGACGCGAATTCACATCATCGACAGCCAAGGGAAACTGCACGCGCGACCCTTCATTTATCAATGGAAAGCAACGGCTGAAGGTGTTCCGCAGTATAAAGAAGACCACAGCGCAGTTTTTCCGATTCGGTTTTTTGTTTCTGTGCCCCGTTACGAAATAGTCGGCATTGTGGGCTTTCGATGGCGCCTGTTTGGTGTTGAAACACCAGCCCGAATCTTTCTTCTCGGCAGTGACGCCTATGGCCGCGACCAGCTCTCGCGTTTGCTCTATGGCGGACAGATCTCTCTCTTCGCCGGTCCCCTTGCCACTGTCATTTCTCTCAGCTTGGGGATCCTCTTGGGAGCTACCGCGGGCTATTACGGCAGCTGGATTGATGAGGTCCTGATGCGGTTTGCGGAAGTGTTCCTCGCGCTTCCCTGGCTGTACCTCCTGTTTGCTGTGCGAGCATTTCTGCCTATGCACGCCGGCCCCAACCAGATCTTCATTCTTTTGATTGTTGTGATCGGAGTAATCGGCTGGGCTCGACCCGCGCGCCTGATCCGAGGCATCGCGCTCAGCGCGAGAGAACGTGAGTACGTTCTGGCGGCAAAGAGTTTCGGCGCTTCCGACGCCTATATTCTGCGGCGTCACATCCTTCCTCAAGTCTCAGGCGTAGCCCTCACCCAAGCTGCTCTGCTGATCCCACGTTATGTTCTGGCCGAGGTAACGCTATCTTTCCTGGGCCTCGGCGTGGCCGAGCCTGCGCCAAGTTGGGGCAACATGCTGGCGGCGTTACAGCATTACGAAATCATTGGCTCTTATTGGTGGATGTCTCTCCCTGCGCTCGCGTTAATTCCCGTGTTTCTGGCCTACTACAGTCTTCTCGCGTACTATACGGTACAGGACTCATCCATATCCGAGGCCATTTGGAAGCACAGAGAAGGGTTCCGACCCATCTAGCACTGAGAGCTCAGCGGTGATGAGATCTCCGTTCGTAATCTGCGTGACGACCTTGTCTTTGGCGATGGCTCTGTTCAGCGCGATCTCATCACCGTTTCGCGCATCGGGTCTCGCGAGCTCTGCTGCTGAGGAGCTGGTTATGCTCGGCGAATCCGGGCATTATGGCGGCCGGCTCGTGATTTCTGAGCGCACAGAACCGAAAACGCTGAATCCGCTGACCGCCCTCGACGGCACCTCGCGCGACATTATCGGATTGATTTCGGCGGACTTGATTCATATCAACCGCTCCTCCCTCGGCACTGAAGCGGCGCTCGCGAAGTCTTGGGAAATGTCCCCAGATGGACGGCGATACACATTACGATTGCGGCGCGGTGTGCGATTCTCCGACGGTCATCCTTTTGACGCCGATGATGTGGTCTTTACGTTTGAGGCTTATCTTGATGAGCGACTCCATTCTCCGCAACGGGAACTGTTGATAATTTCGGGGAAACCGCTGCGGGTGCAAAAGCTGGACGCCTACACCGTGCGATTCGAGCTCCCTCAACCGTATGCTGCCGCCGAGAGGCTCTTCGATAGTATTGCCATCTTGCCGTGCCGTCTTCTAAAACCGCTATATAAAGAAGGCAAGTTAGCGGACGCCTGGGGTTTGAACACGCCACCCGAGCAAATCGCCGGCCTCGGCCCATTCCGAGTGAAAGAGTACGTGTCGGGACAGCGCATTGTTCTCGAATCCAATCCGTACTACTGGAAAATAGATCAACATGGAAACCGGCTTCCATACTTACGCGAGATTGTTTGCCTTTTAATTTCCAATCCGGATGCCGAAACAATGCGGTTTGAAGCGGGTGAAACTGATGTAATCAGCCGCCTCAGCGCGGCTGGGTATTCAACTCTGGAGAAATATGAAAACGCTCGCGGTTTTCGCCTTTACGATATTGGACCAGGTCTAGAGTATGATTTTCTCTTCTTTAACGTCAACGATCTTGTCTCAAGACCGCTCGGCTCCATCACGTACAAACAGACTTGGTTCCGGCAGCTCGCTTTTCGGCGTGCGATTTCGATGGCAATTGATCGAGAGGCTATAGTTCGCCTCGTTTATCAGGGGCGAGCTCGGGCAATGTGGTCTCACGTGACGCCTGGGAACAAGCTTTGGGTAAATCAAGAGATCCCCACCGGGTTGCACGACGCCACGGGAGCTCGCGGCATCTTGCGCAATGCGGGGTTTTTTTGGCGAAGCGATGGGCGACTGATCGATCCTGCAAGAAAGCCGGTCGAATTCTCAATCTTGCACAACGCCGGGAATGTCCAGCAGATGCAAATGGCAACAATGATCCAAGCGGATCTGAAGGAAATTGGCATTGAGGCGCACGCGGTTCCGCTTGAGTTTCGCTCGATGCTTGACCGGATTTTCAAAACCTACGAATATGAAGCCGCAATTATGGCTCTTGCAGACGGAGATGCGGATCCAAACGTGGAAATGAACGTTTGGGTCTCAGACGGCGGCACTCACGTTTGGGATCTCACACCCAAACGCAAGCTCGAACCTTGGCAGGAAGAAGTTGACCGTCTGATGAACGAGCAATTGGTCACGCTCGATTATCCAAGCCGGAAACGGTTGTATGACCGCGTTCAAAGATTAATTTGGGAGAATCTGCCCGTTATCTGTCTGGTCGGCCCCGATATTCTCGTGGGCGCTAAGAAGCGAATCGGGAACTTCCATCCGGCCATTCTCCGCAATCACACTCTCTGGAATAGCGAGCAGCTCTTTCTTCGTCAAATCCAATGACCGCGTTTCCAAAAGCGGCTCGCGAAATGAATCCTTCACGGCCGGATGAGCGCTTGGTTCAAGACTGTCTGGCAGGCAAAGAAGAGGCTTGGTCGGCGCTGATCGAGAAGTACAAAAATCTTATCTTCTCGATTCCCATTAAGTACGGCTTCTCTCCGGAAGATGCTACCGATATTTTTCAGTCCGTCTGTCTCGGGCTTCTCCAGGAGTTGCCTCAACTACGGGAGCCACGCGCGCTGGCGGCATGGCTCATTCAGATGACATCCCACAAATGCTTTCGTTGGAGACGAGACCAGAAAAGATTTGTTGAAACAGAGGCGCAAGGGATTCGTTCAGATGAATCGCCTGCCATGCCTGAAGCAATCTTGGCTGAACTCGAGCGGGAACAAATCCTACGTGAGGCTTTAACTGAACTTTCGCCCGATTGCAGGCGCCTCGTCGACCTTCTCTTCTTCGAAAATCCGCCCATCCCATACGAGGATCTCGCAAGGAATTTTGGTATGGCGAAGGGCTCAATCGGAGCCACGCGCATGCGGTGTCTCGAAAAATTGCGGCGCTGGCTCGAAAAGAAAGGCTTCCGGTGAGCTCGATTGATGCACAAATTGAAGCGCTTTGCGCGGAGCTTTCTAAGATCCCGGATGAGGCAAGCCGCAGACGGTTTCTAAACGATTCTCGCGAGCTGCTTACGCCTCAAATTGTCGAACGGCTCGCGGAGGCGGTTCGCCGGGAGCTGCGAGTTGACGTGCCCAAGGCTCTCGCCTTGGCTGAAGCTGCACTCACGATTGCCGGCGAGTTGTCCGATAAAGCTGCGCTTGCGCGTGCTCTTCGCGCCCAAGCGAATGCTTTGTGGTTTATGGGTCAGTGCAGGTCCGCGGTCGATCTCTTCAAGCAAGCCGCTTCTTTATTTGAAGAGTCCGGCGAGCAGAGCGAGGTCGGACGCACACTCAGCACCTCCATTCAATCGCTGGCTCTACTAGGCGAATACGATGCCGCTGTTTCTGCCGCCGAAAGGGCTGGCGAGATATTTGCTCAACTAGGCGATACGCTGCGCCTTGCGCGTCTCGAAATCAATCTTGCAAACGTGTATCATCGCCAGAATCGCTTCTCTGAAGCCCTCGCTGCATATGAGCGCGCGTACCAGCAGCTCCTGCCTCACAAAGACATGGAAGGAATCGGCGTGGCGCTCCACAATATCGCGGTTTGCCTCATCGCGCTCGACGACTTCCCCGGAGCCTTGGAGACCTACCGCCGCGTTCGCGAATTTTCCGAGCAGCATGACATGCCACTGTTGGTGGCGCAAGCCGATTACAATATCGCCTACTTGTTCTACCTCAGAGGCGATTATACGCACGCATTGGAATTACTGCGCGTTACACGCGAGACCTGCCGCAAAAACGAAGATGCGTATCACCTCGGCTTGTGCGATCTGGATCAATCGGAGATCTACCTCGAATTGAGTCTGATCGAGGATGCCGCCGAGATGGCGCAAAAGAGTTTCGAGCAGTTTCAAAAGATCGGTGTCACATATGAAGCCGCCCGTGCGCTTACCAATCTCGCAACCGCCGTCAGTTTGGAAGGCAATTCGTCTCGCGGCTTAGAAATTTTTGGGGAAGCCAGAGAAATGTTTGTGCGCGAGAGGAATCAGGTCTGGCCGTCGCTTCTTGATCTTTACCAGGCGCTAATCCTCTTCAACGAGGGCCAGTTTGCTGAAGCGAGAAGGCTCTGTGTCGCGGCGCTAGAGCTCTTTCGCTCCCTCGCAATGCCCAGTAAACATTTGCTTTGTCATTTGCTATTAGCCCGGCTATCTCATCAGGAATTTAATCTTGACGGGGCAATGGCCGAATGCAAAAGTGCGCTGGGCTTGCTCGCTAGTGTCGATTCGCCCATCTTGTCTTTTCAAACGCATTTCTTACTGGGGCAGATCCAGGAAACTCTCAGGCAGCCCGAAGACGCATATGCTTCTTATCAGGTTTCGAGACGGGAATTGGAGACTCTTCGCACCAGCCTGCAAGCTGAAGAGCTGAAAATCGCCTTCATGAAAAACAAAGTGGAGGTGTACGCGCGCTTGGTCCAGCTCTGCGTTGATCGTGGTTCTGGACAATCTTCCACCGATGAAGCTTTTGCATACATCGAAGAGGCCAAATCACGCACCCTCAGAGATCTTATCTTCGGCCGTGTCCAGCCGCGGAATTCGAATGCAGACGAAGAAAGCGAAACAGAAAGGCGCATCCAGGATCTTAGACAATCCCTCAACTGGTACTACCATCGCATCGAGCGCGAACAGTTGTCGCAGGACGGAATCTCTCCCGAATCCATCGAAGCGCTAACGGCTCAGGCCCAAAAGTGCGAGCACGAGCTAATACGTATGCTGCGCGAGCAGCCCTGCTCAAATATTGCGGGCACCGTCATGGGCAACTCGAAACCGCTAACTATTGCGGAGATTCGTGAAGCGATCGATTCGGAAACAGCGCTTGTCGAATACTTCGCAATAGGCGAACGCATTATCGCTGCCGTTCTAACCCGGGATTGCTTAGAAATCATTCCAGTGACCGTTTTATCGCGCGTTACGGCTCATATGCGATTGCTTCACTTTCAAATGTCGAAGTTTCGCTTGAGCGGCGATTACTTGGCGCGCTTTCAAAAACCGTTACTGAGAGCAACGCAGGATCATCTTCGCGAGCTCTACGACGATGTCTTTGCGCCGGCGCTACACCTTTTGAATGTTCGTCACGTTGTGATCGTGCCTTTCGGCCCGCTGCACTCTTTGCCATTCCATGCGCTCTTCGACGGTGAACGTTACCTGATTGATAGATTCACGATCAGCTACGCCCCGAGCGCCGGCATTTACGCTTTGTGCCACCGGGAAGCGGCAAATACCCGCGGTCCGTCCCTAATACTAGGTGTCGATGATCCCAAAACTCCATTCATTCGCGAGGAGGCTCAAGCTGTTGCGGGCGTTCTTCCCGAATCCGAGCTTCTCCTGGGTTCTCAGGCGACCGAAAGAGCCCTTCGGGAGAAAGGGCGTTCCAGCCGCCTTATACACATCGCATCTCACGGATATTTTCTGAAGTACAGCCCGATGTTTTCAGCGATTCGCTTGGCCGATTCCTACCTCACGCTTTACGATCTCTATCACATGAATCTGCCCGTTGAGCTTCTCACCTTGAGTGGCTGTGTCACGGGCCTGAGTGCAATAGAGGAAGGAGACGAGCTGCTCGGATTAGCGCGGGGGCTCTTGTATTCGGGAGCGCGGTCTCTGCTCCTTTCTCATTGGGATGTGGACGATCGAAGCACTGCAGATTTTATGAAAGTGTTTTATTCGCGGCTCCTAAATGGTTCCGGGAAAGCTGAAGCCCTCCAAGGTGCGATTCGGGAGCTACGAGCCCAATATCCGCACCCTTATCATTGGGCCGCGTTCAAACTGATGGGAAGCGCTCTGAATTCATGAGCCCGTTTGGCCAACAAAATCCAGCAAATTGTATTTTTCTTGACCTTTCTTGACCATTTGAAGTAGATAGAAACAAGCTCAAGACATGCCGCCGCCGAAGGAAGGACGTGGGATGACTCATTTTTCAGCAGAGCTTTGGTTTGATTTCGCACGTGGGATTGCATCCCCCGAACAGAATGTGCTGATGCACCATCACCTGGAAGGCCAGTGCGGCAAGTGCTCGACAGAACTGGATATGTGGAACAGAGTCTTGGAAGTCGCACGCCGGGAAGGAGAGTATTCACCGCCCGCAAGTGCAGTCCGGATCGCCAAAGCTGCATACGCTTCCGCGGATCGTTGGACATGGCTTCCGCGGATCGCGAGAATGGCGCGGCTTATTTTCGATAGCGCCCGCCAGCCTGGTGCGGCGCCTGTGCGAGGTTCCATGCCTCATACGAGACAGTTCCTCCATCGAGCCGAACCTTTCGTAATCGACTTGCGAGTGGAATCCGAACCGGCCCGCAAACATGTTTGGCTCACCGGCCAGGTTCTGAATTCCAAGAGGCCCGGGACAAACGTTGAAGGCGTTGATGTCATTCTGCTCAGCGAAGAGAGGTTCATCGCAAAAACTCTGGCCAATCCCTCGGGCGAATTCGAACTAGAGTTCGGCGACGAGAGAGGACTTCAGCTTTTTATAAATATCCACGGGCAGCGCGCCATTGGCATCACACTGCCGGATCCCGAGAGCTAGGAGGATTTTTATGAACCGAATCTTTGAGGGATCCCGCGTCTCGCGTGTCGCATATAGATCGGCGATAAAGGGGGCTCTCGACGCTTTATATAAGCGCAAAGCCGAAGTCGAGCGATTGATCCGTTGCCTCGAATCCAGCAGTTCTTGCAGGAAAAGGGCCCTCCAGCATAAGCACAGAATCTTGGCTGAAAAAACTCCGGAATGGCGTGATGTGGAACAGAATTGCCGGCAAGGTCGCCAGCTGGACTCGAGTCCGCACGCCCATACGTAAGTAACCGGGTGAAATCGGTCGCTCGAGGTTTTCTGCCTTGCTTACAGTTCGGGGCTGCGGTTATCGGCTGGCAATCCAGCGGACGATTTTATTTCCCCGTTTTCGGCCGTCGTCTCAACTGTTTCCTCGTTGGAAATCGCGGGATTGCCGCCGGAATCGCTTTCGCTCCTTTCGCCAAGAGAATCACTCGGGCCGTGCTGCCGTCCTTGACGCCGATCCAATTTCAATTGGCGCTTTTCGCGGCGCGCAGCCTCTTTCTGCCGTTTCTGAAACGAATCGCGACTTGCCAACCCGTCCTCCCGTTATTCAAAAAACAGCGCGGGCACGCCTGAACTATGCCCGCTCTATCTTCGCTGGTCTACCAGCGCGATTTTCTATACCCGCTGCGGCCGCCTCCACGCGGTGCCTCGCTTTTCGGCCGGGCTTCATTCACGTTCAGAGTTCGACCGTGCAAATCCGTCCCGTTCAGAGCCGCAATCGCCGCTTCCGCTTCCGACCGGCTCGACATCTCCACAAATGCAAATCCACGTGATTGTCCAGTCGTGCGATCGGTTACTACATTCACGCGCTCGACGGCGCCATATTGGCCAAAGATCGAATTCAGTTCGTCTTGCGTGGTTTGGAAACTCAGGTTTCCAACAAAAACATTCGTCATTTTTAGACTCCTAGTTGCTGAAATCGTCACACACAGCAGCCAGGACCAAGAGAAGAATACTCAATAAGACGTAGCCGCAGGTAAGAACAACTTGATCATAGCATAATTCGAGTAAGTGCCCCGGCATGCACCAGCTGATCTTCAGCCGTTCACTATTCTGCCGCCGGTTGAACTTTGTTCGTATTCGGTCGTAACGTCCCGCGTTCGAACATGCACAGGGAGGTTGTCACGCAATAGCTTGCGTTCCAAAGGGTTGATGCAGAATGTTTCCGCTCCCTTAATAACCTCGCCGTTACCTTGGAGCTAAACGTGCGTCCAATACTCTCGGTAGGATACCGTCCCTCTGCGTGCCAACTACTTGAAACCGCATTGAGCGGACGCCGGGTCTTACCTGAAGGGTTGCTGGCTCATGGCTCAAGGTCCAGTCGAGGAACCGAGAATAAAACGACACAGAGCCGCGCGGTTTGGTCCCTTTGAGCTTTCTCTCGAAACGGGCGAGCTACGCAAGCACGGTGTACGGGTCAAGCTCCAAGGCAAGCCGTTCCATATTCTCAGCGCGTTAATCGAAGAACCAGGCCACGTGGTCACTCGCGAGGAACTCCGTGCGCGACTTTGGCCGGCAGATACCTTCGTGGATTTCGAGAGCGGATTGAACACCGCTGTAAACCGGTTAAGGATCGCACTCGGCGATTCTGCCGAAAAGCCGATCTACATCGAGACTCTGGCCCGGCTCGGATATAGGTTTGTCGCTCCTGTAACCGTTTCTAATGCGCCGCAGTCCACAGCTCCCGTTCCAGATCTTCAGATCAAGCAAATAGAACCCCCAGAAGCCGGCAGTGAAATCGTGAAGCCGGAGCTCGCATCACACCAGCGTCGCCGGCCTTTTGCGTCAGTGCGCAATCGTGCAGTAGGTGCAACAATTTTGATGACTGCGCTCGCAGTTGCGCTCGTTGCTGTTCTCCTTCCCGGAAGATCGCGTCACGGTGCGCCTTCGTTTCATCAAGTCACGTTCCGAAAAGGATTTGTCAGTGACGCGCGGTTCACGCCCGATGGGGGCAACGTCATCTACGGCGCTCAATGGAACGGGCAGCCGAGCCGGGTCTTTCTTGCGAGCACCGTAAGCCCGGAAGCCCGCGATTTAGGATTTGAAAAAGCCCGGCTGGCAAGTCTTTCTCCAACCGCGGAACTCGCTATCTTTACTATGCCGGAGCATTCACGCCACGCTCTGCTCGAGCGGACACCGCTCAATGGTGGCGCGCCACGCGTGCTCTCCGAAGTCGCGGAAGCAGCCGATTGGGGGCCCGATGGAAATTTGTGCTTGGTCACAGATAGAGATTCAGTCTCCACTCTCGAGTTTCCTGCAGGCCACAAGCTTTACGTAGCTCGGGGATCTATCACGAATCCCCGTGTATCTCCTCGCGGCGATCAAGTGGCCCTCCTCGAACATCCGGTTTTCGCTGATGACGCCGGACAGGTAGTGTTGATTGACTCCTCGGGTGAGGCACATGTGCTCAGTTCTGGTTGGGCGTCGGCGCGAGGCTTAGCCTGGCACCCTTCAGGACGCGAGATATGGTTTACCGCAACTCGTTCTGGCGCTAACCGGGCCTTAATGGCGGTCGATCTTCGCGGCCGTGTGCGTCAAATCTCACAAATCCCGGGAGACCTGGAAATCAAGGATATCGCCTCCTCCGGCAAAGTGTTGATCTCCCGGGACGCCCAGCGAGTAACCATGTTTTTAGGAAATCTGGACGAAGGTTCTGAGCGAGATATCTCGTGGCTTGATTGGTCTCGCGCAGTCGCTATTTCGGCAGATGGCAAATCCATCTTGTTTGATGAAACCGGAGAAGGCGGGGGCAAGCAGTACTCGGTTTATTTGTACAACGCCGATAGCAAATCTTCTGAGCGCCTGGGAGAAGGGCGTGCAATGGATCTGTCCTCCGATGGACAATGGGCGCTCACTGAAAGCGCCAATGATCCGGGTAAACTCACTTTGGTGTCAGTAAATGGAACGCAACGAATTCCGGTGGTCGCCACCGGAATCGCGTATCGATGGGCAAGATTTTTCCCGGGCGCGAAGGAGATTCTCTTGGCAGGCAACTATCCGAAACAGCCCCCGCGTATTTACCGGCAGCGCGTCCCTGATGGCCCTCTGATCTTAGTCAAAGCAGGACTGCAAATGGGTGACGCCTTGATTGATCCTAGCGGCAAGACCGCAGTTGGTTGCGATGGTTATCAGTTGTATTCACTAGATCTGAGTAATGGCGGCGTGCGGTCTGTCAAGACGCCTCAATGTGTCTCGCCAGCCGCTTTTGACGGTTCACGAACGGTTCTGGTAACGCATCAGGAGAACGGCGTAATTATCGTGGAATCTGTCGATCTGGAAACCGGGCGCCTGACTCCCTATGGCACCTTTAAACCTGGAGACTCGATTGGTATGACACAAGCCACACGCCCGCGCATCGCTGGGGATCTTCAAACGTTCGTCTATTCCCGAATGCAAACGTTGTCTGATCTCTTTATCGTCAGCGGATGGAGTTAGCACGGCCATCCACCAAGTAAGAGCGGGTTGATAAGAAGTCCCGTAACAGAACTATGTTCTAACTCTACGCCAAAGGTTAGCGCACTTCAGTAACACCGATTGCAGCGTACCTTTTATTTTGGGGGCGCTCTCTGGAAGGGGAGACGGGGCGGGCCGTACAATTTGTAAACGTCCGGATTCGGAAACCTCCCGGTCGGGAGACTCGAATCGCGTTATCGGACAGATGAAGCGATACCCGCGGCGGGGCACTGTTTCCACATAGTGAGGTCTTTCCGCCGAGTCGCCGAGCGCCGATCGCAGACGATTGGCGGCTGTGTTTAGCCCGTTTTCGAAATCAACGAAAGTGCCGGCGGGCCACAGTCTTCTGCAAAGTTCCTCCCGGCTAACCAGTTCCCCCGGATTTTCGAGCAGCGCCTCTAATACCTGCAATGGCTTGCTTTGCAGTTTTATGCAAATGCCGTGCTTAGTAAGTTCTCCACTCTCGCTTCGAAGCTCGAATACACCGAATCGAAATATGCTTCGCGGGCGCCGTGGTGGTGTGGCAACCGTTGCAACGCTATTCGCCAGAGTCACGTCCCTAAGGCAGCACTCCTGATACCAAACCCGTAAGTTGAGTGTTTCACGAGTAAAGGGGGGTAAGAGAGTTTACAACTCGCGTTCACCTCCGAACAGCAGATGTTCGTATTCGAACTTAGCCGCTGAACCTAGCTCTTGTTCTCCGGCTTTCTAGCCGAAGTCGATTGGTCTTTGTTCTCCAGGCGAGCAGCCTTCAGCGTGTTTCGCACTTCGATCCCCAAAGCTCGCGTTTCCGCTTGCTCCGCTTCTCCGAACCGATGTTCCTTCTTCAGCAACTGAGCATATTCGTGCAGCCAGGGTGCAAGACCCGAGTTCTGTTTCCCGGAGCAAGCTTCAAGCGAATGTATCGCCCTCGCATAGGCATCATCCGCTTGCTCCATCTGCTTTGAAGCTAGCTTCACGAGAGCGAGGTTATGCCATGTTCGAGCCACCTGGAGGTTGTTCGTGCCGAGCGCCTTTTCCTGAATTCCCTCGACACGGCTGAATAAGTAATCCGCATCCGAATATTTCTTCTCGTAGAAGAGCTGAGCCGCGAGATTTCCCAGATCCGTTGCTACTTTCGGGTGGGCTGCGCCGAAGCGGTATTCGTCAATTTCAACTACTCGTCGATATAACTCCTCTGCTTTCTTATGGTGTCCTTGCCTTCCCGCAAGAGACGCAATGTTCGAAAGCACAGTCGCATAATCCGGATGTGCAGGGCCGAGCGTTCGCAGACAAATTCCGGCCGCTTGCTCATACAACGTCCGAGCCTCCTTGAAATCCTTTTGACCAGACGCAACAAGTCCGAGATTGTTCAAAATCGTTACGGCTAACGCGTTCTCTTTTCCAGCGTGCTTCTCGATAATTTCAAGTGCCTCCATTTCGTGCTGCCGCGCGGCATCCAGCTTCCCCTCTTCACGTTCGAGAACAGCTAGGTTGTTCAAAGCCTCGGAAAGGCTCGGATACGGCCCGGCTGGGGACTTCTTCTCGATTGCAAGAGCCTTAATTAGCAGAGCCTCCGCTTCGGAAGACTGCCCCAGCTCGAATTTCGCAAGCGCCAAGTTATTCAGAGTAAAAGCCATTTCCTGGGTTTCGCCCAGTTGTAAAAATTTCTCAATAGCCAGCGCCCTCTGGTTCTTTTCAACGGCCTCCACGTATTTCCCTGTTTCGAGACTCAAAAACGCTGAATTGCTTATAACCTTCGCAAGCTCGCGGCTTCGTTCCCCGGTTGACTCGCGAATCACTGATAGGGCTCGGTCGTAAAATTGGCCCGCTTCTTCATACCGGCCCTGCTTCTCGACTGCCATTCCCAGGTTGCTCAACGCGGCTCCGGCAATGGCGCTTGCAGCCAACTGGTTTTTCTCGAGCAGCGCATACGATTCCCGAAGGAGTTTTTCTGCATCAGCGAACTGGCCGCGCGCATGAGCTACGGTCGCAAGGTCGTTCAGGCAAGCCGCAGTCCCAAGGTATTGCGGTGTCTGGAGTTTCGCGCTGACCGCCATGGCCTCTCGGTAATCCTTCTCTGCAGTCGCCAAATCACCTTGCTCCTGTTCGCTTTCGCCCAGTTGCCTCCACAACACTGCCGCTTCAGCAGTTTCTTGTTCAGGCAACGCTGCGAGAGCTTTGCGGAACAATCCCGCCGCATCTGCATAGGAGCCGGCCTCGAAGGACTTCAAAGCCTCCACTTCCAAGCTTGTTCCGTGTTGGTCTATTTCGAAACCAACTGCCGATTCGCAAACGCTTACAACAGCCAAAATTGCCAAGCCAAGAAATTGTAAAAGGTTTGTAACTGCCGAATAGCATAAGGACCGCATGGGAAATATCCTTTCGTCGACTCATTTGATTCGACTTACGAGCATTCAGGCGCTCCGGTAGCGAACGCTTCACTAAATCGCAACTTATTTGGCTCTTACTAGCTGACCTGCACCCCGGTTATGTCGAAGTAAGTGATAAGTTAGAGCCTTTTTGGAAAGCATCCGCATTTTAATCGAAGTGAACTGGAATATCGACGTACGCGAAAGGTGGTGCGTGCGTTGAGGGGTAATACTATGAAACCGTTACTTGGGATTACATTTACTTTGCTGTTAGCCATGACAGGCTGGACACAAACGTCCACCGGTACGATTACAGGGACCGTTATCGACGCGTCAGGCGGTTCCATTGCCGGCGCAAACGTTTTTGCGACGAACGCAGGGACGGGTGCGGAAAGAAGAACGGCAACAAACAACATCGGTTTTTATCAATTTATTGAACTGCCGCCAGGCATGTATTCGATAACCGTTGAAGCGCCCGGATTCGCGAAAACTACAATCGCGGCGCAGCGCCTCGTGGTCGCGAGCAATCTTCGCGTGGATGTGACGCTTCAAATCGGAAAAGTGAATGAGAGCGTTACCGTCGACGAGACGTCGCCGCAAGTCAATACCGAGGACGCGCAACTCGGACGCTCGATCACCGATATTGCCTCGCTTCCGATTCTGTCCGGAAACGGAGGGCGAAACGCATTATCTCTGATTGCCTTACAGCCTGGTGTTACGACAACGCCAGGAACTGCAGCTCAAACCCCGGCAGCCGCGGTGGGCGATTTCGAAGTGAACGGTCAGCGCTCGCAAGCCAACAATTTTGTGCTTGATGGAACCGACTCCAATGATTTGGCAATCGGGGCAGAAGAGATTTTCCGCAACCGGGTGCTGAATTCGAATAACTTCTTTCTCAATGAGGTGGGCACGCCGAAGCCGAAATACAATCTGAACGATTTTGATGCCAACCTGGGCGGACCAGTTATTAAGAACAGAACGTTCTTCTTCGCCTCATATCTCGGGTTCAGGCGTGTGTTCGGAGTTTCTAACTCGGGGACCGTATTCTCGGACGCCGAGCGCGCAGCCATTCTCGCCCACGGAGTTCCCGCCGCGAAAGCGATTGTCAATATCACCCCAGTTGCCTCGAGCAGCGACACACTCTTTAGCGCTCCCGTGGACTCTCTCAACCGCGATCAGGGTCTTTTTAAAGTCGACCATCGGTTTTCAAACGCCAACAATTTCTCGGTGTTGTATTTCACCGAAAGAGCAACCGAGAATGCGCCTTTTTCATTCGGAGGGCCGACAATCCCCGGCTTCGGCGAGCTCGATTTCACTACGTACCACAACGTCGCGCTACATGATACCCACAGCTTCAGCCCAATATTGTTAACGAGGCAATAGCTTCCTTCCATCGTCGCGATCAACCTGCCGTGTTTCCAGAAAACCGAACGACTCCGGCCAGCCTCGGATTTACTGGCATTATTCCTGACGATCCCGGGGCCGCCGGACCGCCATTTATCTCGATCAATAGCATTAACATCGGAAACACGTTTCAAGGGCCACAAGCACGCCGCGATAACACCTGGCAATATGCGGATAACTTTAACTGGATCAAGGGCCGGCACACCCTCAAGTTCGGCGCCGATTATCGCGCTTACGAGCAGAACCAGCTATTTGACTTCATAAACAACGGGTTTCTCCAATTCACTGGCGATGCCACACTTTTGGGCCTTGTGCCTGTAATACCCGGTCTCCAGAACAATCCGGCCGTCAATGATTTTGCAAACGGATTTGTGTCGGGCTTCTATGACCAGTCGAATTCGAACAAGCAGGGTCTCCGCGATAAGTTCTTCAGCGCGTACGTGCAAGACGATTTCAAGATTTCGCGGAATTTCACGTTGAATGTCGGGCTGCGATACGACTACGGCGCTCCGATAACTGACATTCATAACCGCGTAAACACATTTCGGTTCGGTCAACAATCCACTGTCTTTCCAACCGCTCCCGTCGGGTTGGTATTTCCGGGCGATAAAGGCATTAGCGCCTCGACTTACAGCGCCGACAAAAACAATTTCGGACCTCGGGTCGGTTTCGCATGGGACCCCACCGGAACCGGGAAGCTCAGCATACGCTCCGGATTCGGCGTCTTCTACAATGTTCCGGAAACCGAGCTTTCGCTGCAATTTCTCGGTTCGCCCCCGTACGGTGCTCAGGTCATCGCAATCGGCTCGACGGATATGACTCACCCTTACCAGACATCGACAACGCCGCTCGCTCAAAATCCGTTTCCGTTCCATGTCGCACAGCCAGGGCAGCCGTTTGACTTTACAACTGTTGCTCCGGTCACCGTCACGATCATGGACCCGAACTTCAGGACTCCATACGCCTTCCAGTACGACTTTCAAGTGCAATTTCAGGTCGCGAAAGATTGGCTGGCAGACGTCGCGTACGTAGGAAGCCAAGGTCGGAAGCTCGAGAACCGCCGTGACATCGATCCTGCCCTGCTGACGCCCGATGCGACTACTCAGAATGAGCCGCAGCGAAACAGATATAACATCAACAACCCGCAAGACGCGATGTTCGGCGGAGCAGTCTTCGGCGGGATAACGGACCAACTCTCCGATGCCACGTCGTCCTATAACAGCCTTCAGGTCAGTCTCGAAAAACGTTATTCATACGGGCTCACGTTAACGAACGCTTACACCTGGGCTCATTGCATCGATACGGGTTCGGGATTACGAGTAAACTCGAATCCCTTCGACGCGAGGTATGATCGCGGCAATTGCGATACCGATGTGCGTCATCGTTATGTTGGAACCGCGATTTACGCACTACCATTTTTCCGGGATCAGCGTGGACTTCTTGGGCATTTACTTGGCGGCTTTAATTTCGCAACCGTCGTTACACTTCAAACCGGCCTGCCGTTCGATATTATCGACGGCGGGGATCGCTCTCTCACGGGCGCAGGCGATGATCGCCCGGATTATATCGGAGGCAGTGTTCAGTTCGCGGATCCGCGTTCAAATGCGTTCGGCATTCAGAATTCGTACTTCAATGGCGCTGGGGGTGGAACTGCTACGGGCGTTCCCAACCCGTACTTCCGCCGCGTAGGCTCCGGCGGTTCAGTCGCTGATGGAGCCGGGCGCTACGGCGACCTGGGCCGGAATGTGTTTCACGGGCCGGGCATCCTCAACAGCGACGTCTCGGCCTGGAAGAACATCCACATCACCGAGAAACAATCGCTCGTGCTCCGAGCCGATGCGTTCAACTTGTTCAATCACACGCAGTTTTTTAATCCCGGTGACGCAAACAGCCTGAATCGCATCGATTCGCCTACTTTCGGGCAAGTTACTCTTGCCCGTGACCCGCGGCTGATTCAGTTAGAGCTGCAATATAAGTTCTAATAGTAGAACTTCAAACCGAATTGGATTTGTCTCGGAGCTCGCGCCGCGGTTACATAGCCAAAGCTGGGAGTGCCGAACACGGTCGCATTATTCGCATTCTGCGGCCCCGGAGCGGCGAATAGGAAATTTGGATGATTTGGAAAGTTGAAAAACTCTGTCCGAAATTCAAATTTCCTCTTCTCGCCCGCAGGTACCGTCTTGAGTAACGAAATATCCCAGTTGTTCAGGCCTGGTCCGTTCACGGTATTAATGCCGGCGTTGCCGAAGGATCCTAGCGGCGGATTTGTGAATGCACAGGTATTGAAAAATGTTCCCGGTACACACGGCTTTCCGCTTGGGCTTTGTCCGAAGACGGTATCAGGCCGCTGCTGTCCGTCTGAATTGGCGAAATTTCCAGTGTCCGTGACCGTGTACCAAGTCCCTGAAGAGAGAGTCGTGATTCCGTCTATCTCCCAGTTCCCAATGACAGCATCTGTAAACCCGTTCACGTCAGTTCCGAAGCGTTTTCCTCGGCCAAAAGGAAGCTCCCATAAGTAACTTGCCGTAAACCGGTGCCGCACATCGAAATCGAGATTGCCGTGTTCCCATTCCGGGTGCTCGCCCCAGCGGAAGGCATCATTATTCTGCGCGCCTAAATTGGCGTTCGAAGAATTCCCGAGCGCATGGCTGTAAGTATAGTTAATAAGCACCGAAAGGCCGTTTCGGAAGCGGTGCTGAAGTCTCGTCTGCAAAGCATCATATTCCGAATTCCCAGCCGCATTTAGATAGTTGATCGGACTGTCGATGAACGAAAACGGACGGCGCGGCGCGGTTGGGATCGAAGGATTTGCCGTGGGTGCTGCCTGGTTTAGATTGAAGAACGTATATAGCTTCGTTCCCTTCGATCCGACATACGCAACCTCATATAGCGTGTTCTGCGTGATCTGATACTGCACGGTTGCGTGCCACTGCAGGACATACGGAGTACGAATGTTTGGATCAATCGAGAACAGAGTTGGAGTGTTTGGATCAACCAGTGCATTCGGCGGGAAGCCCTCGAATAAATGACGAAGACCCAACACCGAGCAATCCTCAACCCCAGGATTTGTCGATTGCAGGCTGCAAGGCGCAACAAAGGTTTGTGTCACAAAATACGGCGGATTGAAACCGGGACTCGGATTGCTATAGGGCCCGTTCTCCTCGCCGTTATAGAAAACGCCGAATGCGCTCCTAACAACGAGCCGCGGCATAACCTGGTACGCCAAGCCAACACGCGGCGCGAAGTTGTTGTAATCGGAATTAACGAGCGCATCGGAAGCATGGTGATTCACCGGAAGAAGCGCCGCAAGAGTCGGAGTCAGCGGAATATTATTATTACTCGGGATATCCAGCTTGCCCGTGATCGGGTTGAAGTTAGATTGCGCGTTAAACCGCTCAAACACGGGCGAAAAGTACTCATACCTCAGGCCTAAGTTCAAAGTAAATTTGGGAGTAACTCGCCAATCGTCCTGAGCGAATACAGCATAGTTATGCCGCAAATAATCAACATTGTTCAGGTTGTTGATAGCTCCTCCGCCCGGCTGGCCAGTTAACATCGAGGCCAGTCCGCTTCCTCCGCTCCCCGGAGCTCCAGGATTGTCCGTGAATTGCGTGCCAAAACTCAAATAGCCACGCGGATCAGCGGGTTGAAAAATGGTGAATTCCTCGGGACGCCATTCGCCTCCGAATTTCCAATTCTGTCCGCCGTGGATCAGCGTAAAAGTATCAGATACGGAGTAAGTATTTTGAATCTCGTTTGATGGTAAGTAAGTTGGACTGCCGAGATTCGAGATGTCGCTGAAAGTCATCTGAGGCAGACCCCCATTGTCCGTGCCGGGAGCGTAGGGGACGCCAGGAAAGCCGAGGGAGCCGGAGACATTCTGGTTGTAATTGAATTGAAAGCGGCTGGAATGAAGGCGGTCATAGCCGAGCCGCAGCTCGTTTACGCGAGTGGGTGAGAAGATGTGCGTCTCGCTGACGGCGACGCTATATCCGTTGTTCTGTTCGATGCCGGTAAAAAATCCACCGCCATCGGCCAAGCCCGCAAGAGGCGATGGAATGATTGACGGCTGCTGGCTCTCGCTGTAACGGTAAAACGCCGTGTCCTTTGACGAAAAAACCTGGTCCACTCGCACGTCTCCTTGATTCCGTTCGCGCGATAGAACCGGATTCAAAAGATAGTTGTAGCCGAGCCCGATTGCATTCGGGAGGGGAAAGAGCGCCGCTAATTTCAGCCCTAATGGGTCCCGCTTGCCCGCAGGAATAACATTCGTCGGTTGGCCTGCTGCGTTATATCCAAACGGCACGCCGCAGAAACCGGCCTTGCTTACTTGTGTAAGTGTTGTGTCGAACAGTTCACCTGCGTAGGTGGCGTGTCCATTACAATCGAGAACCCCGGTCGGAGCGCCTAAATCTAACTGACTCGAAAAATCGCCGCTTCTCTGTGCGGCAGTGGGCACCAGCGAAGTATCCGTCTGCCCCTGCCGGATTCGAAGCCCTTCGTAATCGGTAAAGAAGAATAGTTTGTCGCGGATGATGCGGCCGCCGAATGTTGCGCCAAATTGATTTTGATGATAGGGGGGAATGGTCGCATCAAAGAAGTTCCGCGCATCCAGATGTTCGTTACGGAGAAACTCGTAGAGTACACCGTGGAATTCATTGGTGCCACTCTTCACAGTCGCGTTTACCACTGCTCCCGTAGCCCTGCCAAGCTCGGCACCGTAAGAATCGGTTTCAACCTTGAACTCCTGAAGCGCGTCCACAGACGGCATCACCACATAATTCGTCTCATTCAGCAGGTCCGCGAGATTTGAATTATTATCGATACCATCCAGCAAGAAATTGTTCTGCAGTGATCGCGCCCCGTTTGCGCTGAAGCCATAGCCGCTCTCGTCTCGCGCACCCGGCTCGCTGAACGTCACGCCCGCAGTCAACTGTGCGAGTTGCACAGGGTTTCGCCCATTCAGAGGAAGACCCACAATCGTTCGGCTACTGATTACCTGGCCGCGCTCGGACGTATCCGTCTCCAGTAGCGGTGCAGTTCCGGTCACCTCGACTGTCTGATTCACCTGTCCGGGCTCAAGAGTGATGTTCACTCGTTGCCGCTGCTGCACGTCGAGCGTGATCGGACCGGCAACGGCCGTCTTGAAACCTTTGGCGCTAATCGATACCCGGTAACTGCCGATCCGCACGGGGCTGATCGACCATTCTCCCGTTGTGTCGCTCGTCGCATGATAAGAGAAATCAGTGTCCACGTTGACCGCAGTGATCTCCGCTCCAGGGACAGATGCCCCTGTTGCATCGAGCACCTGCCCAACTAAAGATGCTGTGTCCTTCTGGGCAAACGCTATCCCAGCCCCGAATACCCAACCCATCAACAAACAGAAAAAAGCGAGCCTCATGCATAAACGATAACAATGGAACGATGAGCGAACTAGTCAAGTCAGATCTCCGGCGCGCCCTGACGGTTTGGGACCTGGTCTTCTACGGAATCATTGTGATTCAGCCTACCGCGCCCATGCCGGTTTTCGGCGTAGTGTCGCAAGTCGCGCGTGGACACGTCGTCACCACTATTATGCTGGCGATGATTGCCATGCTACTCACGGCTGTGAGTTACGGCAGAATGGCTCGCGTGTATCCGAGCGCGGGATCCGCCTACGCATATGTGCGCGGCGAGTTCGGTAACTTCGCCGGCTTCCTTGCGGGCTGGGGAATCGTTCTCGACTACCTTTTGAATCCGTTAATCTGCACCATTTGGTGCAGCAAAGCCGCGCAAAACCTTCTTCCCATCCCGTTCCCCGTTTGGGCGACATTCTTTGCGCTTCTTTTTACGCTTTTGAATCTGCGTGGCATCGAGTCCTCGGCTGCGACTAATAAGTGGCTGACCATATTCATGTCAGTGGTCGTCATCTACATGCTGATCGCGATGTTTCGTTACCTCGCCGTGCAAACGCTCGGCCCGGAGTTCCTCACCAAGCCGTTCTACGATCCTGCCAACTTCTCGATAGCAGCAGTTTCGACGGGCACTTCTATAGCCGCTCTCACCTATATAGGCTTCGATAGCATTTCCACCTTGTCGGAAGAAGTTGTCGATCCGAAGCGAAATATTCTGCGGGCCACTGTTCTCACGTGCTTGGTCACCGGACTGCTCGCATCTATCGAAGTCTACGTTGCGCAGCTTGTGTGGCCCGACTTTCACAAGTACCCGGACGTCGATACAGCCTATAGCTTCGTGGCGGGCCGCGCGGGCGGCGCCGTCTTATTCCACGTTGTAAATGGAACTCTTCTGCTGGCGACCATCGGCTCCGGAATGGGATCTCAATTAGGTGTAGCTCGCCTGCTCTATGGCATGGGACGCGACAACGCGCTGCCTTCGCGCTTCTTCGCTCATGTCAGTAAAACGACGCGCATTCCCAACTACAACGTCCTGCTGAGCGGTTTGATCGCTCTCGTCGGGGCGTTTTCGATCACGTATGAGCTAGGCGCTGAGCTTTTGAACTTTGGAGCCTTTCTCGCCTTTACCGGCGTCAACGCCGCTGCCTTCATGCACTATTTCGTCCGGGGCCAAAACCGCCATTGGAGTTTTTCCGTACTCCCGCTCGCCGGGTGCGTCGTGTGCCTTTATATCTGGCTTAGTCTTCACTGGCAGGCGCGTTTGCTTGGCTTCAGTTGGCTTCTTGCGGGCGCTGCATACGCCTTAATTCGCCGTCGGCGCATCGCCGCGTTATAAGCATTGCAGAATCACGTTTCCCACCTGATGCGCCTCTCTCTCCTCTGCAACGAGGCCAGGCCCCAGCATCGACCCAAGAAAAATAATCCCGCCATTTCCTACGCGCCGTCTCGCGCAAACGTTAACGCCCGCAAATTCCGCGATTCGCTCGGCGCTCGAGCACTCAATTGGCGTGATCGCGCTGAAGTGCCTCACGAAATGCCGAACCGGCCAGGTATATCGCACATAAGAGCTGTTGTTATCCCGAATCGTAACCGGCTCACGAATTCGAAGTCCGAATACATCGCGAATGAGCCTGATTTGCCAGGCAACTGTTTCCTTCGCCGCAAACGCGAGTCCACTCTCAAGAATCAGCCACCCGCCGTACAATGCGTGACTCCGCACTGCCAAAGCATTTTCGTATGAGAGCTCTCGCAGGCCGGGTAAAACGATCACCCTCGCCGAACTTCGCCGGTCCAATAGCCGGAAGCCTTTCGCCGATTCTTCCGACAAGCAATGTTTTTCGGCAAGAATTTCGATGCCAAATTCGGGTCGCGGCGTCCTCGACAGTGCCGGGCCAATCGCGGCACTCCCCAAACCGAAGAGAAGATCCCGTCGCGTTTGCACAACTTTACAACTGCCCTGAGATTAACCGGCCCAGCGCCGCCGAAGTATCAAAAATCTGCTGATCCGATGCATACCGGTACCGGGCTTCCATCTCCGCGATCAGCCAACCGTCATACCTCACCTTTGTCATCGCATCGCGAATCGCGCGCCAGTTATTATCCCCGAGAAAAATATTTGTGTACACGCTCTCTTGACCGCATCTTCCTCGATGCTTCATTACATCCTTCACGTGAATGCGAGTAATTCGCGGCCCATGAATTTCGATCCACTGTTCTGCGAAGCCCGTGTCATGGATATTCCCTACATCCAAATGAATCCCCACCCACGGGCTGTTCACGTCATTCAAGAAATTGCGAAACTCGCGCGGACTGAGCAAAAAACGCTGCTCCGAGTTGCAATTCTCTACCCCAATCTTTACTCGCGCCCGCCCCGCTATTTCGCCCAGCTTGCGCAATGTCTCCACGCACCGGTTGTAGACCTCGTTATAGGGCGTCTCCCCGGTGACGACTCCCGCGACAATCAAAACCGCATCCGTGTGCAACATCTGTGCCGCTTCAATCTGCCGCTCGATATGTCGGAACGCCGCTTCGCGTTTCGCTGGATCGCGCGCCGAGATATTTTCATCCCAATCGAGCGAATTCGCAACGTGGGAAACCTCGAGGCCCGCGTCCTGAACCTTGGCAAACAACCTTCCCACGTCGATATCGCTCGTCTTCATCTGAAACCACGGCCGTTCTCCCAGCCACAACTCGACGCCGTCGTAGCCGGCTCGCTTCAACAGCTTAAGTCCGTCTTCAAAACTTGTGCCCGCCGGGAATATCGTGTCGCCAATCGCTTTCTTCATAAGTAACTCTACTCACACTTAATACACTAGTAATCGGGTACTTACATCTGATTCGCAAGCGGAAATTGATTTCGGCTGCGCTCAGCGTTGCCGTTTTCGGCTCCCAGACCGCACTGCGTTCCGAAGTCGACGTTCAAACAATCATCCAAAACTCCGTTGCCGCAAATAAGGCCGATTGGAACGCCGATCCGAACTATTCGTATAAAGAGCGCGACCGCATCGGCACAATCAGCAAGACATATCAGGTGACCATGATAGAGGGGTCGCCCTACCGCCGCTTGATCGCAGTTAATAACGAGCCGCTCCCGATGGACCATAACGTGCAAGAGGAGCGCAAGCTGCAGCAAGTGATTGCGCAACGCAAAGCTGAATCAGCCGATCAGCGAGCAAAGCGCATCGCAAAATACCAAGCCGAACGAAAACGTGACCATCTCATGATGGATCAACTCACTCGTGCGTTCGATTTTAAGCTATTGGGCGAGAAGAAGCTTGGTTCCTACGATGTGTATGTGTTACGAGCCACTCCCCGAAATGGATATAAACCCCCCAATATGGAGGCGCAGGTCTTGCCTGGAATGCGCGGCGAGTTATGGATTGATCAGAAAAGCTTTCAATGGGTCAAAGTGACAGCCCAGGTAATCCATCCCGTGAGCATCGAAGGTTTCCTGGCCCGGGTCGAGCCCGGCACTCGCTTCGAGCTGGAAAAGATGCCCGTCGACAACGGTATTTGGCTCGCCAAGCACTTCAGCATGAAATCGAGCGCCAAGATCCTCTTTATGTTCAACCGCTCAGAACAGGAAGACAACACGTTTTTCGACTACCGCAAAATTGCTGGTTCAGCTTCAGAGTCGATTTCCAATCCCGCCTCGGGCGCTCGGTCGAAATAGGTTCGCATAGTACCCCCATGGCATCCGAGAGAAGATTTCTGAGCGAAACCACTATCTTCATGGAACCACCCGATTGCGTCTTTGGAAGTTGCTGATCCCGGTTGGGATCGTCTCCCTACTCATATTCATCGCCATCAGCTTTCACCGCTTCATCGATCCCGATGAGGGATTTTACCTGCTGGCGTCCCGCCTCGTTTATCAGCACAAGCTGCCTTACGTTGACTTCTTCTACACGCAGGCCCCGCTCTTGCCTTATGTATACGGTCTTTGGCTGCACATCGGAGGGGAATCCTGGCTATGGGCGCGCTCGCTCTCTGCCGGACTGACCGCCGCCCTAGCAACGTTGGTCTATTTTCAGGTCTGCAGTTGCACCAGGAAATGGGCGCTAGGCATGCTGGCCGTCTGCCTCTTCGCGGCGAATAGTCAGGTATTCGCTTGGATGCCCATCACGAAAACATATGCCCTCTCATCCGTGCTTCTGTTTTCCTCGTACGTGGCGGCAAGCCGGTTTTCTTCGCGTTCCTCGAAGTTCGCCTTCGCACTGGCTGCACTGCTGTTCGGCCTCAGCGTAGAAGTGCGGGCGTACTTTATTGCCGTGCTACCGATTTTTCTGCTCGCAATCTTCCGAAATTCGGCCATTCGCGAAAAGAAAACCGCGATTTGTTACTTTGCTGCAGGCTTCGCACTAGCGATGCTCCCGAGTCTTTACTTCTTTTCCCTCAATCCGGCTTTGTTCTCCTTTGACAATCTGGGCTATCACTCGATTCGAAGCAGTGACGGCCTGATCGGCAATTTCGGGCAAAAACTCGCGGTATTTCTCGGAGCCGCCATTCTCCCCTCACCAGGAGACGGACCTCAGCTCGGATTACTGTGCCTCGCGGGACTTATTGCTGCGCTGAAAACGCGCGCCACAACATCCTGGCCGGTAGCCCTCCAAATTGCTGCCGTATTGGCATTGGTGTCCTTGCTTCCCACGCCTGTATATCTTCAATACTTTTGCGTCGTGGTTCCCTTCCTGGTTACCGGAACCATCTGTGCGATCCATGATTTACTCCGTTTTGCGGACCTCAAGCGTACTCGAACGCTCACCTTTGCGGGGCTTCCGCTGCTCGCGATTTACCTCGCGGCGCCGGTCAACGAGTTTAGGAGCTTTGTTCTCACTGGCACGGGTTTCGGCGTCCCTGGCGAAGGCCCCGCTAACTGGAACCCCAAAACCGTGCTCGCCGTTTCAAAAACCGTCGACCGCCTTGCCGCTCCTGGCGAAGAGGTCATGAGCTTTTGGCCCGGTTATTTGTTCGGCACCAAAGCGGCTCCCTTTCCAGGATTCGAGAGCGACAGCGGCCTGGCTTGCGCAGCGCGACTTACGGGAGCGCAACGAACCAGGTACCACATCGTCTCGCGCCCTCAAGTTGAGGCCGATATCGCCGCTCACATACCGCGGATCGTTGTCTTGGGTAATCAGGAATATTGGCATGATGCCAAACAACCCTATGTGGAAGCTCTTCTCCGTTCCGGGTACCATCGCGTTCGTCTGATAGAGGACACATCTATTTACACGTTGTAATCAGTGTGCCTCGTCCCGGCAAAACGGGAAGTGTCCCGGTGAGCGAATCTGCTCGCCCGGGTCACTAATTCAATACATGCATACGACCGTCGACAGGCATTCCGCAACAGTGTCGATCGTCGTTCCCGTTTACAACGAATCCGCGGTTCTGAACCAGTTTTTATGCCGCCTGAGAGGCGTGCTCGATGGTCTCGCGTGGAACTATGAAATTGTGCTCGTCAACGACGGCAGCATGGATTCATCACTTCAGATGCTGCTCGCCGAAGCAGCGGCGGACCAGCGAATTAAGGTCCTCAGTTTTCCTCGTAACTTCGGACACCAGATCGCAGTGACCGCAGGCTTAGACTTCGCCGCAGGTGATGCGGCAATCATCATGGACGCCGATCTTCAAGATCCTCCCGAGCTCATTCCGCAAATGCTGGAGCTTTACATGCAGGGCTACGAGGTTGTCTCCCCGAAGCGTGTTTCGCGCCAGGGTGATGGACTCTTCAAGCGCCTTAGCGCCCGCTTCTTTTACTGCCTCATGCAAAAACTGATCCACGAAAGAATTCGCCCTGAGGTGGGTGACTTCCGCCTTCTGAGCCGCGCTGCGGTAAAAATGCTTCGCCGATTTCGCGAGCAGCATCGCTTCGTTCGCGGACTGGTGGGCTGGCTCGGCTTGCGAGAAGCGATCCTTCCGTTCGAACGTCAGCCGCGCGTCGCAGGCGAGTCGAAATATTCGCTGCTGAAAATGTTGCGCTTCTCGTGGACCGCTATCACTTCTTTCTCCGCGTTGCCATTGCGCTTAACGATGATGGCGGGCATAGCAGCTAGCGGCGTTTCGGCGCTGTACTTTGCCTACGCCGCTTACGGAGCCTTCGTTCTCAAGAAGGTGGTTCCAGGCTGGACCTCGATCATTTTCCTCCAATGCCTCTTCTTCGGAATCACACTACTTGGCATGAGCGCGATCGGTGAATATGTAGCGCGAATCTACGAAGAAGCCAAATGCCGGCCGCTCTACATTCTGGATTGTGTGGTCAATCTCCAGGCGAATGAACTCGATCGAGTCGCTGTGATGAGAGCGGATGCGCCCGTCTCGGAAAGCGAATTGTTGCGTCTCGGTGAAAGGCTGGGCCGCTCCGTCTGATGGGCGCCGAATTTGATGATTACGCGACTGCCTATCACCAGTTCCTGAGTGATCCTCTACGCGACAAATTTGCTCCTGGATCGCAGTTCTTCACGCTTCGAAAGTGGGAGCTGATCCAAAAGTTTCTCGACTCGTACAAGGTTCCCAGCCATGAGCAAACATGGCTTGATCTAGGATGCGGCTTCAGCGATCTGTTGCGTTTGGGGCAGTCTTTCTTCAAGGAAGCAGTCGGATGCGATCCCAGCTCGGAGATGCTGGCGCACGCACGGGATTTGCGGGTGCGCTTACAGAATCGGCCTGACCAGATTCCATTCGACTCGGAGACATTCGATTTGGTCACTGCCGTTTGTGTCTATCACCACATCCCCTCCCGTCAAATTAGAGCTTCACTCACCACCGAAATCAAACGAGTGTTGAAACCCGGCGGCGTCGTCTGCCTGATCGAGCATAATCCTCTGAATCCGATCACCCGGCTCATTGTGAGCCGATCGGCGTTGGACGTTAACGCGCGATTACTCGGGATTGGAGAATCTACAGAACTCCTCAGAGCCGCAGGACTGCATCGATTCAGCAAACAATTCTTTCTCTACCTGCCTGAGGCGCTCTACCGGCGGTTCGCTTTCCTTGAAGCGTGGCTTCGAAGTGTCCCCTTCGGCGGACAATACGCAGTCTTCGCCCAGAAATAGCGATGCCGGAAAGTAGAAGGGCCGGGGTCCGGGATTGGTTTTCCCAGCGGCCCTCGCTCGGATACCTGGTAATCGCCTTGCTCACCGGCGCCTTTCTCTTTCCTTTTGTTCGAATGGTCTGGGGCATCGGCGATGAAGGCGTCTCGCTCGACGGAGCGCGGCGGATCATACAAGGCCAGCTCTTCGCGCGCGATTTCGTGGAAATGGTCGGCCCGGGCGCATTCTGGTGGCCGGCTCTGTTCCTCAAACTATTCGGCGTGAGCATCGTCTCCGCCCACGCCTTACTGTTGCTGACCGGAATTACCATTGCGTTGCTCATGTTTCATCTGTCACGCCGCATCGGAGGGCGCGCTTACTTATGCACGGCTTTTTTCACCGCGATTGGAATCCCCCTCTGGCCCGGCAACAGTTATCACTGGGACGCCACTCTTTTAACGTTGCTCGCCTTCGTCGCGCTGATCGAATGGCAAAGGCGAGAGAGCAATTGGCTGCTCCTGTTGTGCGGAGCTTTGGTGGGCTTCATAACCCTGATCATTCAACACCAGGGCGCATTACTAATCGTCGCTGTGTTTCTCAGCAGCATCATCATCAAACCACAGCAGCGAAAAAAAACTGCAATACTCCTGATCCTCGCCTATCTTGCCGTCGTGACCAGCGCAGTTGCGTTCTATGCCGCAAAAGGTGCTCTGGGAGATCTGATTGCAGCTAATTACGTTTGGCCTCGTTCGCATTACTTGCAGGCCAACGTCTCGCCATATGGATATTTCTTGCCATCAATACTCAGCGGGATCGCGCATGTACGGAATCCGGCAGCATGGGCAATCGGCTCCTTTCTGCTTCTCCCGCTCGCAATCGTATTCGCGATTCCGGCTCTTCTGATCGCCGCGGCTGTTTTTTTCCGATCGCGCGCATTCACTCCCGAGCTGCTGCCCTTCTGGATCTGTGGCATAGCTTTGTGGGTGGCTGAAATGCACAAACCCGACATGCCTCACCTCATCTGGGGTTCGCCCATACTTTTGATCCTGCTTTTCCGGTTTCTTGCGCTCCTCCGCTCGCGCACCATCATCGCAAGCTGCGCACTGGCGGCATTACTGGGTTTCGCGGTAGCCCGCATTATCCACCCGCTGCAGGCACACACGCGTATTCAGTCGCGAAATGGCGCGTTCTGGAGCCCCGAGCCGGGTCATGCGCTGGCATTCATACAGGCCCACACTCGTCCTGGCGCTCCGGTCTTCATCTATCCTTATTACTCGCTGTACAATTTCTTGTCGGATACTGAGAACCCGACGCGCTTCAATTACTTCTTGTACGGCTACAACACGCCTCAACAGTTCCATGAGGCAGTTAACTCAATCGAATCGAAACGTGTTCGATATGTCCTCTGGAGCACGCCAGAGAGCTTAGAACGCCTATCGATATCATTCCCGGCGTACCATCCGCCTCCACGCGACCGGCAAATCATCGAGCCGTATCTTGAGTCGCACTACCACGTAATCGGAATTGAAAACGATTTCCGGATTCTGGAGCGAAATCCCTAGGCGCGAACAGGCTCAGTCTGCTGAGAAGCGACTGCTGATCGCTTCGCTCGAAACAAAATAATCGTGCCGAGTGCCAGCAGCGCGAGCGCGATCCACTGCGTGATCGAAAACCGACCCCAAAGCGCCTGTTCGTGTTCCCGGAAAAACTCGATAACGAACCGCGCAACAGAGTAAAGCACGAGATAGAGCCCGATCACCTGGCCGGGTCGGTGACCGCGAGTGAACTGCCGGTAGAGAACAGCAAAAATAATGAGATTCGCAGCCGATTCATATAGCTGGACCGGGTGCAAGGGTCTGTCAAGCGGCACAGGTGCAGCCTCGTTCGAACGAAAGTAAACGCCCCATGGCAAATGGCACTCCTTCCCCCAACAGCAACCCGCCGCAAAACACCCGATTCTTCCAATGGCGTGCCCCAGAGCAATACCCGGCGCGAAAACATCCATCGTCTGCCACAACGGCAGTTGCTGACTTCTCATGTAGAGCGCTCCCACGATGAGCGCCACGATGAGCCCGCCATGAAAAACGCCGGCGGCTCGCAACGTCTCGATTGAAAAGATTTCGCTAGGATGCTCGAGATACTCGCGAGCGTCAAACAGAAACATAAAGAGCTTCGCGCCAATGATTCCCGCCATCGCGCAATAAACCGCAAGATTCGTGATCTTCTCTGCAGGCATCTCCGTTTGCCGGGCAAGCCGCAGCGTCATCCCGAGACCTGCAAGAAAACCCAGCGCAACCAAAACGCCGTAAGTCGGAATATAAAAGGTACCGACTTGGATCAGCTTGGGATACATCCGGTCTACTTGTGCGCCAATCGCGCGTGTTCTTCTACACCTTTACCGCGTGGCCGCACCAAATCAATTAACAACAAAATCGCCCCAATCGTGATAGCGCTGTCCGCCACGTTAAACGCCGGGAAGGACCACGTCCCGCGGTATACCTCAAGGAAATCCGTGACCGTCCTATGGAAGATCCGGTCGTAAAGATTGCCGGTCGCGCCCCCAAGTATCAATGACAGCGCGATTCTCGACCCGGGCGAGGTGAAACCAGTTCCGCGCCCCCACAAGGACGATGCCACGAACAGCAGTACGAGACTCGAAATGCCGACCAACACAGCAGTCCGTAACAACGCGTTCCCGTCAGCCAAAAGACCGAACGCGGCGCCCGCATTTTCTGTGTGCACGATGCGAACCCAACCCGGCACAACCGAAACGCTATCAAACAGGTTTATTGAATGCTGGATGGATGTCTTCGAAATCCGGTCGGCCACGATAACCACCCCAGAGATAGCGAGCGGCATCAATCTTTCAATCGTTGATCGCTCGCTCGCCACCTAGTTCAGGAACTCCGGCAATACCGCCGCGCACGCCGCGCAAACTGTAGGAAACTCTTGATTGCTACCCACGTCCATCGTGTATTTCCAACAACGCTCGCATTTATCACCACGCGCACGGTCGACGCGAATCGCGAGCTCTGGCGAAGATTTCCTTTTCACGTCAACTTGGGAAACAATAAACCAGGCCGGCAGATCGCCACGGTATTTTTCCAGTAATGGATACATCTCTCTCCCCGCTTCGAGCAGGACACGCGCCTCCAGTGAAGACCCGATGACCTTGTCTTCACGCGCAGTGTCAAGGGCCTTCAATACTTGGTCGCGAACCGGCACAAGCCGGTCCCAGTCCGCCGCCTGGTCACGTTGCCCCGCTGTGATTCCCTCGCTCAGTTCATCCGGTTTCGGGAAGTACGCCATATGCACGCTTTCCCCAGCGCCCTTTCGGGAGTTCATATGCTGCCAAACTTCTTCGCAGGTGAAGGACAGGATTGGTGCAAGCAGCCGCGCGAGCGCCAAGTTCAACCGGTGGAGTGCGGTCTGCCCGCTGCGGCGCGAGGACGAAGACGGCCCGTGCGTGTAAAAGCGATCCTTCGAAACGTCGAAGTACAACGCGCTCAGATCCGTAATCGCAAACTCATAGGCTGCGCGATACACCTTGTGAAATGCGTACTCGTTGTACCAGGCCAAACAGCGCCCAACGAGGTCTTCCGCGTGCAAAAGAATCCAACTGTCAATCGCCGCTAAATTCTCTCCCGGAACCGCATCTTGCTCCGGATCAAAATCGGCCAGATTGCCCAGTGCCCACCGGAACGTATTCCGCAGCTTTCGATAGGCCTCCGACAAACGCGTCAAAATGACATCCGACATCCGGACGTCTTCCATGAAATCAACCGATGCCACCCAAAGCCGAAGCAGATCCGCGCCGTATTGCTTGATGATGTTCGCCGGTCCCATGCTCTCCATGGACTTCGACATCGCACGCCCCTCGGCATCGAGCGTCCAGCCATGCGTCACGCATTCCTTGTATGGCGACCCGCCTTTCAAGCCCACGCCAACCAGTAGCGAACTTTGAAACCAGCCGCGATACTGGTCTCCGCCCTCCATGTACATGTCCGCCGGCCACTCGAGATCCTCTTTCGGCGTTAGAGTCGCGAGATGACTGCACCCCGAGTCCAGCCAAACGTCCAGAATGTCGGTCTCTTTCCGAAAGCTCGTTCCACCGCACTTCGCGCACGCGTAGCCGTTTCCCATCAAGTCCGCCGCCGTCTTCGAGTACCAAACGTCCGCAGTGTGCTCGCGAATCTGCTTCACCACGTTCTCTTGGACGCGCTTGTCTGTGAACGGCTCGGCGCAATTCTCGCAGTAGAACACGATGATGGGCACGCCCCATGCGCGCTGTCGCGAGATGCACCAGTCCGGCCGCATGGCAACCATGTTCGACATGCGCTCATCGCCCCAGGTCGGATGCCACGTTACTCCCTTGATCGCTTCTAACGCACGCGTGCGCAGCCCTTCACGCTCCATCCCGATAAACCATTGCTCGGTGGCACGGAAAATCACCGGATTCTTGCAGCGCCAGCAATGCGGATAACTGTGATCGAGATTCGTCTGAGATGAAAGCGCCCCGTGCTTCTTCAGCAGCTCAATCACCAACGGATTGATCTCCCAAACCGTCTTCCCGAGCAACTGATCCGACAACGGCCCGCTCGCGCCTTCCGCTTGAAAGATCCGGCCTGCTTCATTGACCGGGCAATAGACCGGAATTCCGTAGCGCTGGCAGACAACGAAATCTTCCAAACCATGACCTGGCGCTGTGTGAACTGCGCCGGTTCCCTGCTCCAACGTGACATGTTCGCCAAGAAGGCCCGGCGAATCGCGATCCAGAAATGGATGCCGAAACACAGCGCCTTCAAGTTTCGTTCCCGGAAAACGCGCAATAACGGCCTGATCCCACCCGAGCACTTCTGAAATCTGCGCAATCAAGCCTTGCGCAACAATCTCTATTCCATCGGGCGTATCCACCGCGACATACTCGAACTTCGGATGAAAGCAGATTGCCATATTCGCCGGAATCGTCCATGGCGTGGTCGTCCAGATCATCGTCGAGACGCCCCGCCCCGCAAGCGCTGAATCAATGGCCGCCGGATCCGAAGCGAGTTTGAACCGCACGTAAATCGAAGGGCTCGATTCGTTCTCGTACTCGACTTCTGCTTCGGCAAGCGCGGTGCGATCTTTGATACACCAATGGACCGGCTTCAGACCCTTGTAAACATACCCGCCGTGGAGAAAATCAACGAACGCCTGCGCGATGAGTGCCTCGTATTCAGGGCTCATCGTCAGATACGGATCTTCCCAGCGGCCCAGAATGCCCAGGCGCTTGAACTCACTCCGGTGAATGTCAACGAACCGCGACGCATAAGCCCGGCACGCTGATCTGATTTCCGCAACGCTCATCGACGCCTTGCGCTTCCCCAGCTCCTGATCAACTCGGAACTCGATAGGCAGCCCATGGCAGTCCCAGCCTGGAACGTATGGCGCGTCGAAACCCGCCATGCTCTTCGACTTGACGATCAGATCCTTGATGATCTTGTTGAACGCCGTCCCTAAATGGATGTTCCCGTTCGCGTAAGGCGGACCATCGTGCAGCACGTACTGAGGCCGCCCCGAGCGAGCTTCCCGAATCCGGTCATAAAGCCTCATCGCCTCCCACCTCGCGAGCATTTTCGGCTCGGCGGTCGGCAAATTCGCCTTCATTGGGAAATCTGTCTTGGGGAGATTGACCGTCTTCTTCAGGTCAACCGAAGAAACATTCATGGATGTAATTTCATCCTAGCGAACGCACGCATTTCGGCAAGAGCCTTCCACTTCGGCGTATACTGATGGGCGATCCAGTTCCCCGGACATGAGCAGATCTCTGATCGAGCGCTTGCGCTCGAGCAATTTCGTGACATTCTCCCGCGTGCTGCCTCGCGCCGGGCGCTCGCTCGCCTTGGCTTGGTGGGCCATCCTGATTCTTCGCGGGCTGCTTCCCGCGATTTTTTCCATTCTTATGGGGGTGCTGGTTGGGGATGTACAGCGCCACGCAGATCTCACCATCCCACTCGCTTCCTTCGGATTCGTTTTCTTACTGCTCCAAGTTTTGCCGCCCATTCACCGGGCGCTGGGTGCCAATCTCGGGAGCCGGACTGCGGCTTGGCTCTATGACCAGCTCACCATTACCTGCGTTCGCCCGCCGGGCATGGGGCATCTCGAAAATCCAAAACTCACCACCGATCTGACCATGGCCCGTGATTTCGATCTCGGCATCACGGGTCCACCGCTTTTCATCTCGATGGATTTCATCGCGGGAGGTTTGGTTGAAGTAGCCGGAGGTATCGCCTCGGCGGCCGTTCTCGCAGCCTATACCTGGTGGGCCGCCATCCTGCTGGCAGGTAGTTGGATCGCGACACACTGGCTGCTTCGCGAAAGTACCGTCTGGCGCGACCGCAATACAGAGGAGGTGCGCCAAGCGCAGCGCCACGCCGATTACGCCTACCGGCTTGCCGTCGATCCTCCCGCCGCGAAAGAGTTGCGTCTCTTTGGACTAGCCGGCTGGATTGTCGAACGCTTCCGCTCGCGCCGCCGTCATTTATTCGAGTTGCGCTGGGAAGCGACCCGCCTACGTGAGCGCCCGCTCATCTGGAGCATCCTTCTCGTGCTTGCTGCAAATATCATCGTGTTCTGGTCGATGGGCGCGTCTGCGACAGCCGGCCATCTCCCGCTCGCCCGGCTGGTAACTCTCGCTAGCGCTGCTATTGGGACCAGCATGATTGCTTTCGGCGGATTGTCATGGGCGCTCGATGGAGCAGCAGCCGCCGTTGCCGCCGTGCTTCGGCTGGAAAGCAGCATGGAAAAAGAAGGATCTCTCACACCCGGTGATCGCCCCGCGACAGGAATGCCGGCTCGAGAAATCCGGTTTCGCGATCTCACGTTCGCGTATCCCAATGCAGATAAGCCTGTGCTCGCGGGCTTCGACTTGACCATCCCCGCAGGCACGTCACTCGCCATAGTCGGCCAGAACGGCGCAGGCAAAACGACTCTCGCGAAACTCCTCTGCCGGCTCTACGATCCCCAAGTGGGAGCTATCGAGGTCGACGGTGTCGATATGCGTATGCTCGAGATCGATGCGTGGCGCTCCCGCGTGACCGCCGTATTTCAGGACTTCACTCGTTTCGAGTTGCCGCTTCGCGATAACGTCGCTCCAGGAGACGCGCCGGACAGCCTCATCCTCGAGGCGCTCGAAGATGCCGGGGCGCTAGGCCTGGCTCACCTCGACACCGTGCTCGCGCGCGGCTATCCAAACAGCACCGAACTATCTGGCGGACAATGGCAGCGTGTAGCGCTGGCACGGGCGCTCTGTGCGGTGAAGATGGGAGCTGGACTCGTATTGCTCGACGAGCCGACAGCGCAACTCGACGTGCGCGGCGAGGCGGAGATCTTCAAACGGATCCTCACTGCAACTCGTCAGGTGACCACCATACTGATCTCGCACCGCTTCTCCACAGTTCGCCACGCCGACCGGATCTGCGTCCTCGAGAAAGGAAGAGTCGTCGAGCTGGGGACTCACGACGAGCTTATGGCCGCCGCCGGCCGTTACAAAACTATGTTCGAGCTGCAAGCGTCGCGCTTCGAAGAAGAAGCCGATCTGGAGACGCTGGATTAGGCCGGAACGCGCATGACCGAACCTGAGGCCGTGAAGACATCGAACCAAGTCGAGCCTATGCCCCCAGCGCTCTCTTCCATGTGGCGCTCCTTGAAACGTGCTCGTGAAGCCGAACCGTTATTGCTCGGCGTAGCGTTTTCCGTAGCCTTGTTGGCGGCGCTCCCGGACGCTTTGCTCGCGCTCTGGCTGCGTTTCCTCGCCGATGGCGTTTTGAGCGGCAAACACGCTGAAGTCGTCGCGGCTTCAATTGGTCTCGGAGCCTCAGCAGCAGCCACGTGGTTCCTTCGTGTCATCAGTGATCGTACGCAGCGCCGCTTCCGCGAGCGCGTCACTATTTTCTTGGAAGCCCATGTAGCGCGCCTCCACGCCTCAGTGGCAAGCATCGAGCACCACGAACGTCAGGAATACGTCGACCGCCTCGCCATGCTGCGCAACCAGGTTTTCGTGTTGGATCACATGTACTGGTCGCTCTTTACCACATGCGGCTGGATTCTGCGCTTGGCTGTGACTCTGTCGCTCCTTGTCTCTATTCACCCCGCTCTTGCGTTGCTAGCAGTTTTTGCGTTGCCGACCGTCTTCACCTCCACCTGGCGGCCGGAGGTCGAGCGAAAGGCTGATGAGCGCGGCTCCTGGGCGAATCGCCTGTCTCGGCATCTCTTCAATGTCGCCACGACAGCGCCGCCGGGCAAGGAAGTGCGGGTCACTCGGATCGGCTCGCAGCTTATAACACAGCGTCGCGAAGCTTGGGAGCGCTGGTATGGACCGGTTGCAGCCGCCCGCAACGGCAGCGCGCTCTGGCAATCCCTAAGCTGGGCGGTGTTTGGCGCGGCATATGTGGCTGCGGTGGTCTTCGTCTCGTCCGTGCTCAAAGCCACGCCTGGCGCGGTATTGTTAGTCCTCGCTGCCGGCGCGCGTCTATCCGCTTACATCGGAGCCACTGTCGGCGAAATCGGATTCTTGCGCGGATTTTGGCTGGATGGCTCGCGGCGCCTCGCTTGGCTCGAAGATTACGCCGCCTCTATTGAACAGCATGCCGATGCTGCGGCTCCCGAAACACTCGAGCAGGGTATCACCTTCGAACACGTGTCGTTCGCGTATCCCGGCACCCAGCGCCTTGTGCTGGATGACGTAAATCTTCACCTCGAGCCCGGTTCTGTCGTCGCAATCGTCGGCGAAAACGGAGCAGGGAAGACCACGCTCGTGAAGTTATTATGCCGCCTCTATCAGCCTTCGCGCGGGCGCATTCTTATCGATGGCTTGGATTTGGCTCGCATCATGCCGGAATCCTGGCGCTCACGTCTTGCCGGCGCCTTCCAGGATTTTTTTCGTTTTGAGTTTAGAGCCCTTCAAAGCGTCGGAGTTGGCGACCTTCCCCAGCATGAAAATGTCACAGCCGTAGCAGCCGCCGTGAATCACGCCGGCGCGGACGATGTAATCGAACAGCTTCAGCACGGGCTCGAAACGCAGTTAGGGCCCACCTGGCCTGACGGCGTAGAAATCAGTTTCGGCCAATGGCAGAAGCTCGCGCTTGCCCGCGGTTTCATGCGCGAAGAGCCGGTTTTATTGATACTCGACGAACCGACAGCGGCTCTCGATGCCGAGACCGAACATGCCCTTTTCGAACGTTTCGCCGCAGCATCGCGCCAATCCGGCTCGAACGGCCGCATCACAATTCTCGTCTCTCATCGCTTCAGCACCGTCAGGATGGCTGATTTTATCGTGGTCCTCGACGGCTCGCGCGTAGTCGAATCGGGTACTCACGAAGAGCTTATAGCGAATGGTGGTCATTACTCGGAGCTCTATGGCATCCAAGCTGCGGCCTATCGCTAGTCGATTTGTGAGCTTCTCCGATCAAGCCAGCGCTTCAGAGGCAGCAGCGCTCTTAACGTAAAGAGATTGAGAAGTGCAAGTGTAACAGCAATGCCGTAGTGATTCATCGCAACAGCGGCTCCGATTACGCCAGCGTTCCAAACGCTCGCGGCCGTTGCCGTGCCTCGCACCGTCGCACCTTCCTTAAGAATTGCGCCCCCTCCGATGAATCCGATTCCTGTAATAAGGCCCTGAAGCAAGCGGGACTGAGCAGCAGCATCTGGGTGGCTGCCGAGAAGCAGAAGATATCCGCAACTGCTCATCCCGACAATCGGGAATGTGCGGACACCCGCGCTATGCGCCTCGCGCTCGCTCTCCCAACCGATTGAGGCAGTCAATATGTAAGCAATAGCGACATGCTCAAAGTTATTCCAGACTTCCTGCCAATAGCCAGCGAGCTGAATCATTGGGCTGAATCCAATGCAGTCATCGTAATGCAGAAAGCCTCAAGCCGGGACGACTCCGCGCGCACGGTTCAGCGCGAAGCTGCGTAAATTTCAGCCGAAAGCCCCGGCAGTCGAATTACTCCATGCCCATTGCGAAGCTTCAAATCTCTTGTCACTCCCAATTGATTGCGAAACTCCGCCGTGCCGCTGAAGTGAATCGGAATTTCCTCCGCAGTAGAGCCATTGTTGATCGCGACGATTACCACCTCCGTAGGGATCTCCCTGGCGTATGCAAAGGTCTGACCTGCCAATACCAAGTCGATCATCTTGCCTCTCCGCAGCGGCTCCAATCTCATCCGCAAAGCGGTTAGGTTCCGAACATGATCGAAAACTGCCGCTTCGTCGGCTGTCCTTCCCGACGACTCAAACGCGTTTCGCGGATCTTCTTTCCAGCCACCCGGGAAATCGCGCCGGTTATCCGGATCGTCGCCGCCCGGCATTCCAATCTCGTCCCCGTAGTAGATCATCGGCGTTCCGCGCGTGGTCAGCAGAAAGGTGAACGCGAGTTTCAGTTTTTCAACGTTTGCCCCCGGTTCATTCATGAAGCGCGCAACATCATGAAGCCCTAAGAATGTGACCAAAGAACTCGCATTTGGGTACAAATTATCTTTCGCCAGTGTTTTCGCCAAAGACTCGATAGAGTTTCCTCGCGCGAATACATCGCGAATCGCGTAATACATAGGAAAATCGAACACTGTGTCGACACCGCTATCGATTCCATCGAAGCGTTTCACGCCGCCTTGAAAGAATGACGGAATCGCCGTGTCGCCATCGAAGACTTCGCCAACCACCCTCAGATCCGGATACTGGCGCTTCAAGGCTAAGGACCACTCCCGCCAAAAACTGCGCGGCACATAAGGCAATGTATCTTGCCTGATTCCATCAAATCCCGCAGTTCCCACCCACCACAACGCATTCTGAATTTCGTAACGTGCGACTTCCGGGTCGTCCTGGTTCATGTCCGGCAGTACATCTCCAAACCATCCATTCAGTACCGTCTGTCGCAGGTCTTGTGACGCGTGTGGATCCGGCAGGGTCCAGATCTGCCAAGTCTCGTTCACATGTTGCGAAGCCGTGCCATGAAACCACGTGGGCTTCGGCGGATCCGTAACCCAAAGATGATAAGGCCCGACATGATTCGCCACTTGATCCTGAATCACCTTCAGCCCCGTCCGATGCGCCGTGTCGACCAGCGTCCGAAGCACGTCGAAAGTGCCGAAGTGTTCTTCGATGCCGTAGTAATCAACTGCTCCATAGCCGTGGTAGTCCGCAACCGGCTGCCCGCCTACAGCTTGCTTCCGGTTTGGCTCGTTCGCATTGTCGTATACAGGCGTGAGCCAAAGCGCGGTTACACCGAGTTTCTTCAAATAGCCGAGATGGTCAATGATTCCCTGAAGATCGCCGCCATGATACAAACGCGGATTACTCCGGTCAAACAGGCCCCGCGATATGGCCGGGTCATCGTTCGACGGATCGCCGTTTGCAAACCGGTCCGGCATGATCAGATAAATCACATCGTTCGAAGAGAATCCCTGAAAGCGCCCGGCGGGAGAAAGCGGCGCCGCAATCTCAAATGGTGCTTCTGCCCTCCCGTCCGAGGTCCGAATTTCGAGAGGATACGATCCCGGACGGAGCCCATGCGCAATCGTGATATCGGCGAACAAGTATGTACCCGGCGCGTTCACCCAAATACGGCTCGCGCCCAACCCTCGTGGGACCGTGATCGTCGCGCTGGTGAAGCCCGATCCCCGAATCATCACCCGGACCGGATTGATCGAGTAGTCCGCCCACCAGTTCGGCGGTTCCACTTTCGTCACCACAGGCCGCGCCCAAACCGCGGTTCCGCTGAGCGCAACCAGCAGAACCCGTTTCGCAATGCGCCGGATCAATCGCATTCCGTCATGTTATGTCATATAGTTGCTCAAAGGAGTCATCGCATGACTGACAATCCCCAAGCCCGTCTGTCGATCGTGGCTTATAAACCTAAGCCAGGCAAAGAAGCAGAATTGATGTCGCTCACGCGCGAACACGTTCCTTATCTGCGCAGCATCGGTCTCGCGACTGACCGCCCCCACGTGATCGCGACTGCAAATGATGGGACAGTTGTTGAAGTATTTGAGTGGGTCGAGGGCGGCGTAGAAAAGGCACACGCCCATTCCGGTTTGCGTGAACTATGGTCCCGCTACTCAGAAGCATGCGACTTCGTGCCCCTAAAAACTCTGCAGGAAGCCGAAATGATGTTTGCGAACTTCGTTCCGGTGAACTGAGATTAATTCAGCAATGCTTAGTTCCCAAATCCACTCCTTGTCGGCGGCGGCGGTTCAGTATGCTTAATCGCCCGCCATAAAATCGAGTTCAACGTATCATCGTCCGCACGGTCCGCGTCTGAAAAATCCAAGCGCGCCGATTGGTCGGCTCCGGGCGCTCTGCCGGAATTGCGTTCGGTCAACGAGACCTTCGGCTGAATCGCAGTAAACGGCCGGTTATCCCCCTGCTCGCTGAATCCCGCGAACATGGGCCGCGCCCCGGCATCGAAATGCGTCATCGGCCGCAGCCCCACAATCAACTCCATCGTCCGCAGTACACTCGCTTGGTTGTACATCGCTGAATCGACGATTCCTCGGCGCGTGAACGGTGAAATCACCCATGCCGGCGCGCGATGTGAATCTACATGGTCGCATCCATTCTGCGCGTCGTCCTCGATGATGAAGATCGCGGTAGATGGCCATACGTTGCTATGTGAAACCGCCTCCACCAGCATTCCCACCGCAAAATCATTCTCGGCAGCAAACGAAAATGGCGTCAGTTTCCCGGGCGCAGTTCCAGATGTGTGGTCGTTCCCTAATCGCACGATCGAAAGCTGCGGGACCTGCCCCTTCGTGTCGAACTCTTTCCATTCACGAATGAACTCCTTGGTCCGATCGAGATCCGAATAATCGAGATCGAATCCTCGATAATTCATGTCCGTGTAAGGCTGCAGCGCCGGGTCGTTCACTTTAGCGATCTGCCGCTGGCCATTCGCCGCAGGCCTCGGAACATTGATCGTCCATTCGCCGTAACCTCGGACAGTAATGCCTGCTTCGATCGCGTTGTCCCAGATATACCCCGCGGGCGGCGTATCGGCAGGCTCCCCTCCCTCAAAGTCGTACGTATGCCGCCGCTGTGCGTAATTGTTCGGCCACAATTTCACCGTGTAATCCGGAGCAATCGCGGCCGCCGCCCAGTTATGCCCATCCGCGCTCACGTCGGAGTTCTCGTAAAAATTGTCATAAAGAATGAATTCTCGCGCGAGCTGATGCAAGTTCGGCGTAACCTGCTCTCCAAACAAATTGAGCGATTTGTCGCCGTTTCCCTTTTCCATATCGCCCAACACCTGGTCGTACGTGCGATTCTCCTTGATGATGTAAATCACGTGCTGGATCGGCGCCGCGTGTTCTTGCGTACGCGCGAAATGAGCCTCTTGCGCATCAGTGATTTCGCCATACACCAAATCGTCGCGATAGGGTGAATTCTGCAGAACCGTGTTGCTGTAGCTGCTCAACTGCTCGTCCGCAACAGCCGGAACGAACTCTGCCGTCCCAGTCTGGATTCGCGCGACGTATTGGATCTTCGGATTCGGCGCGCCTCGACCTCGCACGCTCGGATTCGGACCGTTGGGATTCGGGTGACTCCCTGCGCCCTTGCCATTCAAAATTGCCAGCCCGTTATCAGCCAGCAGTTCAACCGCAGTTGGATACCATCCTGTCGGAATGAATCCGAGCACCGCGCTGCGCGGTCCCGCAATATCCACGACGCCGAGCGCATTCGCATCGGAACAGGCGACGTACAGGCGGTTCCCCTGCTTGTCGATCGCGAGTGATGATGGCGTCATGCCTAACGGATGCATCGGAGTGAGCGAAACATTGATCGTTTCGAGCGCCTTTAATTGCCCGTCACGGGTCACGCCGACCGAATACACGTAATTCGTATTCGCAGCCGCGACAAACAACCGCGCCACATATGCCGATGCTGTTTGATCCTCGGCCGGCGGAGGCTTGTTCAGCCAAACCATATCCGTGGGATGTGATCCGATTCGCGTCATCCCAATCTGTGCACCGCTGTTCGCATCGTATTGATAAACCGCAGCATCGGCCCAACTGCTCACGATTACCTGTTGATTCCCGGGAGGAAGAAGCAGGCAGTAAGGACGCCGGCCGCATTTCCACCGCGCAATTAAACGGCCGGATTGCAGATTGATTACAGCAATGCTGTCGGTGTGTACATCCGCGGCATATGCCAGATGGGCATCGGAGGAAATCGCAACATCGCCGATAAAGGAAAGCCCTTTGTTGTTGATGTCCGTGACTGCCGCGAACTCGCGAGTCCGAGTTAGCATCCCGTTTTGCGGATCGAGTAATAGCTCGTAAACAGTTGCCCGGCTGCCGCCGCCAACATATATATAGTTGCCTCTCGGCGAAACAGCCAATCCAAGCCACGCATCGGGCAGCGCGGTCCGCCCAATTTCACGCTTCTGCGCAATATCGATTACGCTAACCGAGGGCGGATTGTATCCCGCATTAAGTACCAACAGATATTTGCCGTCGTTTGAAACCTCGGCTCGCATCGGCAGCGTATCCACCCCTACTTGTTGTCCAGCCGGACGAATGCTCCATCCGCTGTTCAAAAGAAAGCCACCGCCGGGCAGCGAACCCACCTGCTCTCGCGGCGCATTTTGAGGTATGGCTTCCCTCATCCCGAGACATGCCACGAGCACGAACGCGAAAACAATCCCAGATCTCATTCGGTAAACCTATGTGCTATCGGAAACCGCCGCCCCACGCCAAACGCCTTCGGGCTGATTCGCAGCCCCGGCGCAGCTTGCTGTCGTTTATATTCGTTGCGGTCCACTTTGCGGACAATGTCCCGCACTAACTGCTCCGGCAAACGCGCTTCGGCCGCAATCTCCGGAACGGATTCATAGCGCTCGATGTACGCCTCGAGAATCGCATCCAGCACGTCGTACTCAGGCAATGTATCTGTGTCCTTCTGATCCGGCCGAAGCTCAGCGGACGGCGGCTTTGTCAACGTGCTCTCGGGAATCGGACCGGCCAGCCCTTGAGCCTCATATCGCGCATTGGCGCAGCGAGCCAGTCTGTACACCCGCGTTTTCGGAACGTCGCTGATCACCGCAAGCCCGCCGCACATGTCTCCATAAAGCGTGCAATACCCGACCGCAATTTCGCTCTTATTGCCTGTTGTCAAAACCAGTGAGCCGAATTTATTCGAGAGTGACATCAGCGTCACGCCACGGAGTCGCGATTGCAAATTCTCCTCTGTTGTGTCCTGATTAAAGCCCGCGAACAATGGCTCGAGCGTCCGGATCATCGCGTTATACCCGCAGTTGATCGGGACCACCTCGAACCGAATCCCTAAATTGCGCGCCAGCACTTCGGCATCTCGCAGACTGTGCTCAGACGAATATGGACCAGGCATGCCTATGCCTGTTACGTTCTCCTTCCCAACAGCTTCGACCGCGATTGCGGCTACCAGTGCCGAATCAATCCCGCCGCTCAATCCCACGAGCACGCTGTGGAATCCGCATTTTCTGATGTAATCTCGCGTGCCCAGAACGAGCGCTTCAAAAACGGCTTCATCTCCCGCCAGGTGATTGTCGTGATCGTCACCGGTGCCGCTCACTGAATCAAAAATAATCAGATCTTCCGCAAATGATTTCGCCGTGGCCGCCAGTTCGCCTCGCCCTGTCATGGCGAAGCTGGTTCCATCGAACACAAGCTGATCGTTTCCACCCACCATCTGTACACACGCAACCGGCAGCCCAAACCGTTTCGCATGAGAGTGAAAAATTGCCTGCCTCAGCTCGCGCTTCCCAATGTTCCATGGCGATGCGTTAATCGAAATGATTACGCCTGCGCCTTGCCGGACCAGTTCTTCGATCGGATCGCGCGAATAGCGCCGTCGCTCCCAGAACTGTTTATCGTTCCAGAAATCCTCGCAAATCGCCAGCGCAACTCTCTCGCCCCGTAAATAACAGATCGATTGCGATGCGGCGGGCTGAAAGTAGCGCGCCTCATCGAAGACGTCGTAGGTGGGAAGCAGCATCTTGCGCTGATCGAAAATGATCTGCCCGTTCTCAATCACCGCCGCTGCATTCTGCGCCCGAATTGCCGAATTCTCCGGCGAGCGCGCAACATATCCCACAATCAGCGCCAGATTTAGATGCGAAGATTCCGCCGCAATCCGCCGCAAAGCACAAGCGGTTCGGTCCAAAAACGAGTGCTTCTCGACCAGATCTCGCGGCGGATAGCCCGTCAGCGCCAACTCGGGAAATGCAACAACATCCGCTCCCGCCCGCTCCGCCTTTCGAGCGAAATCGAGAATCTTAGCGGAGTTTCCGTCCAGATCCCCTACCGTGTTGTTGATTTGCGCGAGAGCAATGCGCATTCGCCCCATTGTATCGGCGCTGCAGGGAACCTTGTCCCATCGCGACACATCTCTATCCGCTGCTTTCCCGCTTCCATTCAATTCGCGCTACGCTAAAAACAGAGGGCGGGTCATGCGATACATTTTCCGGCTGTTTCTCTTCAGTTCGCTAGCGGCCCTGAGCGCCGGTCTCCTCTCCGCTCAGCATTACGGTGGGCACGGAGGCGGCCACGCGGGCTTCTCGAGCGGCTTCTCCGGTTCGCACGCAAGCGGTTCTTCGTTCCATTCCTCGAGCCCTCATTACGGCAGCTCAGGTGCGCACTTCGGGAGCTCCGGGTTCGGAAACTTTGGTCTGACACATCCCAATTCATTATTGCCTCCTCCTGCGAGTGGCATCAGTCCCCTTGCCTGGAGGCAGATTCAGCGGAGTAATCGGTTCGGATATCGGCATCTGCCTTACGGCTATTTCTTTGCTCCGTATTACTACCCGTTCCTCGGCTATGGCGACACGTTTGCGAGCTACCCTGACTACAATTACGCCTCGCCTGAGAATGCCGCCACGCAGAACATGCTAATGGCGCAAAGTTCGCTCGGCCAGCAGGTCCAAGCGCTCGGCGATCAAGTTAGCCAGTTGCGAGATGCCCAGCAGCGCGGAACGGTTCCGGGTGACGCGCCTCAGTCAGTCTCCGAAATACCGATCACGGTAGTGCTTCGTACTGGCCAGCAGATTCAGGTTCAGAACTATGCCATTATGGACCAGACTTTCTGGGATTTCACCCGCCAGCCCGCTCGCAAGATACCGATCTCGACGATCGACATCGCCGCTTCCACCCGCGCAACCGAAGCTAACGGCGGCGAATTCCCACAGCTGACGGCAAATCCGTAGCATCTCGAGCCCTTTTTTAAAGCAAGCGCGACTGCCGATTACGACGCGATCGCCGTTATCTCCACCGTGATCTAATCCGAATCATGCGAACCAGCGCTTTCCTTTTACTTCTTACTTTCGCGGCTACAACCATAATTTGTGCTGAAAGCACGCCCGCTCAGGCGCTCCTGATACTTTCAAAGCGCGATCAAACTCTCGCCATTGTCGATCCCAAAACCCTCAACGTGGTCGCGCGCATTCCCGTCGGTAAAGATCCTCACGAAGTCATCGCGTCTGCCGATGGCAAGCGCGCCTATGTCTCAAATTACGGATTCGGCGCGTACAACACTCTCGCCGTCATCGACCTGATCGCGCAGAAGGCGTTGCCTGCCATCGATCTCGGTCCACTGCGCGGCCCTCACGGTCTCATTTTCGCCGGCGGAAAGGCCTGGTTCACCGCTGAAGGCGCCAAGGCTATCGGAAGATATGATCCCTCCGAAAACAAGGTCGACTGGGTTCTAGGAACCGGTCAGGATCGGACTCATATGATCTTCGTCTCCGACGACCTGAAACGAATCATCATCACCAATGTCAGCTCCGGGACGGTGAGCGTCATCGAAAAAAGCGCTCGAACTGCCCCCGATTTTGGCCCGCCACCTGGCGGACCCGGCGAAGCACCTCGTGGGCCTCGCGGCCCGGTAGGCCCGCCCGGAGGCGATTGGGAACAAACGCTGGTTTCTGTGGGCCGTAGCTCGGAAGGGTTTGACGTTTCTCCCGACGGGAGGGAAATTTGGGTCGCAACTGCCCAACTGGGAACTGTCGCCATCATCGATATCGCATCGAAGAGGGTACAGGAAACAATTCAAGCAAACGTCGCAGGTGCCAATCGTCTCAAATTCACGCCGAACGGCAAGCTGGTATTTATTTCCGGTTCCGGTTTGACCATCCTCGACTCTGCAACTCACAAGGAAATCAAACGGTTGGATATCGGTCGAGGCGCGGGCATCCAAATGCAGCCCGATGGTTCTCGTGCGTACGTTTCATCCTCAGGTGATAACTATGTCGCCGTGGTTGATCTGACTACACTTGAGATCACTGGCCGTATCCACGCTGGTCAGGAACCCGATGGTCTCGCTTGGGCAGCGCGCTAATCCCAGGAGCTAGTCCGATTACCGCGTCTGAATGTGTTCTCATCTAGAGTGATGCGAATTCACCTTTCCCCATCGCTCGCGCTTGCCGCTTTAATCACCGCGGCCGTTCCCCTCTCGGCTCAACAAACAATAAAACCCAGACCCGAAGACACCGAAGTCTGGGAACCGGAACCTATGGTCGTGACCCCGAGCGCGACCTGCACCGCCCCGCCCTCCGACGCGATCGTGCTGTTCGACGGCAAGAACCTGGACGAGTGGGTGTCGGTCGCCGACAAATCGCCCGCAAAATGGATCGTCGAGGATGGCGTGCTGACCGTAAACAAGAAGGCGGGAAACATCGAAACTAAGCGGACGTTCAAGAACTACCAACTACACATCGAGTGGAAGATTCCCGAAAACATTACCGGCTCCGGCCAAGCTCGCGGCAACAGCGGAGTGTTCTTGGCCTCCACTGGACCCGGAGACGCCGGATATGAGCTCCAGGTTCTCGATGCTTACAGGAACAAAACGTACGTGAATGGGATGGCCGGCAGTCTTTACAAGCAAGCGATTCCGCTAGCGAACCCGAGCCGCAAGCCTGGCGAATGGCAGACCTACGACGTCGTGTGGACCGCGCCCGTGTTCAACACTGATGGCTCAGTGAAAACCTCCGCTTACGCAACCGTCTTCTTCAATTCCGTGCTCGTCGAAAACCACTTCGAGCTGAAAGGCGAAACTCTGTACATCGGCAAACCCTCTTACAAGCCATACACAACCGCACCCATTAAGCTGCAGGCGCACGGCGACCCGAGCGCGCCCATCAGTTTCCGGAATATCTGGGTGAGAGAGCTTCCCTAGCAATTCGATCTCCTCGGTGCCACGTACGTCGTGGCAACGCCTGGCCCGCAATGACAACACTACCCACCCAAATCCCGAGTCCAAAGAAAACTGATATACTCTACCCCTAGCGCCGAACACAGGTACGTCCGGCGACTCCCGACAAGTGTGGAGGTACTATCATGATGAAGTTTTTCTTCGCCACGCTGCTTGCAATCTCGTCAGTTTATGGAGCGGACGCCCCCAGTGCTGCCGGGACCTGGAAGCTCAACTTGGCAAAAAGCAACTACTCGAGCAATCCGAACGGTGCGCCTCGTGAGGCGACGCTAACGATAACAGACAACGGCTGGACGTACACTGCCACTGACGCGTCGGGAAAAAAATCCGATTTTAGCAGCCAGGGGAACGACACCATCACCGTCAAAGTTGAGCCGACAGGCAACCCATATCTCCACGACACCCGGTTCGTTGTCAAGGAGAGCGGTAAAGAAGTTCAGCGAACCGTGGGGGCACTTCTGCCAGACGGAAAAACGCTCGTTAGCTATAGTTCGGGCGTCACGCCAGATGGTAAAGCGTTTTCCGATGTTAGCTACTGGGAAAGAGTCCCTTAGCTTCGAGCCGCTAAACAACCCACGGCCCTGCGGATTGTACCTGTCTGACAGGTCAGTCACAAGCTATTCCTGCCGAAGCACCACCGCCGGATCGATTCGCGTGCTGCGCCGGACTGGAACATAATACGCCATCAACGCTCCTGCAATCAAAACGCTCCCGGCAAGACTCAAGGAAACGGGGTCCTTCACGGATATCCCATATACCAACCCCGACATCAACCGGGCCAGTGTCCATGAGCCAAACGCTCCCACGATAATACCCGCCAACGCCGTCATGAATCCTTGCCGCATAACCATTCCAATCAACTGATACCGCTCCGCCCCCAACGCTACGCGAATGCCGAACTCGCGTGTTCGAAGGCTGATCCCATAGGAAGCTACTCCGTACACGCCCACAAGCGTCAGTACAAGAGCTAACGCGGCAAAAATAGCCAGCAAAACTGTGTAGAATCGAGGCGTTGCAATTGATTGCTCCACTGTCGCTTTCATCGTTCGTTCATTCTCGACCACCTGCTCTGAATCAAACCGGTGTATGGCTTGCCGCAAAGACGAAGCAACCGAATTCGGATCGCCGAATGCGCGAAGCACCAGCGTGGTTCCAACCGCCGGCCCGAGATACTGCTCGTACGATTGATAGAATTCCGGCACCGGTTCGCCGCTTAATGTGCGGTGCTGGGTGTCACCCACAATCCCGATAACTGTGACATCCGGCGGTGACGGAGGTGGCCGGCTGCTCAGGTGTTTCCCGACCGCATTTTGACCGGGCCAATACTTGTTCGCCATCGTTCGATTGATGACCACCCGGCCTTTATCCAATTTCGGGTCAGTCCTGCTAAACAAACGGCCCTGCATAAGCGGAATTCCCATGACTGCGAAGTAATCTGCGCTGACAGCGTGGAAATCGATTTGATACGGATTCGGCGACACACCCGGCAAATACACTTGAAGCTGAACCGCGATGTTTCCGAAAGGCAGGTAACTTGTCAGCGCCGCTTGCTCGACACCAGGAACGGTCTTCGCGATTCTGAGCATCTCGCGATATCGTTGCGTTAACAGTTCGCGGCTGAGGCGTCGAGCATGACCGGGCGGCACGGTTGCCGTAAGTATGTGCGCCGTGTGGAATCCAGGATCGACACTAGCCAAACGAACAAAGCCGCGGATCATGAGGATTGATCCCGCAAACAGGATGAGAGCGATTGCAATTTCACCGATCAGCACGAGACCTTGTGCCCCCGTACTCCTGCCGCTCGACCGTCTCGCGCGATCCGCCTCGCTCAGCCTAGCCGCCGAGAGCCCGAATGCCGGGCCCAGGCCAAAAAGCACCGCCACGACGCATGTCAACATTACTGCGAAGCCCAGGGCTGCCCCATCGATCCGTGTATCCTCCAACCTGGGAATTCCGAGATATGGCGGAAGAAACCCGCGAAGGATGCGATTGCCCAAATACGCGAGCACCACTCCTAAAGCTCCGCTTAATCCGGCAAGTACAAGGCTTTCCGTCAGCACTTGGCTGATCAAACGTGCGCGGCTCGCGCCCAGTGCGCTTCGAACGGCAAACTCGCTCCCGCGTGCCGAAGCTCTTCCTAGTAACAGACTCGCCACATTCAAGCAGGAAAGCAAAATCAGAAAGCCGGTCGCTCCAAGCAGCAGCAGAAACGCGGCGCGATAATGCTCAACGTCGCGCGTCGCTACCTCCTCAAGCGTAAGCCTGAAATTCCGTTCAGATGCCGCATACGTAGCCAAAAGAGCGGGAGTCAAACGGCTCAGTTCCACGCTCGCCTGTTCGAGCGAAACGCCCCGCCGCAATCGAGCCACAATCGCTGTGTAACTCCGCCGGGGGTCTGTCACGACAGCACGGTCAGGAAGCCAAGCTCCGATTCCCGTCTGTGGAAAATAGAAATCCTTGGGCATCACCCCGACCACAGTGAAGCTTTGCTCGTTCAGGGAAATAGCGCGCCCAACGATCCCCGGATCTCCGCGAAAATATTTTTGCCACGCAGCGTAAGCCAGTACTACGCTTTCTGGCGCGCCACTCTGAAAATCAGAGGCGAGAAAGGTTCGGCCGAGCAACGGCTTTGTTCCGAGAACAGGGAACAGCTCGGGAGACACCGTGCGCACCCACAGATCCGCTGGATCGGGGATGCCCGACAGTGTGACCGCTTCGAAAAAACCGTAGCCCGCGGCCGACTCGAAGGATCGCGCATATCGGCGTAAAAACTCGAGATCTGCGATCGTGTTGCTCGGACTATATCCATTTCCCCCGACCTTCTCGATCTCGACAATCCGATCTGCATTCCGATAAGGCAGGGAACGGAGAAAGACGGCGCGAAATGCGCTGAACATAGTTACGGAAGCGCCGATTCCCAAGCCCAGTGACACGATGGCGGTGAGCGCAAACGCTGGACTATTTTTTAGCTGCCGGAATCCATACCGCACGTCCTGTATTCTGTCCATACCTATACACACCGCGGGCATCGCCAATTCAGTCTTTCATGCTTGTCGCGTGACATGCATCGCTTCCGGCTTCAGGTTTGATCTGGGCGCCCTACTGGTTCAGAGGCGAAACCATTCCCTTGGGTTCCGAGCTCACTCCGTTCGCAAGCTCTCCATCGGCTCAACTGAGGCAGCCCGCCGCGCGGGAACAAATGCCGATAGCAAAGCAACCAGGGCGAACAGTGCAACTACGCTCGCGATCGCCGCGCCGTCGTGGTGCCAATTCAACGTCAACACTGCGCGGATCACAGCGCGCAGCATCCAAGTTCCAAAGAGACCCGCTGCCAGGCCGATCGTCAGCATAAAGCCAACCCGCCCGTACACCATCCTGAAAATCCGGGAAGGCGTCGCTCCAAGTGCCATTCGCACGCCGATATCGCGAGTCGACGCTTCTACTTCATGGCTGATCAGCCCATACAAGCCGACGAGCGACAGCAAAACAGCCAAGCCTGCAAAGCTAGCGAATAACCAATTCTCCAGACGCTCCAGCGTGAGGGCCTGGGCGATCACGTGATTCATGCTTTCGGGCGCGCGAAACGGTAGCGTCGGATCAAGTTGATGAAAAATAGCGCGCAAATCTGGCACAACGGCTTCCGGCTTGCCTGCGGTTTTGAGTACTAGGTGCATGGAACCCACAACCATCAATTCGTAATCTCGCGGAATCTGCGAAACAGGCCAGTCCATCTCCGCAAGTGGCGGTTCATAGATGCTCTGCCGGATATCGCGCACCACCCCGACTATCGTCACCTTGTCATCGCTATCGATCACCTTGCCGACGGGATCATCGCCGGAATGAATGAATTTCTTGACGAACGTCTCGTTCACTATCGCGATTCGCTGCGAGTTGGGCGTATCGCGTGATGGATCCGGCAATCTCCCGCGCATCAAGCGGTCGCCAAACGCCGCATAATACCCGGGAGTAACGAATCGAAGCTCGGCGAGCCGCTCTTCATTCGGCGGATTCGGAGGATAGCCCGCAATATGAGTGTCGCTGTTCCAACCCCAGTTCTGAATAGGAACCACTTGAATCAGTCCGGCGCTCTTCACGCCGGGAAGGGCTCGGACACGCTCCAGCATCGGAGTGTAGAAGTTCGCGATAGCAGCTCTGTGTTCGTAACTCCCCGGAGACAGGTCGATCTCCGCGGTCAAAATGTGGTCCGGATCGAATCCGAAATCCGCGTGCTGCAGGCCCGACAGCGTACGGAACACAAGATCCGCTGTGACAAGCAGAACCAGCGCCAGTGCCACCTGCGCAATTACGAACCCCGCGCGCACGCGATGCTGCCCGCGGTCAGCGCCGGCGCGGCCACCTGAGCGAAGAACCGAGTTCGAGGATATCGCCGACATTTGCAGAGCGGGAGCCAGTCCCGCAAGAACACTCGCGAAAATCGCAACCACAAGCGATACGAGCAGTACGGTGACATTGATCTGTATCTCAGTTCCGCGTTGGAGCGCGGCAGCCAGCAGCACGCTTGTAGCCCGCAACAGACCGAACGCTAGCGCGATTCCGGCAACTCCGCCCGCCACTGCGAAAAGTGCTGTCTCGGCAATAAATTGGAGTAACAATCTCGCGCGGCTTGCTCCGAGCGCCGAGCGCACCGCGATTTCACGCTCAATGCGCGCTCCTCTCGCAAACAGCAGGCCGGCAATGTTGACGCAGCCGATCGCAAGCAACACGAGAACCGCATAGAGGAGCAGGCGCAGTGCAGCAGCGCTATCGCCAACCGTGAACGAAGGAAGATCGATGAGCTTCGCCCGGCGCCCTTTCGTATCGGGATAAATGCGGCCGAGCTGATCGAGCACGCGATTGAACTCCTGTTGAGCCGCTTGCGCCTTAATGCCGGGCCGCAGACGCGCCACGGTCGGCAGCCAGTGATTGCCTCGGCCGGTGCGCTGCATGGGTGTCATGTTTAGCGGCCTGTAAATGGCGTTAACTTGGTTAATCGGAAAACGGAAACCCGGTGGCATCACGCCGATCACCGTATAGGAGATGCCATCCAGCTTTACCTTTGCGCCCAGCGCGGCCGGTCGCCCGCCAAAGTAACTCCGCCAGACCTCATTACTTAAGACCACGACGAAATTGCGGCCGGGCAGCTCTTCTCCAGCGACGAACGTGCGGCCGAGAATCGGTTTTACTCCAAAAACATTGAAGAAATTATCTGAGCTCGAAACTGCGGGCAGCGCGACAGCCATTCCCCCCTTTTCAAAATTCACACTGGAGTAACTGTTATACGCGGCAAGCGCTGAAAACGATTTCGTTTCACGTCGCCAGTCGACATATTCCGGATAAGACGCCGGCTGGGTATAGTTTTGGGGCGAATAAGTTCTCAGCGAAAAAATCCGGTCTGCTTGGTTATAGGGCAAAGGCCGGATGAACACCGCATCGAGAACGCTGAACACCGTCGTACTCAAACTAACCGTGAGCGCCAGCGTCGCGACTACCGCCAGAGTAAACCGCGGCGATTTAAGCACCATGCGCCACGCGTAGCGCAGATCATCAATCATGAGCATCACCCCTAGAACAATGAGCTAAAAGCGCGGAATTTAACATCCACACGGAAAGTGTGTAAACTAACGATATAAAGACGATACCTTATTTCTACTCCTATGAGCAAACGCATCAATATCATGCTGCCGGAAGAGACCCTAGCCGTACTCGATCGGGTGGCCCCGAGAGGCGATCGAAGCCGTTTCGTCTCTGCTGCGGTCATTCATTTCGTGAAAACACAGGGCAGAGAGAACCTGCGGAGTCGGCTCGCAGCGGGGTATACAGCCAATTGGGACGAAAGCCTAAGAATTGCTGCAGAGTGGTTTCCTCTTGAGGAAGAAGCATGGCAAAAGTCTCGCGTGGCCCGCAAAGCGAAAAGCAAAAAATAATTCAACTACTCCGAGGCGAAATCTATGTTTGTTCTTTCGATCCGACTATCGGTCACGAGATCAAAAAAACCAGGCCTGCATTGATCGTCCAAAACGATATTGGTAACCGCTACAGTCCACTTACCATTGTCGCTGCTATTACGTCGGCGATCTCGCCTGTCCCGTATCCCGTCGAAGTTATCCTCGACCCCACCAGAGCCAACGGGTTGATGGTGCGCTCCTCCATTCGCCTTGACCAGATCCGGACGATAGATCGGCAACGCCTGATCCGGCGTCTGGGCATTGTTGACGCGGCCACAATGGGGAAGGTGGACAAAGCCATCCAAATCAGCTTAGGACTCGTCCAGATTTAGTTGGATCACCAAAAGCCAAATCGGAGCTAAAGCAGAAGCTCCGACATCCTGCCAGACAGCGTCGAAACCCGCTCTGTGTTGATGGCTTTGAAACAGCGAACGTGTTATTGTAGGGTGTCGACACTATGCAGCGTCAATCTAGACTCGATCTTCTCCAGGGCACACTCGATCTGCTCATTTTACGTACTCTGCAAAACAGCCCCATGCACGGATGGGCCATATCGGAACGAATTCAGCAGATCTCGGGTGACGTTTTGCAAGTCAACCAAGGCTCGCTCTACCCGGCGCTCCACAGGCTCGAACACCAGGGCTGGATCAAAGCCGAATGGGGTATCTCTGAGTTGGGCCGCCGCGCGCGTTTTTATCGCCTTACCGCCCCGGGCCGAAAACAGTTAGAGTCGGAAACCACCGATTGGATCCGCTTGACCGGCGCAATCGGCCGCGTTCTTAAAGAGGCTTGAGATGAACTTCCAGGATCTCCTGCTCCGCGCAAAAGCAATCGGACGCCCCCATCAAGTGGAAGAAGAACTTGACGACGAGCTTCAGTCGCACATTGCGCTGCAAACGCGTAAGTATCTTAATGCAGGCTTGAGCCGGGAACAAGCGGAGCGTCAAGCTCGCCAAGACTTCGGAAATTTCGAGCTGATGAAAGAGAATTGCCGGGATGCCCGGCGGGTCAGCCTTGTCGAGGATTTCTTCCAAGATTTACGCTACTCGCTTCGGGGCTTCCGGCGAGATCGGTCGCTTGCGCTGATCGCGTTGGTGACACTAGCCGTCTGCATCGCCGCGAATACAACCATTTTCAGCGTGGTCAATACGGTTATGCTGCGTCCGCTCCCATATCCGGAATCCGACCATCTGTACTGGCTCAGCGAGCGCGCGGGAAAAAATCAAAATGAGTTTACAGTGGGTGCTGACTACTACAGCGTGTGCAAAAACAACAAAGTTTTTGCGGACATGGGCGCCTACGATGATCTGAATATCAATTGGACGGGCATCGAGAAACCCGAGCAGTTGGATGCCGCGCAAGTAACGCCATCTTTTTTCAAAGTGTTCGGTACGCAACCGCTCATCGGTCGCTATCTGGCTCCAACTGAACAGGGCACAAAAGCTCCCGCCGTTGTGGTCTTAAGCTACAGGTTCTGGCGCAGCCACATGGGCAGTGATCCGGCCTGGGTGGGCAAAACCATCACCCTCGACGGCCTCTCGAACACAGTTATTGGCGTTATGCCCCAAGGTTTCGATTACCCGAAGCGTACCCAAATCTGGAGGCCGCTGCCCATGGACGAAGCAGTGGAAAGCGCCAGAATGATCACCCAGCCCATGCGACTCATAAGCATCGTTGCGCGCCTCAAACCCGATGTGACGCAGCAGCAGCTCGATACCGATCTGAACCGCCTCACAACGATGATCTATCGCGAGTACCCCAGAGAGTTCAAGGCTGGGGGGTTCCTCGATGGGATAAAAGTTTTGGCAACTCCGCTGCAGCGGCGCATGGTAAGAGATCTACAGCCGGCGCTGCTCGTGCTCAGCGGAGCCGTCGGGCTCGTGCTGTTGATCGCCTGCGTGAATCTTGCCAACCTCTTGCTTGCCCGCGCCACCGCGCGAACGCGGGAACTGGCGGTTCGCATCGCGCTCGGTTCGGGACGCGCCAGGATCGTAAGGCAGGTTCTCACTGAAAGCATTGCCTTAGCGCTACCAGGCGGTTTACTCGGTACTCTCATTGCAGCTCTTGCCGTAGCGGGGTTGAATGCCTGGAAACCTCTGGTGCTTCAAAATTATCCCCGCCTCACTTTGGATGTTCCAACTCTTGTCTTCACCTTCGCCGTTACGGTTTTCACGGGTGTGGTGTTCGGACTAGCTCCGGCGCTAAGTGCCGCAGGCATCAGCATCCAGGAAGCCTTAAAATCGGGCAGCCATCTCCAGACCACCAGCCGAAAAGCGGTACGCGTGCGTCGCCTGCTAGTAGTGGCGGAGCTGGCGATCGCGCTTATTCTGTTGATCGGGGCCGGTCTGCTAGGCCGCAGCTTTCTCAGACTTGCTCACGTCGAACTTGGATTTTCCCCCGACAATCTGCTGACGCTTCGGTTCAACCTTACCGGCTCCAGATATGCGACAGCCGAAAATCAGGTACGTTTCTATGATGAGGTCCTCGATCGGGTCAAACAGCTTCCTCAGATCCGTTCCGCAGCCGTTTCAACAGACTTACCAGTAAGTGGCGAAGACCGCTTCGGAGGAATAAAATTTCAGGTCAGCGGGCGCGTGCCTCTTCCGGTGGCCCAGCAGCCGCAGTCAGACGTAACTATTGTGAGCGGGGAATTCTTCAAATCGCTTGGTATCCCTCTTCTCAACGGCCGCGTTTTCGATCCAACTGATACGCCCAAAGCGCCCGGCAACATTGTTGTGAATGAAGCTTTCGCAAAGAAGATTTTCCCGGGAGAAAATCCCCTAGGACACCTTCTCATTGGGCCGACTGGTAGGATGCACTGGACCGTTGTCGGAGTCGTAGGGAACATTAGGGGAAGTGAGCTCGGCGCTGAATCAGACCCATTGATATACCGCTGTACCTGCCAAGGCGGGGATCCGTTCATGTCGCGGATGGGCCTGCTCGTCAGAACGACTGTGGACCCAACCGCTGTCGTACGCCTTATCGAAAACCAAATCTACGCAGTAGACCGTGACGAACCCGTTTTCAATGTAAGAACCATGCGCGAACAACTGGCCGGTTCTCTCGCGCCTCAACGTTTCCACTTGCTTCTCATAGGAATGTTCGCCGCCATCGCTGTGCTCCTCGCTGCGGTCGGCGTCTATGGGGTGATGGCGTATCTGATTACGCAGCGCACCCGCGAGCTCGGCATTCGTATCGCATTGGGCGCGCGAACCCGCCATGTGCTCGGCCTTGTGCTGGGTGAGAGCTTGGGTTGGTCCCTCGCCTCCGCAATCGGCGGAACCATCGGTGCTTGGGCGCTCACGCGATATCTCAAATCGATGCTCTACAACACAACTGCGTTAGATCCGCTGACCTTCTCGGCCATGACTGTGATGCTCATCGCCATGGCGGCTGTGGCATCTCTGATTCCGGCCATGCGGGCCATGCGAATTGATCCGAATACTGCACTCCGAGAAGAATAATCAGTTTGGGATCGCTCTCTGGTTCATGTGGGTCCCAGCCGGCTCAATGCTTGCCTATTAAACCCTGAGAACACTTTCACAACTCGCCGAGCCGTTGTTTTACAATCCATAAACGAGAGGTTTCTATGCCCGTCCAATGGAGCAAAGACGTCGATTCGGCTCTTGAAGAAGCCAAAGCTTCGCGCCGGCCGCTGCTTCTCGATTTCAGCGCGGCTCCGGCTTGAGGCGCATGCGCTCGGCTGGAAGCCGAGTCCTACGCGGATGATGAAGTCTCAAAATTCATCAACGCGAGCTTCCGTCCAGTGGAGGCCCACATCAAGGAACATCCAGCCTGGTTTCACAGGTTCGATGCATCGTGGACTCCAACCGTATTAATCCTCCACTCAAACGGCACTGAGCGATACCGCATCGAGGGCTATCTACCGAAGGAGGAGTTCCGAGCTCAGCTCGAATTGGGTTTGGCACGTGTTGTCTTTAAGGAGAAGAAGTGGTCGGACGCCGAGCGCGACTACAACGCGATCGTGCAGAATCACCCTGAGTCGGACGCGGCACCCGAGGCAATGTATTGGGCTGCGGTTAGCCACTATAAAGGTACGAATGACCATACAATTCTAGGAAAGGTAGCACAGCAACTCGAGCAGAAATACCCCGACAGTATCTGGACCAAGAAAGCGCTTCCCTGGTCGGGGCACTGATAAGCTGCGTAGAATCCGTGCCGCGTTCGGCTGGTCGATAACCTCAAACTGCGTGATACGGTAAGAAAAGGTGCACTTCGATAGCGCGTTGAACCTCGCATGGCTGCTCCTGGGGCTTTTGGCCTTTGGCAGAACAGCCGCCACTACCTTCAATCGGCGCCGGATAGACACGCGAAAGTCTCGCTGGCTCCACATCATCGGTGTCGGGCTAATTGTAGCCGCGTTATTTCCCTACATCTCGGCTACTGACGATGTTCTGCGCATCGAGCACTTTAACGCCCAGCACAATCCTCGACACACGAACAAACAGACCGCAAACGATGATTTGATGCGACTTTACGAGGCCATGGATACCGCCCTGGTATCCCGTATCTGCGCGGTTTCGCTGATTTTTCTTTTCATCTCTCTTGTCTTCGTACCTGTGGTTAGGGCGTTCGACCGCATAGCTCCCCTTTGCGCGGGCCGGTCTCCACCCTTCTTCTCAGCATTGTAATCAGACAATAAGCAGCAGTTTTTAAGGAGGACAGATGCAGCGCCGAAATTGGCGTATGTATTCCGGTCTCCTGTTTGCAGTTGTAGGTTTGGCTCAGACGCCACGTCCGCAGCGGGCACTCACCTGGCAGGAGACCCAGGAAAGATTTAGAGCAAACAACCCCACGCTACTTGCGGGACAGGAAACGATTGACGAGTCGCGTGTCGACGAGATCACGGCATTTTTGCGGCCGAATCCCGACTTCACCCTGACCGCCGACGGAACTCAAATTACGCCATCGCACGGATCTTGGCGCCCGTTCGCAGGTACTTTGTATATTCCAGCCATCAGCTACCTCCACGAACGCCAGCACAAACGAGAGCTTCGCTTGGAGAGCGCTCAAAAAGCTACCGACATCGCGGTCTCCGCGCAGGCGGATTTGGAGCGAACCCTCATGTTCAACTTGCGGGATGCGTTTGTGCGGGTGCTTCAGGCGAAGGCTGTATTGGAAGTGGCGAGAGAGAACCTCGACTATTACGACAAAGAGATCGGCATTAACCGCGATCGCTTCAAGGTGGGTGCGATTGCTCAAGTCGACTTTCAACGGGTCGAATTGCAGCGGGTCCAGTTCGAATCGGATTTGGCGACTGCGCAGGTAAATGTCCGCACGGCGAAGATCGATCTACTTAACCTTCTTAGAGATCGGACACCTGTTGACGAATTCGACGTAAACGAAAAATTCGATTTCCATGAGCCGCTGGTATCTCTCGAAGAGCTGCGTGCCATGGCATTGCGTACGCGGCCGGATCTCAAGGAAGCCGAGCAGAGTCTCGATAAAGCGAGAACCGATTACCGGCTCGCCGTTGCGAATGGTTCGACTGATCCAACTTTCGGCCTTTGGTGGACACATAATGGCTCATTCAACAATCCCGATGCGTTCAACACTGTAGGGGCCAGTGTCAGTATTCCGCTTCGTATTTTCGACCGTAATCAAGGAAATAAGGCGCACACGCTGATCGATATCGATCGCAACAAGAAGTTGCGCGATGCTGCTGAGCAGACGACGCTGCACGATGTCGATTCCGCATACGCAACGCTCCAAAGCACGCTCGAGATTTTGCGACCCTATAAGGCCAAGTATTTGGAAGAGGCTGCGTCGATACGCTCCACCGTGTCTTTTGCGTATCAGCACGGAGCAGCTTCCTTGTTGGATTTCTTGGATGCGCAGAAGGAATACCGCGATACCGAGCTAAATTATCTGAATCTCGTTGGCTCGTATCTTTCGGCGGCTAATCAACTGAACACGTCTGTGGGCGCCGAGGTGATTCGATGAAGCGAAAGATATTTATCTTCGCTGCGTTCTCTATAGCGCTAGGCGAGTTAATAACGGGCTGCCGCTCCAGCGGCAAGGTAGATGAATCAGTAGCCGCACCGCCACCTGCGCGAGTTGAAGAGGAGCCGGACGTCAATCTGATTCAGGTCGATCAGCCCGAGCGGTTTACGTTCGTGAAGGCTGGCCGGCGTGAAGAGCTGCCCGAGCTGCATGCGACTGGAGTGGTCAGTCCGGATGTGGAGAAATCGATTCCGGTAATCTCGCTCGCTTCGGGACGCGTCGTGGGTATCTACGCCAAGCTCGGCGACGACGTCAAGAAGGGCCAGTTGCTTCTCAAAGTGCTAAGCAACGATATCGCTGCCGGCTTCCAAAATTACAATCAAGCCAAAGCCGATGAGGTTCTGGCGCAAAAGCAGCTAGAGCGCGCGAAGCTCCTGTATGAACACGGGGCCATCTCGCTGAACGATTTCCAGGTGGCCGAGGACACCGAGGAGAAAGCGAAAGTAAGCCTCGAAACGGCGGCCCAACAGCTTCGCACAATGGGCGCGGATCCCAAGCATAATGATCCGGTGGTAAACATCTACGCTCCGTCCGACGGAACAATCATCGAGCAAAACGTCGTACTTTCCGCGAGCGTGCATACGCCCGATAATCAACCCAATCTCTTCACAATCGCCAATCTTGCGCGTGTCTGGATACTTGCCGACGTCTATGAAAACGACATTCCGATGGTGAAGTTGGGAGATGTTGCCGATGTTGTGTTGAACGCCTATCCAGATCGTAAATTTCAGGGGCGGGTCACGAACATCGGCCGCGTTCTCGATCCAAACCTTCGCACAGCTAAGGTGCGGATAGAGTTGGCAAATCCCGGAATCATGCGCGCGGGGATGTTCGTTACCGCGACATTCTATGGCCAGCATGGCCGAATCTACTCGACGGTTCCGGCCAGTGCCGTTTTACACCTGCACGATCGCGATTGGGTGTTCATTCCGGCGGGAGGCGGGAAGTTTCGGAGAATAGAGATTTCCGGCGGAAAGATCACGAACGGCACACAGGACGTCATGTCGGGTCTTTTGCCCGGGCAGGAAGTGGTCAATGACGCGCTGGCGCTGAACGCGGAGCACGAGAAGTAGGAACGAGTAGTTAAGATGATCCGCGCGTTTGTCGATTTCGCTCTTCGAAACCGGCTGCTGGTGCTTGCCCTGGCGATTTTCTTGCTCGGCTGGGGGGCGATTTCGTTTAAAAGGTTGCCGGTCGAGGCCTATCCCGACGTAGCCAACAATTACGTGCAGATCATCACTCAATGGCCCGGTCAGGCGGCTGAGGAGGTCGAGCAGCAAGTTACCGTCCCGCTTGAGATCGTGATGAACGGTATTCCGCATCTAGAGCATCTGCGGTCGGTTTCGCTGTTCGGCCTCTCGAGTCTGATGCTCATTTTCGACGATGATTCGAACAACGATTGGAATCGTGAGAAGGTCGTGGAACGCATGGCTCAAGCGACCCTTCCGTCCAATGTGCAACCGCAGATGGGGACGGATTACAGCCCGGTGGGCCAGATCTACTTCTACACGCTGAAGAGCACCAACCCGCAGTACGACCTCATGGAACTGAAATCGCTGGAGGATTGGGTTCTCGAGAAGCAGTTCAAATCCGTGCCGAATGTCGTGGATGTCTCGAGCTTCGGTGGTACGACGCGCGAGTACCAGGTCCGCATTGATCCGAACAAACTCATCTCCTACGGGCTGAGCATTTCTCAAGTCGAGCAAGCGCTTTCGAATAACAATGCGAACACGGGCGGGAGCTTCATTGAAGAGGGCAGACAGCAGATCAACGTCCGAGAAGTCGGGCTGATCAAACAGGTAGCCGATATTGGCGAGACCGTCGTGAAAACGTCAAACGGCACACCTATTCGCATTAAGGACATCGCGACGGTGACGCAGGGCCCAAAGATCCGGCTGGGCCGCTTTGCGAGGGCGCTCCATCGCGAGGATGGCTGCATTATCGATAACGACGATGTGGTCTCAGGTATTGTGCTACTGCGCAAGGGAGCCGATTCAGACTCGACCCTTCAAGGGATTCACGAGAAGGTCAAGGAACTAAATGAGCGCATTCTCCCGCCCGGCGTGAAAGTGGTGCCATTCCTTGATCGCAGCGATCTGGTTCACTACACGACGCACACGGTGCTACATAACCTTACTGAAGGAATCATCCTGGTTGCGATCATTTTATTCGCGTTTTTGGGCAATGTTCGCGGCGCCCTAATCGTGGCATTGACAATCCCGTTCTCACTGCTGTTCGCGTCAATCTGTCTCGATTTGAACAAGGTTCCCGCCAATTTGCTGTCGCTCGGCGCACTGGATTTCGGCATGGTGGTCGATGGCGCGGTCGTCATGGTCGAGAACATCGTACGGCACATGGGCCGGCGCGAGAAGAGCGAGAAGACCACTCTGGAATTGATCCGAGAAGCCGCCCACGAGGTCCAGCGCCCTGTCTTTTATGCAATCGCCATCATCATCACGGCCTATCTTCCGATCTTCACGTTACAGGCTGTGGAGGGCCGGCTGTTTCGCCCGATGGCGTTGACAGTGGCTTTCGCATTGCTTGGGGCGTTGATTTTTTCTATGCTCATCGCGCCGGTTCTCTCGAGCCTCCTTTTCCAAAAGAATGCCCGTGAATGGCACAACCCCGTAATGGAATTTCTCATCCGCAACTACCGCCGTGCGCTTCGGCGTGCGGTGCGGCTGAAATTTGTGGTTCTCGTGCCTGTAGCGGCGCTATTGGCCTGCGCGGTCGGACTCTTTATAGCAGGAGCAATCGGCTCCGAATTCCTGCCGCATCTCGATGAGGGCGCTATCTGGGTGCGCGGCACTCTTGCGCCGAGCACAGGACCTAGCGAGGGCATTCGAGTTGCCAACTGGGCTCGCTTGGTGCTTGCGTCGTTTCCAGAAGCCACAACTGTGACGAGTCAGGTCGGGCGGCCCGATGACGGAACAGATACCACCGGATTCTTCAACACAGAATATTTCGTAGACTTGAAGCCCAAGCACGATTGGCGTCCTGTCTTCCATGAGGATAAGGATGAGTTGATCGCCGCCATGAATCGCGAGCTAGTGAAGATGCCCGGGGTGATTTGGAATTTCTCGCAGCCGATTTCGGACAACGTCGAGGAGGCGGTCAGCGGGGTAAAAGGTGAGCTTGCGGTCAAAGTTTACGGCGATGATTTACGAACTCTAGAAGCGAAAGGCGATCAGATCGTTGGTATCATGCGCCAGATCCGCGGGATTCAAGATTTGGGCTTGTTTCGCGTCCTGGGCCAGCCCAATTTGAACTTCACTGTCGATCGGGATGCTGCAGCGCGATTTCAAATCAATGTTGCCGATGTGCAGGATGCAATTCAAACGGCGGTCGGCGGCAATGCCGTGAGCCAGGTGCTCCAAGGCGAGCAGCGTTATGATCTGGTCCCCCGTTATCTTCCCGAATATCGCGATACGAAGGAAGCAATCGAAGACATCCGGCTGTTGGCGCCCTCGGGAGAGCGCGTTTCCCTCGCCCAGCTCACGAAAGTTAATGTGCGCGACGGAGGTTCCGAGATCTATCGCGAAGCAAATTCGCGCTACGTCGCGATAAAGTACAGCGTACGCGGCCGGGACCTGGGGAGCACCGTCGAAGAAGCAATTGATCGGGTCAATCGAGAAGTGAAGCTGCCCACGGGGTATCACATCGATTGGGCTGGCGAATACGCAAGCGAGCAGCGCGCCAACAAACGGTTGGAAGTCATCGTGCCCATTACGGTTGGGGCCATATTTCTCTTCCTGTATTCGATGTTCAACTCCTTCAAATGGGCGGCTTTGGTTATGGTGACGGTGGTGCTCGCGCCTATTGGGGGGCTCTTCGCTCTGTTCTTCACGGGAACGCACTTCAGCGTTTCATCGGGAATTGGCATGTTAGCGCTGTTTGGTGTGTCCGTGCAGACAGGTGTCATCATGATCGAATACATCAACCAGTTACGCGCGCGAGGCCATTCGGTCGAGGATTCCGCGGTTGAAGGCGCGGTGTTGCGCTTGCGCCCCATCATGATGACGATGCTCGTCGCAACCTTGGGACTGTTACCGGCTGCAATCTCGCGAGGAATTGGATCGGATTCGCAGCGGCCGTTCGCGATTGTGATCGTGGGCGGACTGAGCGCCACGCTAGTTATGAGTATCTTCGTTCTGCCGACCCTCTACGTTTGGATCGCCCGTGCCGGTGACGTCTTGCCGCCCGTCGAACCGGGATGTGCGGAAGAATAAAAAAGCTACGATCCCCCAAAAATCCGGTGAAAGAACTCCCTCCAGTGCCATTCTTTCTCCTGGCACTCGGGCGCCGGGGCAAAGCCCATCACGCGCGTGCTGCGTTCCACCATCAAAGATTGCAATTCCGCGCCGCTTGCCTGCACGTTAATCGTGACGAAAGTCTTGCAACCGTCGACGGAAGCGATTTTCCAAGGCGATGAAACGCTCACCCCCCAATCGCGCATGAAACGGTCGTAGTCGTAATCGCGGCAGGGATGGCTGGACGTGCATCCCCAATCGCGATAGGCGGCTTCGTAGTGGTGCTTATTTATTTCGGCCAAAAAATGATTTATTTTCTGTTTCTCCGGGAAGTTGTGAAAAAACAGATAGGCTGCAACGGCTAGAACAATCGCTGCAATGACGCCAACAACAATTCTCGTGATGATGCGGATGCGACGCTCATCCTCTGCGCCATATTGCTGGAGATAGCTGCCCATGAGCCCTGCGGCAACTTAATAGGTGAAAAATGCCGCTACCTTGCAGGATAGGCCTTGTCGTAGGCCGCGGTGGCGTCCGCCGTAATATCGAGCGCGGGTTTGAAATAAAGCGTATTGGTGATGTCGATCACGATATCGAGGTTCCGTTCTTCCGCCAACTTCTTCACCACTTCCGTCATTTGCCGTCCCGAGCGGCCGAGAATATCCTGGCGCTCGTTATTTACATCAGCTTGAAGATCCTCGCTGAGGCGTTGGAGCCGCTTTTGTTTCTGGGTGCCATCAGCTCTCAATTGAGCTGCTCTTTCGGGCGCGACATTGGGTGCGTTCAACTGCTGCTGGATGTTTTGCAGATCGCGCTGCAGGGCGTCAATCTCTTGCTGCCTCGGACGATATTTCGCCTCTAGCGCTGCTTGCGCCTTCTTGATTTCCTGCGTGTCCCCGACAGCTTTCTGAGCATTGATAATAGCCACTCTCGTTGGAGCGATTGCTTGAGCCCGCGCCAGAGTCACCGTTGCAATCGAAGCCGAGATAAGAAGTAGGATGCTGCGCAGTCTAAAGTGCATTGCGTTTTGTAAAGTCATGTACTGATCGATAATCAGGCTAACATGCATGAGCGAATCAGAGCCGGATCCGGCCCTCCTTATCGATCTTCAACGTGCGATCGCGCCAGCGGACCTCCCGGCTGGCATAAGAGGTCACCCACAGCGCAAATGCATAAAGATCCCATACTGGTGACAGCCAGCACAGGGCTAGGGCAACACGACAACGTAGGACCAACCATCCGGCCACCAATGCCGAAGTGATCCGCGCCGCGATCAGCACAAAGGCAGGAAGCCAAGCTCCGGTAACAACTGCGATCACAGCCCAAAGACCAGCATGTGCAACCGGCAGTCCCACGTGGCCGCTGGCTTTCGTAACCCGTACCGTACGAGCCCACCGGAGCTGGTGATTCCACACACCGCCCCAGGTCGAAACGTTGATCGAGGTCTCAACCGTGTAGGCCGAGAGCACTACTGTCTTCCCGAGCTCGCTGATCCGTTTTGCTAATTGATAATCGTCCGCGAGGTAATCGGCAACCGCGGCGAAACCGCCTGCTCGTTCCAGGTCATCGGCGCGGAACGCGAGCGTTGAACCCAAGCCGAATTCACGTACTCCTACAAGCTGCGCGACGAGTATGCTCGGCATAAAATCAGCCGAGATGCCGAGCGCTTCCCAAGCAGCGGGAACATTATGCGCGCTAGGGCGGTAAAGACACGTCACAAGACCGGCATCGCCATCGAGTGTTGAAACAATTTCCGCAAGGTACGAGCGCGTAACTTTGATATCGCTGTCGTTCACGACCCACACGGGATGCCGGGCGTGGCGAGCGAGTTCGGTCAGCACGCCCACCTTCCCGTTCCGAGCAGGCGCTGCTCCGATAATGAGCCGAACGGGAGCTTCCGGGAAATCGCGTACTAAGCGGCGAACCTCGGCAATCGCCGGATCGTGCTCGTCGCGAGCGCCGAATAGCACCTCAAATTCCGGATAATCCTGTTGGATCTGCGAAACGAATGCGCCGTACGTGTTCCGATCCAGGCCGTACACGGGCTTCAGAACAGAAACAGCAGGCTTGAAAGTGGAATCAGAGTTTGGACGCGCCGAGCGATGTCTTCGCAGGTGCCGCACTGCGGCGAAGATCGCGAGGCATTGGTAACCGATCGCGGGCAGGAAGATGAGCCAGATCAATCACCGGCACTCAGAACGGCAGCTTGCTCTTGTTTTTCCTGCTTCGCGTGTTTCACGAACTGTTTGCGTTTGGAACGCAAGCTCAGATACTCGCGGGCTTCCTTATAAAGCCGCCGTCGGTCTGCGCTGTTCCACATGGCTTTTCCAACCAGCCGCAGCGCAACTTTCGGGCGGAAATAAAATTCACCGTAGAAGCGCTCCACCCAATCCACAAGCTCGGCCCGATCGAGTCCCGGATACGCGTAGTTCGGGAGCTGGTGCCCGGCTTCATCCGCCATCTTCTGTTCTAAATTGATGAGTCCATTCTTGGTGATGTGCTCGTAAAACTCAGTTCCTGGATAGGCGTGGCCGATCGAGACCTGAATGGTTTCAACGTCGAGCTCTTTGGCGAAATCGATGCTTTTTCGGATCGTCTCACGCGTCTCGCCGGGCAGGCCGACGATGAAATCGCCATGGATCACCAGCCCCAGCTTCTTGCAATTCGCAGTAAACCGGCGGGCCATGTCGATCGTCGCGCCCTTCTTAATGTTCTTCAGAATCTGCTGCTCGCCGGACTCATAGCCGACAATCAGTAATCGGCAGCCGGCTTCCTTCATCGCTTTGAGTGTGTCGTAGTCCGTGGTTACGCGAGACGTGCAGCTCCACGTGAATTTAAGCTGCTTCAGCTTGCTGCAAAGCTCGATTGTCCGGGCTTTCTGATAATTGAACGTATCGTCGTCGAAGAAGATTTCCTTCAAGCCCGGAAAATTCTCCAATGTCCAGCGGCATTCATTCACGATGTCATCCGAAGAGCGCAGTCTCCAGCGGTGCCCCGAATGCGTTTGCGGCCAAAGACAAAATGTACACTGTGCGGGGCATCCGCGCGTGGTGTAGAACGAGATGTACGGATTCAGCAGAAAAGGAACGTTGTACCGCCGGAAATCAAGATCGCGTTTATAAACCTTCGTTACCCATGGAAGCTCGTCGAGATTCTCGATAACGCCCCGCTCCGGGTTGTGCTGAAATCCTCCGTTCTTCCGGAACACCACGCTCGGAATCTCGTCGAGCGGTTTACCCATCGCGTAATCGCGTATCGGGTAATCGAATTCGCGCTTCACGACGAAATCAATGGCTGTGGAAGCGCGTAGGCTCTTTTCCGGCTCGATGGTAACCGGCGGTCCGACAAACGCCACCTTCAGCTTGGGATTCGCATCCTTCATCATCTCGGCGATCTTCACATCGACTTCGAAGCCCGGAGTCGATGTAAAAAGCACCAGCAACTCGAAATCGGCAGCCATGGCCACCGT
>Ga0213875_10000098_pt1 | contig 98684 bp, 98 predicted proteins | sample BarmaccomBMRX_R8_FD_160105 | JGI IMG/M metagenome (GOLD analysis project Ga0213875, IMG submission 160105) | Root-associated microbial communities from Barbacenia macrantha in rupestrian grasslands, the National Park of Serra do Cipo, Brazil - RX_R8 | ecosystem: Host-associated > Plants > Roots... | reverse complement strand
CGGTGGCCCCCCCTTTGCCCCCCCCCCCCCCGGGGGGGGGGGGGGGGGGGGGGGGGGGGGGGGGGAGCCGTAGCGCCCGCCGGAGAAGCCCCCCTCACCCTGCCCTCTCCCCCCATTGGGGGGAGAGGATCAAGAACGATGGGGTCGCATGCCCAGCCTGAAGGATCTGCGGGTGCGCATCCGCAGCGTGCGCTCGACCCAGAAGATCACCTCGGCGATGAAGATGGTCGCGGCCTCGCGGCTGCGCCGGGCGCAGGAGCAGGCCGAGGCGGCGCGGCCCTATGCCGAGCGCATGGAGCGCGTGCTGGCCTCGCTGGCGAGCCGCATGGCGGCGATGCCCGGCGCCCCGCCGCTGCTCGCCGGCACTGGGCGCGACCAGACCCATCTGCTGATCGTCGCGACCTCAGACCGCGGCCTGGCCGGCGGCTTCAATGCGACGATCCTGCGCGAGGCGCGGCGGCGTATCCGCATGCTGGAACGCGAGGGTAAGAGCGTCAAAATATTTACGATCGGGCGCAAGGGCCGCGACAGCCTGCGCCGCGATTACGGGCCGTTGATCCATGACAGCCTGACCGAGATCGGCCGTCGCCGCCTCTCGTTCGAGGAGGCGCGCGACATCGCGCAGCGGGTCCTGGGATTGTACCAGGCGGGCGAGTTCGATGTCTGCACGATCATCTTCAACCGCTTCCGCTCGGCGATCACCCAGATCGTCACGGCGCAGCAGCTGATCCCGTTCTCGCCGCCCGAGGGCGCGGCCGAGGCGACGGTGCCCGGCACGGCCGGTGCGGTCTATGAATTCGAGCCCTCCGAGGAAGAGATCCTCGGCGAGCTGCTGCCCAACAACCTGGCGGTGCAGGTCTATGCCGCGCTGCTCGAAAACGCGGCCAGCGAGCAAGGCGCGCGCATGACCGCTATGGATAACGCCACGCGCAACGCCGGCGAGATGATCGACCGGCTGACCCTCAACTACAACCGCACGCGCCAGGCCGTCATTACCAAGGAGCTGATCGAGATCATCTCCGGCGCCGAGGCGCTGTGACCGGGCTCCTCGGAACACGATTGCCTCTCCATCCAACCCCAAGGCCGTCATGGCCGGGCTTGACCCGGCCATCCCCGTCTTTTATCCCCGGCGCCGCCGTGGATGCCCGGGTCGAGCCCGGGCATGACGGTGGTATTTAGGCCGCTACAAGGAAACCAGTAAGCATGGCCACCAATATCGTCGGCAGCGTCACCCAGGTCCTCGGGGCCGTGGTCGATGTCCATTTCGAGGGCGAATTGCCTTCGATCCTTAACGCCTTGCGTGTCGAGAACAGCGGCAACACGCTGGTGCTCGAAGTCGCCCAGCATCTCGGCGAGAATACGGTGCGCACGATCGCGATGGACACCACCGACGGGCTGGTCCGCGGCGCCCAGGTCGTCGATACCGGCAACCCGATCATGATGCCGGTCGGCCCCGAGACGCTGGGCCGCATTCTCAACGTGATCGGTGAGCCGGTCGATGAGCGCGGCCCGGTCCAGACCCGGCTGCGCTCGCCGATCCACAAGCCGGCGCCGGAATTCGTCGATCAATCGACCGAGGCTGAGATCCTGATTACCGGCATCAAGGTGGTCGATCTGCTCGCGCCCTACGCCAAGGGCGGCAAGGTCGGGCTGTTCGGTGGCGCCGGTGTCGGCAAGACCGTCATCATCATGGAACTGATCAACAATATCGCCAAGGCGCATGGCGGTTATTCGGTGTTCGCCGGGGTCGGCGAGCGCACCCGCGAAGGCAATGATCTCTATCATGAGATGATGGATTCCGGGGTCATCACGACCGATGGGGCCGGCTCCAAGGCGGCGCTGGTCTATGGCCAGATGAACGAGCCGCCGGGCGCGCGCGCCCGTGTCGGCCTCAGTGGGTTGACGCTGGCGGAATACTTCCGCGACGAGGAAGGCCAGGACGTGCTGTTCTTTGTCGACAACATCTTCCGCTTCACGCAGGCCGGCTCCGAGGTGTCGGCGCTGCTCGGCCGCATCCCCTCGGCGGTCGGCTACCAGCCGACCCTGGCGACCGATATGGGCGCGCTGCAGGAGCGCATTACGACTACCAAGAAAGGCTCGATCACCTCGGTGCAGGCGATCTACGTGCCGGCCGACGATTTGACCGATCCGGCGCCGGCAACGTCCTTCGCGCATCTCGACGCGACTACGGTGCTGTCGCGGCAGATCGCCGAGCTCGGCATCTATCCGGCGGTGGACCCGCTCGATTCGACCTCGCGCATGCTCGACCCGCGGGTGGTCGGCGACGAGCATTACCAGGTGGCGCGCGACGTGCAGCGGGTATTGCAGACCTACAAATCGCTGCAGGACATCATCGCGATCCTGGGCATGGACGAACTGTCGGAAGAGGACCGGCAGACGGTGGCGCGGGCGCGCAAGATCCAGCGCTTCCTGTCGCAGCCCTTCCACGTCGCCGAGGTGTTCACCGGCAGCCCCGGGGTATTCGTCAACCTCGAAGACACGATCAAAGGCTTCAAAGGCATTGTCGCCGGCGAATACGATGAGATGCCGGAAAGCGCCTTCTACATGGTCGGCACCATTGACGAAGCGGTCGAGAAGGCCCGCAGGATTGCGGCGGAAGCAGCGTGATGCCTTTTCCGCCTATTGCCGTCATCCCCGGGCTTGACCCGGGGATCCACGGTGCCGCGCAGCCTCAGAACGTGGATGGCCGGGTCGAGCCCGGCCATGACGAGCTCGGTTAGGGGCAGAGAAAATGCCCGTGCAGTTCGAGCTGGTCTCGCCCGAGCGGCTGGTGTTGTCCGAGATGGTCGAGATGGTCGTGGTCCCGGGGGTCGAGGGAAATTTCGGCGTGCTCCCCGGCCATGCGCCGCTGATCTCGATGATCCGCCCGGGCATGATCGATGTCTATGAAGGGCGCACCGTCACCCGGCGCATTTTCATTGTCGGCGGGATCGCGGAGGTGACGCCCGAGCGCTGTACCGTGCTGGCCGACGAAGCGCTGGCTCCCGAGGCTCTCGATCGCGCCGCGATCGAGGCCGAATTGCAGGTCGCCGACGGCAATCTGCCGAGCCTGCGCGAGCAGGTCGCTCGCGCCTCCGGCACCGATCGCGAAAGACTGCTGGCCGAATTGCGCAACCTCGAGCGCGCGCAAACCGTCGCGCAAGCCAAGCTCCAGGCCCTCGTCGAGGTCGCGCGGTAGGCCTGAATCCGCGATCGGCCGATTTGGGCGTTCACGGAGCGCAGGGCAAACCCGCCTGTCATCGAAGGCGGCGCTCGCGGAACGCGATGTAAAGCCCGGAGGCGATGATGATCGCGGCCCCGAGCCAGGTCCAGCCATCGGGGAAATTGCCGAAGATCAGATAGCCGAGGGTCGCCGTGCCGATCAGCTCGACATAGCCGAGCGGCGCGATCACCGCGGCGGGGCCGGCCTGGAACGCCTTGATCACCAGGAAATGGCCGGCGCCGCCGAGCACGCCCAACAGACAGAACAGCAGCAGGTCGAACAGGCTGGCCGGCATTACGAAGATGAAGGGCAGCATCAGGCTGGTTGCCAACGAGCCGAACAGCGCGGCAAACACGATGCCGACCGCCGCGCTGTCGAAAGCGGCGATCCAGCGCGTCGCAATCTGGTACAGCGCATAAGCGGCCGCGGAACCCAGCAGCAACAGAACCGCGGGATCGCCGAGCCCGCTCTCCGGGCGGATGATCAGCAGCGCACCGCCAAAGCCGATCAGCACCGCGCTCCAGCGGCGCGGCCCGACCCTCTCGCCCAGCAGCGGCATCGACAGCGCCGTCACCAGCAGCGGCGAGGTAAAGCCGATCGCCGAAGCGGTCGCCAGCGGCACCCGGGCGATCGCGATCACGAACACCAGATTGCTGACCAGCATCAACACCGAACGGCCGATCTGCACGATCGGCCGCCGCGGCGCCAGCAGGCCACGGCCGTAATGCGGCAGAAACACGATCAGCATCACGATCAGGTGCCCGGTAAAGCGAGCCCAGACGATCTGCAGCACCGGGTAATGCGCGGTCAGCAGCTTGACCGTCGCATTCATGAACGGGAACAGCGACACCCCGGCGCACATCAAGGCGATGCCGCGCAGCACGTCGGGCTGGCGCCCAGCCAGACCGTCGCGCCGCCCGCCGGTCCCGACCGCTGCTACGCGAGCGGACGGTACCGGCCCCGTCACATCAGCCCGCGCAACGCGGTCGCGCGCGCCGTCGCGGCGCTGGTCATGAAGCCGAGATCGCTGCCACCGAGCACCAGCCGCACCCCGATCTCGATATAGCGGCGCAGCAGCCCCTCTTCGGAGATGCCGCCGATGCCGGCCCATTTGCCCTGCGCGCGACAGGCCGCGACCACCGTGCTGTAGGCAGCGACGATGCGTTCGTCGGCGAAGGCGCCCGGAATACCCAGCTCCATCGCCAGATCGTTGGTGCCGATCAGCAGCGAATCGATGCCGGGCACCGCCGCGATCGCGGCGGCGTTCTCGATCGCCCGCGGGGTTTCGAGCATCACGACGACGAGGGTCGCTTCGTTGATCGCGGCGCAGGTCTCGCCGATGCCGTGCGCGGCATAGCCGAGATGCGGCAATCCGCCGGCCACCGAGCGATGGCCCTGCGGCGGGTAGCGCAGGCGATCCGCGATCTCGCGGGCCTCCTCGGCGGTGTCGACATGCGGCATCACTATGCCAAGCGCGCCGCCGTCGAGCACCCGCGTCGCCAGCCAATGCTGTCCCGCCGGAACCCGCACGATCGGGGCGATGCCGGCGCCAAGAGCGGCGACCGAAATCTGCACCGCCATGTCGAGGTCCATCGAATTGTGTTCGAGATCGAGGAACAGCCAGTCATAGCCGCAGGCCTTCATGACCGCGGCGGTATCGACGGTGCGGGCCTGACGCAGAATGACTCCGAGCGCCAGTTCGCCGGCTACCAGCCGCTCGCGCGCCGTATTGCGTATCATCGCAGTCATGATCCCCTCACCCCGGCTTTCGTGCAGCCAGGAATGCTACCCGGGTACGGAGCCGCCGTCACGGGGCGCTAGCGGCTAGGCGCCGACGGTTGATCCCCGCTTTCAGCGCTGTCATTCCGGGGCGCTGCACAGCGGCGAGCCCGGAACCCATGAACACGGGCCTCTGGAATATGGGTTCCGGGTTCTCGGCTTCGCCGAGCCCCGGAATGACGGCCTCAGAATCAGGGAATCAAATGTCAGAGTCGTACGACTAGGTCGAGGTGCCTGATCGGGGGTACCGTAGCGCCGAGACTCCGCGGGAGAGCGCGATGGACCAGATCAACCGGCAGGTTCTGCTGAAGCGACGGCCGAGCGGACTGCCGGTGCGCGCCGATTTCGAAATCGTCGACGCGCCGATTCCCGACCCGGGCGACGGCCAGGTGCTGCTGCGCGGTCTCTACCTGTCGCTCGATCCGTATATGCGCGGGCGGATCAGCGGGGTGCGCTCCTATGCCCGGCCGGTCGAGATCGGCGAGGTCATCGAGGGCCGGGTGGTCGGGTGCGTGGCGCGCTCCCGCCATCCCGACTTCCGGGAGGGCGATTACGCGTTCGGCGGCTACGGGTGGCAGCTCTACAGCGTGATCGACGGCCATGCGCTGACCCGGCTCGATGCGGCGGAGGCGCCGATCTCGACCGCCCTCGGCGTGCTCGGCATGCCCGGACTGACGGCCTATGTCGGGTTGAGCGATATCGGCCAGCCGAAGGCCGGCGAGACCGTGGTCGTGTCGGCCGCTTCCGGCGCCGTTGGTGCCGTCGCCGGCCAGCTGGCGATGGCCAAGGGCGCGCGCGTGGTCGGCATCGTCGGCGGCGCCGAAAAGTGCCGCTATGTCGAGCAGGAGCTTGGCTTCGACGCGGCGATCGACCACCGCACTCCCGACCTCGGCGCGGCGCTTGACGCGGCCTGCCCGAACGGCATCGATGTCTATTTCGAGAATGTCGGCGGCGCGGTGCAGCAGGCGGTATTCCCGCGCCTCAACGATTTCGGCCGTATGGTGATGTGCGGCATGATCTCGGAATACAACGACCGCGAGCCGCGCCCCGGCCCCAATCTCGGCGCCGTCGTGCGCAAGCGGCTCCGCATTCAGGGATTCATCGTCGGCGACCAGCGCCAGCGCATCGCCGAGTACCGCGCGATGGCGGCGCCGCTGCTGCGCGATGGCCGGCTCAAATATCGCGAGGACATCGTCGAAGGTCTCGACCACGCCCCCGAAGCTTTCATCGGCCTGCTCCAGGGCAAGAATTTCGGCAAGCTGCTGGTCAAGCTCGGTGACGACCCGAGCCGGCGGAATGGAAGCTGACGATCTTCGTTGATTCCGGCACAGCGCAGCCGTCGGGTTCGGCACGTGAAAGGCTTCAGCCGCAAAGCATGGGTCTGTGGCGCCGGCGCGGTGGCGATGATCGGTGCCATGTCGTCGCTGGGCCGGCATGAAAGCTTCGGCGTCACCTTTCTCTATGTCGCCAGTACGTTGCTGGTGGTCGCGATGGCGACGGTCGTGACGATCCTCGGCATCGCCGGGCGCGGACATCGCGAGGCCGCCCGCGACCCGGCGCCGGGCCTGGTGGAAACCGGGTTTCTGATCGGCTTTTTCGTGACCTCGCCGCTGGCTTTGATCGGCGTCTTCCAGATCCTGCAGGCCCTGGTCGGGCCGCCGTGAATGAACCCGTCCGCCGGCCCGTATCGGCCATTGCCCGGCAAGATGAGCCAAGAATCGATCAGGAGGAAGTACATGGCCTCGATGCAGGTCGATCCTTCGACCCTGGAATGGACCTCGGCCGTCCCGTTCTATGGGCCGGCGGCCGTTTACCAGGACGAGGATGTCGTGCAGCTCAAAGTCCTCAGCGATCGCCGCCGCGAAGGTGGCGGCATTGCCTGGCTGGTGAAATTCTCGCCGCCGGCCGGCAAGCTGATCAAGATCGTCGCCATCGCCGAGTCCGACGAGCACGTTCTGACCCTGGAAGGCGGCCGCAGCACGAAAAGCGGGCAGCCGGCGCGGCACTCCGGCGGCTATGGCCTGAACCCGAAAGGCCAGCCGCACAGCGCGATGATCGCGACCGAAACCGTGGCCTTTGTCCTCTACGCGGGCGAGCCGGATCGGATCGTCTCGCTGACGATTGTCGAGGCGAGCCCGCCCGGCTGATGCCGGCGCGGCACCGCCCGCGATCGACGGAAACCTGTCAGCCTCGCGGCCCGACCATCGCGAACATCGCTCCCTGCGGATCGCGGCACTGCGCAATCCAGCTGCCTCCGGGCACTTGCTGCGGGCCGTTTACCACTTGTCCGGCTTCGCCTCCGACCCGGGCGACCGCCGCATCGATGTTGTCGACATTGAAATAGTAAAGCCAGAACGGAGCCGGGATCTGGGGCAACTTGTTCATCATGCCGCCCACCGGCGGTCCGCCGGTCGCGAAAATCTGGTACACGCCGATCGGCCCCATATCGACAGCCTCCGCCTTGGTCCAGCCGAACAGATCGGCATAGAAGGCGAACGCGCTCTGCTGATCGCCGGCCTGCAGCTCGTGCCAGCCCACGTGCCCCGGGCTGCCGGGAGCGACCTCCGGCGGCGCCGGGGGGTTGCCGGCGGGGCTGAACAACATGAATACGGCGCCCTGCGGATCGCCCACCACCGCGTACCGGCCGACCTGAGGTATGTCCTGGGGTTCGTGGTGCACCGAGCCGCCGCTTGCCTTGACCCGGGCGGCGCAGGCATCGACGTCGTCCACCCCGATATACCCGTTCCAGCCCGGCCGCGCGCCCCTGGCAACGACCTCCGGCGGCATCGGCATCAGCCCGGCCACCATGACCGTATCGGCAGAGAACAGCGTGTACGGGTGACCGGGCATTCCCGAATCCTTGGCCTCCCAGCCGATGACCTTGGCATAAAAGATTTCCGCGGCCTGGATGTCGGTGGTCATGAGGTCGTACCAGACGAACTTATTTGCGGTCGCGGCCATCAGTTAACTCCCTTGCTCGGCTTGATGGAACAATATCTCCAGGTATCGCCGGAGGTGGTCGAGGCATTCGGTGGCGACCTCGGGTGAGCCCTTCGCTTTCGCCAGGACGAAGGCGCCCTGGATGACCGCTTGCGTGAAAAGCCCGAGGCTCTCGGCGCTCCAATCCGCCTCTGGGGCATAGCGTTGCTTGGCGTCGGCGATATCCCGCGCGACCTCGGCGGCATGGGCGCTGATATGCGTTTCGCAGGCCGCGCGAATGGCGGGATGCGACTCGAAGGTTTCCTGAACCATCGTCCCGAGCAGGCAGGTGAATTCCGGCAACCGGCCCTGAAGTAGTGCCTTGCGCAGATCCACGTAGCCCAGCAGACGCTGCAACGGATCCGGCGCGAGGTGATAGGGAGCGCCTGCGAAGAGGTCGCGGGCCGCCGCGGCGAAATGCTCCGCGGCTCCGAGGGCAAGTTCCTCTTTGCTCTTGAAATGGTAGAAGAAGCTGCCTTTGGTCAACCCCGCGGCGCCGCAGACATCATCGATCGTGGTCGCGGCATATCCATTGGTCCGGAATGTCAGCAGGGCGGCTTCCAGGAGCCGGGTTTTGGACTCGTGCTGTGCAGTCGATCGTGGCATTTGCCGACTATACCAACTAGTCGGTATCTCGTCAAGCCGCCCAACAAAACAGCCGCGAACACAAGCGCCGGACCATAGCAAGCACACAGCAGCCCCAAGAAGGGTCAGTGAGGCGCGCCACTTACCTCAGTGGCTTGTCCACTCTCGGTTAGCCTGAATTCGTCTCGGCGGGGTTCTGAGCGCGCGGCCGCCTCCGACCGAGCACGGAGAGGCGCGGGCGGCGCTCGACGTCAACCGACCGGGTAGTCCCCGCGCACTCGCGTGCGAGGCGGGGACATCACGCCGCCTCCGATCGCGCATCACCCGCCGGGGGTAGTCCCCGCGCACTCGCGTGCGAGGCGGGGACGGCCGACGCGCCGGCTTCAGATCGCGTCGAGCTGCCAGGCGACGTCGTTGGCGATGCCCCAGAGATAGCCGATATCGGTTTGGCCGACGAGCGCGTAGGCGCGGCCCTGATGACGCCAGTAAAGCAGGTTGACGTCCTGACGGCGGTCGAAGGTCGGCTGCACATCCGGCATCTTCGAGGCTCCGATAATCAAGGCGAGCGGACCGATCGCCTTGTTCTCGGTCGTGTACACCAGCTGGGCCGCCGGCCGGCCTTCGAGCACCACGAGCCGGGCACCGCGATAGCTGAGCCCCCACGGTTTCAGATCCGGCAGCCGGACGTCCTGCGGCAGGCTCTGGCTGATTTTCTGCAGCGCCTCGCGGGGATCGCCGTTCGCGGGCACATCAATCAGCGGGTTGTCCCCTGCGCTGACCAGCAGTTTGTAATCCCCTGCCGCGTTGTCGAGCCATCCGATGTTCGCGGCGGTATCGATCGCGCGCTCTCTGGCGCCGCTTTCCGGCGCCCCGCCGCCCCCGACATAGCCGAGCCCGCCGCCGATGATCAGCCCGGCGAGCGCCGCCGCGACGGGAAGGCCGATATGACGTTGCCAGAGCGAGGCCCCCCGCACCGCCTGGCCGCCGCGTTTGAACGGCAGGATCGGCGCAGCCCCCGCCCTGGCGGCTGCCGCGGTCTCGCCGCGGGCCGCGGCGATCAGCCGATCCGGCACCGGCTCGTTGATCGCCTCGGCGAAGGCCCGGCGCACCACGGTGGTCGACGCGGCCAGTGCCGCCAAACGGTCGCGCGCGACCGGGTCGGTGTCGATCCAGGCCTCGACGAACCGGCGATCCGCGCTGTCGAGTTCGCCGTCGAGATAGGCGACGAGGCTCTCGTCATTGCGCTTCGGCATCATTCACACTCCTGCGGATACCGGCACCCGCTTCGAGGTGGAGCTGCAGGGCGACGCGGGCGCGCGCGAGGCGGCTCATGATCGTGCCGACCGGAACGCGCGCGACCTCCGCGGCTTCCTTGTAGCTCAGCCCATCGACCGTCACGAGCATCAAGGTGATCCGCTGGTCGGCCGGCAGCCGATCGACCGCCCGCCGCACCTCGTCCAAGGCCAACCGGGCTTCGACGCGGCGCACCGGCTCATCCGATCCCAATCGCTCATCGCCAATGTCGCCATCCTCCTTGCGGACGTCGCGGGCGCGGATCTGGTCAATCCAGATCGTCTGCACGATGCGGAACATCCAGCTGTCGAAGCGGGTCCCCTCCTGAAACTGGTGCTCGCGCGCCAAGGCGCGTTCGCAGGCCGCCTGAACCAGATCATCCGCCTCGGCGGCAGAACCGGCGAGCCCCCGCGCGAACCGCCGCAACCGAGGCAGCAATGCGATCAGCTGATTGCTGAAACCGGCACTGACGAGGCTCGGCCGCGACGGCGGCCCGGGCGATTCCCGTAGAGAGGACAACGACCCTCCTTGCAACTTATTCCTCCTCCCGGGGCAACGCCGACGGGAGCAGGCCGTTCTGAGCTACTTCGACCGCGCTTTGATAGTGCCGGCTGCTGATTTCGGGGGTGTCGCCGGGCGCCGCGGGAAACCTTATCATGGCGCGAAAACCTGACGGAAGATCGCGTGCACGGCCAGCGGCGGCGTCGGCACCCTGGATGGCGGTCGCGGTGAGCCCGTCCGTTGCCGCTCCATGCCGGCTTCGCTCTTCACAAATCCGCCACCGCACGGCATTGTGCGCGCCGCCCGCCGGCCTAGCGGCCGCCCTCGGGCAGGGTTCACCAGGAACACCGCCCGATGAAGCTTGCCGTCGTCAAGGAAAGGCGCCCGCACGAACGCCGCGTGGCGGCTTCGCCCGACACGATCAGGCGCATGGCCGGGATGGGCCTCGACCTCATCGTCGAAACCGGCGCCGGCGCGGCCGCGTCCTTCACCGACGCGGCCTACGAAACGGCAGGCGCGACGATTGCCCCTGATGCCGCTGCGGCGCTCGCCGATGCCGACCTCGTGCTGAAGGTCCAGCGCCCACTGCGCGGCGAGGGCGGGATCGACGAATTGCACCTGATCAAGCGCGGCGCGGTGCTGATCGGCCTCTTGCAGCCGTTGCAGGCCGCCGCCGAGGTCGAGGCCTACGCCGCCGCCGGCGTCACGGCATTCGCGATGGAGCTGATCCCGCGGATCACCCGGGCCCAGGCCATGGACGTGCTGTCGTCGCAGGCCAACCTCGCCGGCTACAAGGCGGTGCTCGACGCGGCCGGCGAGTTTGGCCGCGCCTTTCCGATGATGATGACGGCGGCGGGCACGATCAAGGCGGCGCGGGTGCTGGTGATGGGGGCGGGCGTCGCCGGGCTGCAGGCCATCGCCACCGCCCGCCGGCTCGGCGCCATCGTCTCGGCAACCGATGTGCGCGCCGCCGCCAAGGAGCAGGTGGAAAGCCTCGGGGCCACCTTTCTGACCGTTGACGAACAAGCCTCGCGTTCGGCCGAAACCGCCGGCGGCTACGCCCGGGAAATGGGCGAAGACTATCAGCGCCGGCAGCGCGAGAAGGTGACCGAGGCGCTGCGCCGCACCGATGTCGCGATCTGCACCGCCCTGGTCCCCGGCCGGCCCGCGCCGGTGCTGATCACGCACGCGATGCTCGCCGGGATGGTGCCCGGCTCCGTCATCGTCGATCTCGCGGTCGAAGCCGGCGGCAATGTCGAGGGCAGCCGGCCGGACGAGGTCATCACGACGCCGCACGGGGTGACCATCCTCGGGCATCTCAATGTTCCTTCGCGCATCCCGGTCGATGCCAGCCAGCTCTATGCGCGCAATCTTCTCGCTTTGATCAACCTGCTGATTGACAAGGATGGCGCGCTGCGCATCGATATGTCCGACGAGATTGTCAAGGCGGCGCTGCTGACCATTGACGGCGCGGTTGTCAACCCGGCTTTTGCACCGGCCGCGACCGCGGCAACCGCGGAAGTGTCCGCGTCGCGTTCCTGCTAACCGGAAGCAAACGGAGGAGCCATGGCGGAACCCGCCGCGCTCGCTGAACGCGCCGGCGAACTCGCCGGCGATGCTCGCGGGCTGGCCAACCATCTCGACGCTCTCGCGCAACAGATTGCGCAGGCGCCGGCCCAAATCCCGGCCGGCTCCCCGTTCGTGTTTGAGCTCACCGTCTTCGTGCTCGCCGTCTTCGTCGGCTACTACGTGGTCTGGCGGGTGACGCCGGCATTGCATTCGCCGCTGATGAGCGTGACCAACGCGGTATCGAGCGTGATCATCGTCGGCGCGCTGATCGCGGCCGGGCCGCGCGGCATCAGCTTCGCCAAGATCCTCGGCTTCGTCGCGGTCACCCTCGCGGCGGTCAACATTTTCGGCGGCTTCATCGTCACCCAGCGCATGCTGCAGATGTTCCAGAGAAAGAAATAGCGGGGCGGCGGTGAGCGAGACCCATGCCTCGTTCCTTTATCTGATCGCCTCGATCTGCTTCATCATGGCGCTCAGAGGCCTGTCCTCGCCGGACACGGCGCGGTCGGGCAATCTTTATGGCATCGCTGGGATGGTGATCGCCATCCTGACGACGCTTGCCGCTCCCGGGGTGGTCAGCTTCTGGCTGATCATCGTCGGGATTTTGATCGGCGGCGCGGCCGGAACTTACATCGCACGCCAGATCCAGATGACGGCGTTGCCGCAGCTGGTCGCGGCTTTCCACAGCCTCGTCGGCCTGTCGGCGGTATGCGTCGCCGCGGCGGCTTTCTCGGCCCCGGAAGAATACGGCATCGGCATCAGGGGCGCCATTCACGGCGCCAGCCTGGTCGAAATGGGACTCGGGCTGGCGATCGGCGCCATCACCTTCACCGGCTCCGTCGTTGCCTTCGCCAAATTGCAGGGGCTGGTTTCGGGCCGGCCGCTGGTGTTCACCGGCCAGCACCTGCTGAATGCCGGGCTCGGCGCCGCGCTGATCCTGTTGATCGTGCTGTTCGTCGCGACCGAATCGGCGCTGATTTTCTGGCTGCTCGTGCTGTTGTCATTGGCGTTCGGGCTGCTGCTGATCGTGCCGATCGGCGGCGCCGACATGCCGGTCGTGATCTCGATGCTGAATTCGTACTCGGGCTGGGCGGCCTGCGGCATCGGTTTCACCTTGTCGAACAGCCTCTTGATCATCACCGGCGCGCTGGTCGGCTCCTCGGGCGCGATCCTCAGCTACATCATGTGCCGGGGCATGAACCGGTCGATCTTCAACGTCATCCTCGGCGGCTTCGGCACCGAGACCGGCGCCGCCCCGAGCGGGCCGGGGGTCGGCGACCGGCTGGTCAAATCCGGCAGCGCCGAGGACGCGGCCTTTATCCTGAAGAATGCCGGCTCGGTGGTCATCGTGCCGGGTTACGGCATGGCCGTGGCGCAGGCCCAGCACGCCTTGCGCGAGATGTCCGACATTTTGAAAAAGGACGGGGTGCGGGTGCGCTACGCCATTCACCCCGTTGCCGGCCGCATGCCGGGGCATATGAACGTGCTGCTGGCCGAGGCCAATGTGCCCTATGACGAGGTGCTCGAACTCGACGAGATCAACCGCGATTTCGCCTCGACCGATGTCGCCTTCGTGATCGGCGCCAACGACGTGACCAACCCCGCCGCTAAGACCGACCCGCAATCGCCGATCTACGGCATGCCGATCCTCGATGTCGAGCGCGCCAAGACCGTGCTGTTCGTCAAACGCTCGATGGCCTCGGGCTATGCCGGGGTCGAGAACGAGCTGTTCTACCGCGACAACACGATGATGCTGTTCGGCGACGCCAAGAAGATGTGCGAGGAGATCGTCAAGGCGATGGAGTGACCGGCCCGCCGCCGGGTGGACGCCCCGAGCCGCCGCCGGGCTATCCCGGCACCGTTGCGGCCGCTAAGCTGGCCGCAAGCGGCACAGCGATATGGGCTGCACAGCCGCCCGGCGCCGAATTGCGGAGGAAACGACATGCCGAAAATTCCGGCGGAACGGCTGAGCGAGATCGGCCGTGCGCTGTTCGAGGCGGCGGGAACGCCGCCGGCCGAGGCCGAGCTGGTCATGCGCCATATCGTCGGCGCCAACCTCGTCGGCCACGACTCGCACGGCGTCATCCAGATCCCGACCTATATCGACCGCATCAAGCGCGGCCACATCGTGCCCGGCGCGCCGTGGACCATCGTCAAGGAATCGCCGACGACGACGGTGGTCGACGGCCATTGGGGGTTCGGCTACGTCGCCAACGAGCGGGCTATGCGGCTGACCATCGAGAAGGCGGAAAAATCCAATGTGGCGGCCGCGACGGTGTTCCGCCAGGGCCATATCGGCCGGCTGTCAAGCTACACCCAGATGGCGGCGGCTTCCGGCATGATCGGCCTGATCACCGCCGATTCCGGGCGCTCGCCAAAGGCGGTGGCGCCCTATGGCGGGCGCGAGGCGCGGCTCGGCACCAACCCGATCTCGATCGCGATGCCGTCCGACCTCGACGGGCCGCTTTATCTCGACATGGCAACATCGGCCGCGGCGGCCGGCAAGATCGCGCTCGCGGTGGCGCGCAACGAGCCGGTGACCCCCGGCTGGATCATCGGCAGCGACGGCAAGCCGACCACCGATCCGCGGCAGCTGCGCCAGGGCGGCGCGCTGTTGCCGCTCGGCGGCGCCGATGGCGGCTACAAGGGCTACGGCCTCGCCGTCATGGTCGAGATCCTGTGCGGCCTGTTGACCGGTCTCGGCTTCGGGGTCGAGCCGACCGGCCGCCACAATGACGGCTGCTTCATGGCCGTGTTCAAGGTCGAAGCCTTCCGCGATCTCGCCGAGTTCAAGAAGGACATCGGCGAGTTCGTGCAATATCTGAAATCGACGCCGCCGTCCGAGGGCAGCAGCGGCGTGCTCTACCCCGGCGAGATCGAGCACCGGCGCGAGCAGGAGCGCCGACGCGACGGCATCGAGGTCGAAGACGCGACCTGGCAGAAACTGCAGGAGATGGCGCGCGATTACGGACTGTCCGGCAAGCTCGGGTTCGGCGGATGACTCCCGCCGACCCCAAGGGCGACCCGGAGCGGCTGACGATCTATGGCAGCTTCACCTCGAGTTCGAGCTACAAGCCGATCCTGTATCTCGCGCTGGCGCGGCTGCCATTCTCGTTCCGCACCGTCAACCTGAAGACCGGAAAACAGAACGAGCCGGAATACCTCGCGATCAACCGCTGGGGCGTGGTGCCGTCATTGCGGCACCGCGGCCTGACGATCCTGCAATCGAACGTGATCCTCGATTACCTGGCGCGCACGACCGGGCATTTCGAGGGCCGCAGCGAGCAGGAACGCTGGCAGGCGCGCGAGTGGCTGTCGTGGGAGGCCGACCATATCACCGCGGTCGCGCGGGTGCGCCACTCGGCCCGCTTCCGCAAGATGCATGACGAGGTCATCGCCGAGTTCCGGCCGCGCGCCGAGGCCGCCCTGTCGTTCGTCGACAAGACCGTCGCGGCGCGACCGTTCCTGATCGGCGATTACTGCACGATCGCGGATATCGGCTGCTGGGGCCGCATGGTGTTCATGGCGGAGGGCGGGTTCGACATCGCCAGCTGGCCATATCTGCAGGCGTGGTCGGAGCGCCTCAAGGCGATGCCGGGCTTCGCGCTGCCCTACGACCTGATCCCGAGCAAGGACCGCGAATTCGACCCGGTTTAGCAGTGGTGCCCGGATCGGCGGCGGACCTGAAACGGCTACGCCTGCTCAAGGGCTGTGGCCAGCAGGTCGGCGGCGCGCCGGCAATCCTCGCGCGACACGTCAAGGTGGGTGACGACGCGCACGGTGCGGGCGGCAAAGGCCGAGACCAGCACCCCCGCTTCCCGGGCGCGCGCGACGACCGTCTCGGCGTCGGGCGCCGACGGCTCCATGTGGAAGATCACGATGTTGGTCTGCACCGTCGCGAGGTCGAGTTCGACGCCCGGCAGACCGGCCAGGCGCTCGGCGATCAGTCGGGCATTGGCGTGGTCCGCGGCCAGCCGGTCGAGGTTGTTGTCGAGCGCGTAAAGCCCGGCCGCGGCGAGCATGCCGGCCTGCCGCATCGCGCCGCCGAACATGCGTCGGAACCGCACCGCGCGCGCGATGTCGTCCCGCCGCCCGGCAACAAGGCTTCCGACCGGACAGCCAAGCCCCTTCGACAGTGCGACCGAGACGACCTCGAAAGGCTGGGCCAGCGCGGCGAGGCCGAGGCCCGACGCGGCGGCGGCATTGAACAGCCGAGCGCCATCGAGATAGCTCGAAATGCCGCGCGCCCGCGCCGCCGCGGCGATCGCTGCCGCATCTTCCTGCGGAAACACCACGCCGCCGCCGCGATTGTGGGTGTTCTCGAGCGCGACCAGCGCGGTCGCCGGATACACGATGTGGCCGCGCGGCTTGCAGGCGGCCGCGAAATCGGCGGCGCCGAACACCCCGCCCTGTCCGACCACGGTGAACTGGATTCCGGCATTGGCCGCGGCCGCGCCCGCTTCGTGCCAGACGACATGGGCCCCATCGCCGACCACGACATCGTCGCCGGGGCGGGTCAGCAGTTTGAGCCCGATCTGGTTCGCCATCGTGCCGCTCGGCACGAACAGCGCCGCTTCCTTGCCGAGCAGTTCGGCGACGCGCTCCTGCAATCGGTTGACGGTCGGGTCTTCGCCGTACTGGTCGTCGCCGACCGGCGCTTCCGCCATCGCCCGACGCATGCCGGCCGATGGCTTCGTCACGGTGTCCGAGCGGAGGTCTATCGGCAGCATCGGGCCTGACTCTCCCTTGTTATATTGTTCACGTTTACCACATTAAGTGTTACACTCTGCAACAAACCCGATTTCGGTCATTCCCGTGCCTGCTCGTCCGCTCTTCGCCATCGTCGCCGCCGCCATTCTCCTGCTGATCGGCAGAGGTGCGGAGGCTGCCTGCACTCCGACCCGCACGAATGCCTGCGTCAACCTCAGCATCGCGTCGGATATTTCGAAGCAGATCGTGCTGGACGAGGAAAGGGGCCAGAAACCCGGCGACAAAACGCTCGTTCAGAAGCCCGCCGATCCGGCTCCCTATACCGGCCCGACGCTGGGCGTCAGTTCGATGGTGCGGCGGGCGCCGACCGTCGGCTATCGCTGGTCGCTCGAATAGACGTTATCGACGCTTTCGGCCGGGGCCTCTGACCCCGCCGGGATCGGCCCGATATAGGCGGAGCTGGGGCGGATCAGCCGGCCGCTCTTGCTCTGTTCCATCGCATGGGCGAGCCAGCCGGCGCCGCGAGCAATCGCGAAAACCGGGGTGAACGCCTCGCGCGGCAAGCCGACGGCGTCGAGCAACAACGCGGCGTTGATCTCGATGTTCGGCTGCAGCGGCGGGCGTCCCGGCTTGACGCGGGCGAACGCCGCGGCGACCTGCCGCTCAACCTCCGCCGCGAAAGCGAGCCGACCGGCACCGGGCCCGAGGCTCGGACCAAGCCGCCGGAGCGCTTCGGCCAGGGCGGCGGCGCGCGGGTCACCAAAGCGGAAGACGCGGTGGCCGAACCCCATCAACCGCGCGCCGGCCGCCAGTTTTCGTTCGGCCCAAGCCGCGACGTCGCCGCTCGCCTCGGCCTCATCGAGCATGTCGAGGGTGGGCCCGGGCGCGCCCCCATGCAGCGGCCCGGTAAATGCGCAATAGGCGCCGAGCGCGGCCGAGGCCAGCGAGGCGCCGGTCGAGGCGACCAGGCGCGCGGTGAAGGCGGAGGTGTTCAGCCCGTTGTCGATGACTGCGGTAAAGTAGGCGTCAAGCGCGGCGGCCATTGCCGGTACCGGCCTGCCATGGATCATGCGCAGCAGGTCGGCCGCGGTATCCAGCTCCGGGTCCGGCCCCAAGGCCGCCTTGTCCTGCCGCCGACCGAGCAAGGCCGCGACGGCGACCGGCAAGGTGGAAAGAATCTCGGCCGGAAGGCTCGTTTCCGGCAGCATCGCCAAGGCGAGCCGCACCCCCTCTGTCAGCGGTCGCTCGGCCGCGCGCTCAAGCCACTCGCCGCGACGTGCGAAGGCGCGCGTCCGGCCGGCCCCAAGCTGCGCCCGGATCTCGTCGCGGCTCAACCCGCTGCCGGCAAAGCCCTCCCACAGCAGCGCGATCGTTCCTTCATAACCGAAATCGGCGACAAGCTCGGGCAGCGTGCGGCCGCGTACCCACAAGATGCCGCGCGCTCCGTCGCTGTGGCTCAACACCGTTTCGGCGGCGACCACCCCTTCCAGACCGCTGTCCATCGCGGCGCCGCTCTCTCATTCCGCCGCAAGCGCAGGCGGGTGCTCGCTTTCGAGGCCGCTGGCGGCGATCGCCCGCCGCAGCCGCTCGATCTCGTCTCCCGGCAATTTGACCAGCGGCGGCCGCACCACGGCGGGCGGCAGCTTGCCGGTCAGCGCCAGCACCTCCTTCATGCGGTTGTGCATGTCGAGGAATGGCGGGGCATAGAAAGCCTGCACCAACGGGTAGATGCGGTCGTTTATGGCCCGCGCGCAACCGAGATCGCCGGCGCGCACGGCGCGGAACATCGCCACCTGCCACGCCGCGATGACGCTGCCGGCTCCGGACAACAGCCCGTTGCAGCCGAGCACCAGCGAACTCAGCAGCCAGGCGCTGTGCGTCGTCAGCACGTTGACCGGCCGCGGCAAGGATTGCAGCGCGCGGATGTTGCGCTCATGCAGCGTCGGATCGCCCGACCAGTCCTTGACGGCGCGGATCGTCGGCACCGTTTCGGCAAGCCGCAGCAGGGTCTCATGCGGGTACCCGAGCGGGCCGGAGGCGGCGTAGTTGAAGCAGATCAGCGGCAGCCCGCTGGCGGCGGCGATGGTCCGGAAATGGAGCAGCGCCATCTCCGGCCGCAGCTGCCCGCCCATGCTCATGCTTTGCGGCGGGAAGACGAGCAGGGCCGCGGCGCCGGAAGCCTCGGCCATATGGGCGAGGCGCGCCGCCTCGATGCTGCCATCGGCATAGATGCCGGCGATGACCGGCAGTCGCCCGCTGACCTCGTCCATCGTGATGTCGAGCACCCGGCGCTGCTCGTCGGCGGTGCAGGCATGGATCTCGCCGGAATGACCGTTGACGGTCAGCGCCGTGATGCCCTCGACCGCGGCCAGGGCGCGCAAATGCTTGCGGTAAGCGGGCTCGTCGATCGCGAAATCGGGATCGAACGGCAACAAGACTGCCGGGATCACGCCATGCGGCAGCCAATCCTTGTACCTGGTCATCGCTGCGCTCCTCGCTGCACCGAGCCGGGACACGATAGGCTCATTGCGATGCGACGCAAATGAGCCGATCGCTTCGCGGCTTCCGCTTTCGGTGTGGCGTTCGCGGGCGGCGGCGTTTCAGGGCTGCGGTTTGCCGCTGCGCGCGGCGGCATGCTGTCGATAATAGTCGCGCTGCTTGTCGCGCCACGCGGCGCGCTCGGCGGCGTCGATCCTGCCGTCGTGATTGGTGTCGATCTCGTTGAAGCGATCCCGGAAACGGCGGTCGCGGTCTTCCTCCGACATCGCCGCCAACCAGTCGTAATAGGCCTTCTGCTGCTGTAGACGGTCCTTGCGGGCGGCGGTCAGATCGGCCGCCGCTAGGCTGTCGGCCAGCTGCACTCGCCGTCGCTCGATCTGGTGCAGGCGCCAGTCCTTGTACTGGTCGAAGGTGATCGCCGCATCGGTCGCCGCCGCCATATCGGGCGTGCCGGTCGTCTCGCTTTGCGGGGCGGCAAGACCGGGCAGCGCCAGGGCTGCCGCAAGCAGGGCGGCGGCAACAACAAAGGTCCAGCGCATCGTGATCTCTCCTGCTCTGGGTTCTACCGAGAGAACAAATCATGAAATGACGCCGAGCGCAATAGCTGTTCACGATTCGATCCATCAACAGCAGAGGTGCGCTACCCCGCGCCGAGGGGTCAGCCGTGCCGGGACATGCCGCTCGGGGTTGCCAGCATTTCGCGCCAAGCTACACTCGCGCGCACGGGCGCAAATAAAACCCGCCGGGAAGGGCATGGCTGCCGTCGAGCTGCAATCGATTACCAAGCGGTTCGGCGCGCTTGCGGCGGTCGATGACCTGTCGCTGACGATCGCGCACGGCTCGCTGGTTTGCCTGCTCGGGCCGTCGGGATGCGGCAAGACCACGACCCTGCGTCTCGTTGCCGGCTTCGTCGATCCCGACCGCGGCGCGATCACCGTCGGGGGCCGCACCGTATCGGCGCCGGGCCGCAGCCTGCCGCCGGAGCGGCGCAACATGTCGATGATCTTCCAGAGCTATGCGCTGTGGCCGCACATGACGATCGCCGAAAACGTCGGCTACGGGCTGAAGATCCGGCGGTTCGACAAGCCCGAACGCGAGCGGCGGGTGGCGGCGATCCTCGATGTCGCGCATCTGTCGGATCTCGCCCGGCGCTACCCGCATGAATTGTCGGGCGGCCAGCAGCAGCGCGTCGCGCTGGCCCGCGCCCTCGTCGTCGAGCCCGAGACACTGCTCCTCGACGAGCCGCTGTCGAACCTCGACGCCAATCTGCGGGACGAGATGCGGTTCGAGATCCGCCGGCTCCACGATGCCTACCGGTACACGACAATCTATGTGACGCACGACCAGACCGAGGCCATGACCACCGCCGATACGATCGTCGTGATGCGGCAGGGCCGGGTCGAGCAGGTCGGTGCGCCCGAAGACATCTATCAGCGGCCGCGCTCGGAATTCGTCGCCCGCTTCATCGGTGGCACCAACATCTTCCGCGGCCGCCGCATCGGCGCCGATTTGGTCGACTGCGGCGCTGTGGTGTTGCGCTGCGGCGGCGGCGATTACGCGGCGGCGGGCGAGACCGCGATTTCGGTGCGTCAGCACGATATCGGCCTTGCCGCCGCGGACCCGGCCGCCGAGCCGCAGGCCGATGATCAACCGCCGCCGAACGAGGCGGCCGGCCGGGTCGTGCGCCATGCCTTTCTCGGCGCCCATCGCGATTACCTGGTCAGCCTGCGCGATGGGCAGGAAGTCCGCGTGATGGCGCCGCTACGGGTCAATGTCCCGGTCGGGCAGCCGGTTCGGCTGCGGTTTCCGCCGGAGCATTGCCGCGCGCTGGCGAGTTAGCGGGCCCAACCGGGCAGGAGGTCAGATCATGAGATGCGCGATGCAAGTTGCCCGGCGGTTGCGGAGTCGATCCGGCATGCGGGCGCGCATGTTGGCGGCGGCGGTCGTGATCTCGGGGGCGGTATTGGCGGCAGCCCCGATCGCGGCGACCGTCGCCGCGGCCGCGGCGCCGGAGCCGGCTGCCGTCACCCCCGAGCTGGTCGCGGCGGCCAAGCAGGAAGGCAAGGTGGTTTTCTACACCTCGATCGAGCTGCAGACCGCCGAGAAGATCGGCGAAGCCTTCGAAAAGGCCTATCCCGGGATCGAGGTCCAGGTCGAGCGCAGCGGCGCGGAACGCATCTTCCAGCGCCTGGCACAGGAGCGCGGCAGCGGCATCCACGCCGCCGATGTCGTCGAGGCCTCGGACATGACCGCGCTGGTGCTGTGGAAGCGCGAGGGCTGGCTGGCGCCGTTCGTGCCGAGCGATGTCGCCAAGTGGCCGGCCGATCAGCGCGATCCCGACGGGTGTTTCGCGACTGAGCGCTTCACGCTGTCGCCGATCGGCTACAACACCCGGCTGGTCAAGCCCGAGGAGGCGCCCAAGAGCTTTGCCGACCTGCTCGACCCGAAATGGGACAATAAAATCGTCAAGGCGCATCCCGGCTACAGCGGCACGATCATGACCGTCACCTTCGAGGTCAGCCGCGACCTTGGCTGGGAGTTCTTCCAGAAACTGGCAAAGCAGCACGTGATGCAGGTGCAGTCGGGCGCCGATCCGCCCAAGCGCGTGGCGCAGGGGGAGCGTCCGGTAATGGCCGATGGCGGCGAGTACACGCTGATGCAGATCGCCGCGGGCGGCGCGCCGCTGGCGCCGATCTACCCGAGCGAAGGGACGCCGCTGATCCCGGGCGGCGCCGGCCTGATGAAGGATGCGCCGCACCCCAATGCGTCGCGCCTGTTCGTGTCCTTCCTGTTCTCGCGCGACGGGCAGCAATTGCTCGCCGACATGGCGCGAATCCGCTCGTTCCACCCCGACGTCAAGCTGCCGCAAGGGATGACGCCGCTGTCCGAGATCAAGACGATGAAGCCGGACACCGAGGCTCAGCTCAAAGAGGTGGATACGATCAAGCAGAAATACGCCGAGTATTTCGGATTGTAGATCGTGGCGATGTCGAGCCGCGCGGTACGGCGGACCGGGAGGGGAAGGGTTTACAGGACCGTTCGGGAGCGGTCATATGTCGCCGCCGGGCGAACCAGCCGGACCGCACAGCGTTAACGCCACAACGCCTATCGGGTGGGGGACGGCCCAGTGTTCGACAATACCGCCCAGCATGTTATCGAGGACCCGGCTCGCGCTGCCGCCCTGCACCGGTTCGAGCGCATCCGGCGCGACAGCGAAGCGCTCGCCGCGGCCCTGACGGCGGAAGATCAGGCCATCCAGTCGATGCCCGACGTCAGCCCCACGAAGTGGCATCTGGCGCATACCAGCTGGTTCTTCGAAACGTTCATCATGAGCCGGTACGATCCGGCCTATCAGGCCTTCGATCCGGCTTTCGCCTATCTCTTCAACTCCTATTACGAGGCGGTCGGGCCGCGTCATCCGCGCCCCGAGCGTGGATTGCTGTCGCGGCCAAGCGTCGATGTCATCGGCGCCTACCGGAATCATGTCGGCGCCGCGATGGCGCGCCTGATCGAGGGCGCCGACGCCGCAGCCTGGCGCGATATCGCACCGCTGCTGGAGTTAGGGGTGCAGCACGAGCAGCAGCATCAGGAATTGATCCTGATGGATATCAAGCATGTCTTTTCGGTAAACCCGCTGCAGCCGGCCTACCAGCCGCCGCAGCCGCAGCCGGCGGCGCTTGCTTCTCCGGCGGGCTGGATCGATTTCGATGGCGGGCTCAAGGAAATCGGCCATTCCGGCCCGGCCTTCGCGTTTGACAACGAGACCCCGCGTCACAAGATCTGGCTCGACCCCTTCCGGCTCGCGACGCGGCCGGTGAGCTGCGGCGAGTATCTCGGCTTTATCCGCGACGGCGGCTACCAGCGGCCTGAATTCTGGCTTTCCGACGGCTGGGCGATGGTGCAGCAGCAGGGATGGCAAGCGCCGCTTTATTGGCGCGAGGAGGACGGCTACTGGTCGCTCTTCACATTGTCGGGCCGGCGCCGGCTGCAACCGGCCGAGCCGGTGTGCCATGTCAGCTTCTACGAAGCGGACGCCTATGCCAAATGGGCCGGCAAGCGGCTGCCGACCGAGGCCGAATGGGAAGTGGCGGCGCGCGATGCGCCGGCGACCGGCAACCTTGCCGACCGCGGCCTGTTCCACCCCGCTCCCGATGCACCGGCGACAACGGGTACGCCGCGGTTGCGCCAGATGATCGGCGATGTGTGGGAATGGACCGCCAGCCCCTACGCGCCCTATCCGCGTTTCCGGGCGGCGGCCGGCGCGGTCGGCGAATACAATGGCAAGTTCATGTGCAGCCAGATGGTGCTGCGCGGCGGCGCCGCGGTGACGCCCCCGGGGCACGTCAGGATCAGCTATCGCAATTTCTTCCCGCCCTCGGCGCGCTGGGCCTTTAGCGGGTTGCGGCTGGCGGAGGATCGGTGAAATGGATGGCGCGGACGGCATTGCGTTTCACGATCTGGCCCCCGACGAGGACAGCTTCCGCGACGCGGTCCTCGGCGGCCTCTCCCGCCAGCCGAAAGCGATCCCCTGTAAATTCTTTTACGACGCCCGCGGCTCGGCCCTGTTCGAAGAGATCTGCCGCTTGCCAGAGTATTATCCGACACGGACCGAGATCGCGATCCTCGAGGACAATGCTTCCGAGATCGCGGCCCAGATGGGAGCGCATTGCCGCCTGATCGAACTCGGCAGCGGCGCCAGCCGCAAGGTGCGCATCCTGTTGCAGGAGCTGGACCGACCGGCGGCCTATGTCGCGGTCGATATTTCGCGCGAGCATCTGCGCGAATCCGCGGCGGCGCTGGCTGCCGACTTCCCGGGGCTTCCGGTCGTCGCGGTGTGCGCCGACTACACCCGGCGGTTCGCGCTTCCGCCGTTGCCGGGCCCCGCCGGAAAGCGCGTCGGCTTTTTCCCGGGCTCGACGATCGGCAATTTCGAGCCGGCCGGGGTGGTCCATTTCCTCGCCAATTGTGCGCGGATCCTGGGGCCGGGCGGCGAGATTCTGATCGGGGTCGACCTGAAGAAGGACCCCGATATCCTCGAAGCCGCCTATAACGACCGCGCCGGCGTGACCGCCGCTTTCAACCTGAACGTGCTGGAGCGGGTCAATCGCGAGCTCGGCGGCGATCTCGACCTCGATCGCTTCGAGCACGCCGCTTTCTATAACCCGGCCGAAGGCCGCATCGAAATCTATGTCCGCAGCCTGGCCGATCAGCAGGTGCATGTCGCCGGCCGCCGTTTCCGGTTCGCCGCCGGGGAGCTGATCCACACGGAGTACTCCTACAAATACACGATCCCGGAGTTCCGCGCAGTTGCGGCGCGCGCCGGCTTCCGCCCGGTCGATACCTGGACCGATCCGGCCGAACTGTTCAGCGTCCACTATTTCCGGCTGCGCTGATCGAAGCTCAGGGCGGGCAGGCGCCCGGGATCGAACGGCGACAGATCGAGGGTGTGGGCGGCGCCGTCGATGATCAGCTCCGCGACCGCCTCCCCGGTTGCCGGCGCGTTGAGAATTCCCCAGACGCTGTGTCCGGTGGCGACGTAGACATTGTCCAGGCCGCCGATGCGGCCGATCAGCGGCAGCCCGTCGCGTGCGATCGGACGATAGCAGGCCTGGGCCGCGAGCACTCTTGCCGCGGCCAGGACGGGCGATAGAGCGCTGCACATCGCGTGCAGGCGCTCGATCGCTCCCGGGTCCGGCATCACCTCGCCGGGGTCGGCGGGCAGCGGGGTCTCGCTCGAGAGGGCGCAGACATAGGTGGTGCCGTCGGCGCGCGGAAACACCTCGGGCGCCTGCATCAGCCCGTTCGCTTCCCGGTAATCTATGAACAGAGCCTCGGCAGGCAATCTCGTCCCGGTCTCGAACACCAGGCTGTGTCCTTTCAGCCCGAATACCGCGGGCAGCGGCAGCCATGCCGATGCCTGTATCGACCACGGGCCCATGGCGATGACCACGGCATCGCCCTCGACGATCCCACCCTCGACCTGCACGCCGTCTACTCGCGTCGCGCCGCCTCTCCGCACGATGCCGGTGACAGTTTCCGAACGCAGCACCGCGCCGCGCGATTGCGCCGCCCGCATCAGCGCGGCGGTGAACGCTCCGGGATTGACCTGGGCCGTCGTTTCGGTCGAGCCGAGGCGACGATCGACGGCCACCCCGGCCGACAGCCAACCAACGCCATAAGGCGCCGCGGCGCGGTGCGCTCGGCTGCGGCCGCCCGCGAAGCCGCCGTAGGTGGTCAGGCGACGGTAGCCCCAGTCGCTGGCGATTTCCTGCGCCAAGCGGGCGTGCAAGGCAAAGCTGTGCCGGGCCAGCGGCGCGAGCGGCGTGCCGTCGCACCAGTCGAGCGCCAGGAAACCGCCCGATTTGCCTGACGCCGCCGAGGCCACACCCGTGCGCTCGATGACAGTGGCGGCAATACCGCGGCGGCTCAGGAAATAGGCGATCGAAGCGCCGATCACGCCGCCGCCGCAAATCAGCACGCGCATCGTTTCGCCCTGTTCGTTATTGCCGTGGGCGGTTCAGCTCCGGGCCGGGAGCCCACCTGAGGGAGCCCACCTTAGCGCATCCGGACCTGGCGCCGGGCACGCTTGGCAAGCGGGCGCCGCAAAAACCCGGCGATGCGGCATCCGGACGGGTGTGTCCTTTGCTATCTACGGGGGGCCGAGGGGCTTCGCCCCGGAGCTGTCCCGCCTGGGTTGGAGGCAACCCTGGCCTCGGTTGGATCATCCTCGAACGGGCAGTTGCGCCGCGTCAGCGCCGGGTCCGGGAACCCGACCGGCGACTTCAAATCGAGCAGCAAACGTTGAAAGCAGGGATGCTGCCGCAGCAGGATCGTACCGGCATCGATTGCGTGCTGCAGCTCCGTCGCCGACAGGCTCCAGCTGGTGCCGATATTCTTCACCGCAGTTTGCAGCTGATGCTGCTCCGGCAGGAACTGGTCGAAATCGATCGCGATCCCGTACACCCGCAAACCCGCGAAGCCGGGCTGTCCGGCCCCGCCGGCCGATGCGGTCCCGGCGCTCTTGAGGGCGTCGAGCAGGTCCTGCAGACCGGCATTGGCATAGGCGGTCGTCGCGTCGATCGGGGTGCCGATGACCGTGTTCACGACTTTCAACAGCCCGGGCACCGCGGGATCGGCGCCAATCCGATTGTCCGTGTCGGAACGGGCATTGACCGTAATCACCACGACCCGCCGCACCCGGCCGCTGTTGATGGCCGGCAGGATCCCGGTCTGGCTATGCGGCGAGACCAGCGCCTCGGTCAGGGCGTGGACGCCCTGGTTGTCGGCGAGTCCGCCATCAAGCAGATGCAGGTAGTGTTCGTTGCGGTAGGCCGTCTTCGGATCCCGCAGAGCATTGGCGTAGCGCGCGCGTTTGTATTCCTCAAGATTGAGGTACCGCGGCAGCGGCAGGGTCAAGGTGGCCTTGATCCAGCCGGCGTTGGGTGGCGATCCCGGGCATTGCTCGTAATTGAAGTCCCGCAGGCTCATCGGCGACAATGCGACCGGGAACGCCGCGGATGCCGCGACCGCAACCGATACCGGCAGCTGGCGCAGATCGGAGCACAGATCGTCGAAGCGCTGCGGCGTGAACGAGAACACCTCGCCCGAGGCCATATCCGTCGCATTCATCACGACGAGGGGCGCCCCCGGCCGCTGCAAATCGGCAAAACGGGCGCCCTGAAACAGCTGATGATCGAGAAGATCGCGCAAGGCATCGACGCGGGTATAGCTGCTGAACAACAGGCGCCCCCAGGTAACCGGGTCGGCCGCCTGCCACTCCAGCTCCGCCATGTTGTTGCGCGACAGGAAGCGGCTGTTGAGCTCGTCGAGCCGCCGCGGCCCGGCAAACCCGAACCATGCCGCCACGACGCTGCCGCCCGAAACCGAGGAGACCACCTTCACCTGATCGATCAGCGGCGCCTCGCGGCTGCCGGCCGGGTAGCTCGCCGCCGCCAGCCCATGCAGCGCGCCCAGCCCGACCGCCGCGGCTCTTGAGCCGCCGCCGGAAAAGGCCATCAGAATGACCGGGGCGTCGGGGTCGGTCCCGACGATATCGGGCGGCGGCTGGTTCGCCTGTCCCGCCGCCAGCGGCAGGTTCGGAAAGTCCGGGACGGATTGGCAGCCGCCGACCGCCGCCACTATCGCGAGCGCCGCAAGCCCGATCCGGCAGCGATCCGCCCATCGGGGAAAATCACGTAAAGACGATGACCTGGGGCCGGACGATCGAGGTGCCGGCAAGCGCCACCGTCTGGTCAGGCGGTGCATAATCGTCCCCGCTCAATGTAATGATGTATTCGTCGGGCGGAAGCAGCAGGATATGATTCGTCACGCCGACGCGATCGCCATCGGCAAGCACGTCGCGATCTTCCTTGTAAACGACGAGAAGATACTCGACCGACATATCGCGGTTCTCTCCCGGGCTGCCGAGACCGCAAAGCATCCCGGCCGCCTCTGGGTCCCGCTTTCGCGGGAGTGACGGAAAGGGATCTGACGGCCTGAAGACTCTCGCCTTCCTTCGGATCGGGCCCTTAAAGGCGGCGCGCGCGAATGACTGGGGTGTACTCTTCTTCGATGACGAACGGATCGAATGCAGGGCGGTTTTTTGCAACAGTACCGCGCTGTACGCGGTTTGGGCAAATCCTCGATCCCGAGCTTTATACCGCCTTGCCCGACGACTGGATCGTGGGCATCACGGACGTCGTCAGCTCGACACAGGCAATCGAAGCCGGCGCCTACAAAAAGGTCAACATGGCCGGGGCGGCCGTCATCGCGGCGGTATCGAATGCGCTCGGCAACGAGCCCTATCCGTTCGTGTTCGGCGGCGACGGCGCGAGTTTCGCGCTGCCCCGGGAGAGAGCGGCGGCAGCGCGCGAGGCGCTGGCCCGCACCGCAACCTTTGTCGCCGAGGTCTATGGGCTGGAACTGCGCATTGCGGCGCTGCCGGTCGCAGCCGTCCGGGCCGCCGGGTTCGACATCCGGGTCGCGCGTTTCGCCGCTTCTCCCGATCTCGATTACGCGATGTTCGCCGGCGGCGGGCTGGCCTGGGCCGAGGCGCAGATGAAAGCGGGGAACTTCGCCATACCGCCGGCGCCGCCGGGGTCTCGTCCGGACCTGACCGGCTTGTCCTGCCGCTTCGAGGCGATGCCGGCGCGCCGCGGCGTGATGCTGTCGATCATCGTGCGGCCGGCACGGGCCGATCCGGCCGGCACGGCGACTCCGGCCGATTACCGGGCGGTCGTCGAGAGGATCGTCCGGTTGATCGAGGACAGCCCGGAGATGGGCCGGCCGGTGCCGGATGGCGGTCCACCCTTGTCGTGGCCGCCGAGCGGGTTAGACCTGGAGGCGCGCGCCGGCCAGACCCCCGGTTCGTCGGCTTGGCTGCATCGTCTCAAGGTGCTCGGCCGTACGGCATTGTCGTTTGCCGTCCTACGCTGGCGTCTTCCGGTCGGCCGGTTCGACCCCGATAGCTACCTGCGCCAGCTCGTCGCCAATTCGGATTACCGCAAATATGATGACGGTTTGCGGATGACCATCGATTGCCGGGAGGAACTCGCCGACCAGATCGAAGCCAGCCTTGCCGCGGCCGCGGCGGACGGCATCGTTCTATATGGCCTGCATCGGCAACGAGCGGCGTTGATGACCTGCCTTACACCCTCGGTATATCGCGGCGACCACATCCATTTCCTCGACGGCGCCGCCGGCGGCTACGCTGCCGCGGCGCTCTCCCTGAAGGAAAGAGCGGTCCCGGGCCAAGGGACTCGGCCGGGCGGCGCCAAATCGACCTTCCTCACGGCCGCGCCTGACCCATGTCGCAGCAATCTGTAAATTCTCGGCATGCCTCGGCGGGTTCGTTTCCGCGCCGCGGCGAGCCCGCGGATGCGCCCCGGCGCCACCATCGTCGAACCGCGAACCCGGCGCCGGCCCGGCCGGCCACCTGCCCGATGCCGCAAGCTCGCGCGCAGCACGCTCCCAGCGATATTGCCGAAAAACCGGGGTTTTGATAATGCCCGATGCCGGCATCGGCGCCGGGCGGGGACCCGTAATGAGAAATCATCGCATTGCCGTGCTCGGCGGATCCGGGTTTGTCGGCCGCTATATCGTCAAGCGGCTGGCCAGCCGCGGCGAGGTCCTGACCGTCGGCGGCCGGCACGCCGCAAGCGCGAAGTTCCTGAAATTGCCGGGCGACGTTGGACAGGTCGGGCTCGTCAACCTCGACATTCGCGACGAGGCGCTGCTGCGCGCCTTTGTCGCCGGGAACGAGGCGCTGATCAATTGCGTCGGCAGCCTGCGCGAGAGCGGCCGTCAGCGCTTCGATCTGCTCCACCATACCGGACCGGCGCGGCTGGCGCGCCTTGCCCGCGAGGAGGGGGTGCAGCGCGTTGTCCACTTGTCGGCGATCGGCGCCGACCCGCGCGCTTCCTCCGCTTATGCCCGCAGCAAGGCCGTGGGAGAGCAGGCGGTGCGCGACGCCTTCCCGACCGCGACGATCCTGCGTCCCTCCGTCGTGTTCGGCCCGGAAGACCAGCTGTTCAACCGGTTTGCCGCAATGGCGGTGCTGTCGCCGGTATTGCCGCTGATCGGCGGCGGCGAGACCCGGTTCCAGCCGGTCTATGCCGGCGATGTGGCCGAGGCGGCGGTCCGGTCTCTCGACGACCCGGCAACCGCCGGGCGCACCTACGAGCTCGGCGGCCCGGAAATCTTCACCTTGCGCGCCTTGCTGGAGTTGGTGCTCGCCGAAACCCATCGCAAGCGCGCCATGGTGGATCTGCCTTTCGGGCTGGCGACACTGCAGGCGCGGCTTATGGCGCTGCTGCCGAACCCGCCATTGACGCCGGACGAAGTGGAGCTGCTGAAGCGCGACAACGTCGTCTCCTCGGGAGCGCTGAGCCTGGCCAGCCTCGGCATCGTGCCGACCGCGGTCGAGGCGATCCTGCCGACCTATCTCGACCGCTTTCGGCGCGGCGGCTGGTACGAGCGCCGGCGCTCGCTGCGGCCGAATGGGTGAGCGGCTTTGCGGGGCGCAGCCGCTTCGGATAAGGTCTTCCCGGCGCGACAGACACAGGCGTTAGCGATGCTGTTACTGAGCCGGCTCGTCTTGCTTGTCGCTGCCCTGACCCTTGGAGGCTCGGCAATGGCGGCGAACCCCGAAGACGTGATCTACATGGATGTGCCGTTCGGGCGCGTCGTGATCGAGATGCGGCCTGATCTGGCTCCGAATACCTGCGCCCAGATCAGAAGGCTGGTACGTCGGGGCTTTTACGACGGGGTGCCGTTCCACCGGGTCATCGACGGGTTCATGGCCCAGACCGGCGACCCGACCGGCACCGGAACCGGCGGCTCCGGACACCCGCTGAAGGCCGAATTCTCCAGCGTCAAGCATGTCCGCGGTATCGTTTCGATGGCGCGCACCTCAGATCCGAACAGCGCCGACAGCCAGTTCTTCATCATGTATGCGGACGCGCCTTCGCTCGATGGCAAATATACGGTGTGGGGCGAGGTCGTCTCGGGCATGGAGTACATCGACAAGCTGAAAAAGGGCGAGGAAAGCCGCAACGGGGTTGTCGTCAACCCCGACAAGATCATCAAAATGCAGATTGCCGCCGATGTGCTGAAAACCGGCGCGAAAAGCAACGACAAGACTGGCGAGGCTCCGAGCGAGTAGCCCGCCTCGCCGCCGGTCGCGTTACGGCCGAGGGCCTGATCCTGCATGGCCCTCGGAACGCCGCCGGAGGTCACGCCGGGTATACGGCGGCGGGTATGTCCGGCCAAACGACGATAGACCCGCTGCCGCGAGCTGCCATGGCCGGGCAGATCAGCGAGCCGTCGCAGGACGATAAACTCGCGGACGGTACCGGCGCGACAAGCACGGCGGCGCGGCAAACCGGCTGGTTCGGTGGCCTCGCGATCTACCGCGAGCCGCGTCTCGTCGCGGTGCTGCTGATGGGGTTTTCGAGCGGATTGCCGCTCGCGCTGACCTTTGGGACCTTGTCCTACTGGCTCGCCGAACTTGGCGTATCGCTGACCGCGATCGGCCTGTTCGGGCTGGTCAGGCTTTCCTACAGCCTGAAATTTCTGTGGGCGCCGCTGATCGACCAGCTGCCGATCCCGGTCCTGACGGCCCGGCTGGGACGGCGGCGCAGCTGGGCCCTGGTGGTCCAGATCGTGCTGGCCGGCGCCATCGTCGCGCTGGGGGCCACCGACCCGAAAACCGCTCCGGCGATGACGGCGCTGGCCGCCGTCATCGTCGCCTTCCTTTCCGCGACTCAGGACATCGTCATCGATGCCTATCGCATCGAGCTGCTGCGACCCGAAGAGCAGGGCGCTGGAGCCGCGGCGACGCAGTGGGGCTATCGCTTCGGCATGCTGGCCTCTGGCGCCGGCGCGCTGTTCGCCGCCAGTTTCGGCGGCTGGCAGTTTGCGTATGCGGTAATGGCGGGGCTGATGCTGGTCGGGATGGCGACGGTGTGGCTGACCCCCGAGCCCGTTGCGGGAGGCGCGCCGAGGACGCAGTCGACCCGCATCGCGGCAGCGTCCGAGCCGGGCGTGATCGCCGGCGGTGGTGAAGTACCGGATGCGAGCCTCACGGCACGAGCCCGCAGCTGGCTGTCGCGTGCAGCGCTCGCGCCGTTCCTCGACCTTTTCGCCCGCTATGGCGGGGCGCAGCTGGCCGCGATCGTCGTGTTCATCGTCCTCTACAAATTCGGCGACGCGCTGGCCGGCTCGATGGCGAACCCGCTCTACGTCGCGCTCGGATTCACCAAGGTCGAGGTTGCGACGATCTCGAAGGTCTACGGGGTGATCGCGACCTTGGCGGGCGTCGCGCTCGGCGGCGTTTTCGTGATGCGGCTCGGAGTTTTTCTCGCCTTGCTGATCTGCGGCGGAATGCAGGCTCTGTCCAACCTGCTCTACGCCGTGCAGGTGTGGGCCGGCCACGATGTCGGCATGCTGGCGGTGACGATCGGCGCCGAGAACCTGACCGGCGGCATGGCGTCGGCGGCGTTTGTCGCGTACCTGTCGGGGCTGTGCAGCCGCGATTTCACCGCGACGCAATACGCGCTGCTGTCGTCATTGGCCACCTTCGGGCTCAATGTTCTCGCCGCATCCGGCGGCTGGCTCGCCGATCGCCTCGGCTGGATTCCGTTTTTCGTCGCCAGCACGCTGGCTTGCCTGCCGAGCCTGCTGGTGCTGGCCTTCGCCCTGCGACGGCCGGTGTCTCAGCCATAGGCCAGCAGACGGGCGCGGTTTTGTCTGAGCCAGGCACGCGGCGCTGCGCTGTCCGGCACCAGGCTCTGCACCAGCCGCCAAAAGCGGGGTCCGTGGTTCATCTCGACGAGATGCGCGACCTCATGCGCGACCACATACTCGAGCACCGGCTCGGGCGCGAGGATCAGACGCCAGCTGAACGACAGGCTGCCCTTCGCCGAGCAGCTGCCCCAGCGGCTCCTGGTGTCGCGCACCGAAACCCGCGCGACCGGTTTTCCGACCAGCAGCGCCAACCGCCGTGCCCGCACTCCCAGCTCTTGGCGCGCCAATGCCGCGAGGTGGTCGCGCACCCGCCGCGCCAGGTGCTCGGGCTCGCCGCGCACCCGGATTTCGGCCTCGGCGATCGTCACCGGCGGGGCGCTGCGATCGTGCTCGCGGCGAATCCGGTGCGGCACTCCGAGCACCGGCACGATCGCACCCTCGACGAAGGCGACCGGCGCCGGCAGCGTCGCGAGGCGCGCCTCGATCCAGCCGCGCTTGGCCGCCAGGAAGCGCAGACCGAGTTCGGGTGCCACGCCTTGCGGCAGCACCAGCTCGACCGCGCGCCGGGCGGCATCGACCCGCAGCATCATCCGGCGCGCCCGCGGGCTGATCCGGATCGCGAGCGGGGCGCCCAGATCGAGGGCGATCGCGCGGCGGCCCACCGCGTCGAGCGCGGCTTCGAGACGGCCGTTTTTTGCCATCAGCAGCGGAGCGCGTTTGGCGATGCAGCCGGGCGGCTCACGCGACCCGGCTTGATGCCGTCGCCGAAACCGCCATTTCGGCGGCCGCCGTTTCCGGTCGGATGCTTGTCGGCATCGACAGCGCGTCTTGCCCGATATTCGGCATCGGGCCGGCTTGCAGGGTCAATGCACCGGAGGCAAACACGATCCCTTTGTCGCGGAATAGCAGATACATCCGCTTCAGGTACTCGCGCTGGACCCAGCTTGGCTTGACCGGGCGCGCGGTGAACTTGAAGCGCACGACGATGGCGCCGTCGGCGACCTCGGCGATGCCCTGCATCTTGAGCGGCAGGATCACCTCGGCGGCGATCTCCGGGTTGGCCTGCATTGCCAGGCCGATCTGTTTTGCGGTCTTGCGGACGAGTTCGATATCGGTGCCGGGTTCGAGACGCAGATTGAATTTGGTGGTCGCGAAATCGCGGCTGAGATTGGTGACGGCGCCGAGCTGGCCGTAGGGAACCGTATGCAGGGGGCCGTTGTGGTGCCGCAGTTTCACCGAACGGACCCCCAGGGTCTCGACCGCGCCCTTGAGCCGCCCGGTATCGATGTACTCGCCGACCCGGAACGCGTCGTCCCACATGTAGAACACGCCCGAGATGATATCGCGGACCAGCGATTGCGAGCCGAACGAGACCGCGAGGCCGAAGACCCCGGCGCCGGCAATCAGCGGTGCGGTATCGACGCCGAGCCGCGACAGCACGATCAGCGTCGCCACCAGCCCGATCGCCACTCCGAAACCCATGCGCACCATCGGCAAGATCGTTTGCAGCCGGGACGCAGGGGCCGTGGCCTCGTCGTCCTCGGCGGCGTTCGGCAGCCTTGGCCGACCGCTCGAGCCGAGCAGGTGGCGGTCGACCGTCAGCCGGATCAACTCCCAGACGACATAGGCGGCGAACAGCGTCCCCAGGGCCGCGGCGGCCGAATGCATCGCATGCGCCGCCTCGGGCGCCGGCGCCCCTGTCGCATTGACCCAGATCCAGGCGAGGGTCAGGCCCGCGCCGAGCAGGACGCCGGCGCGCAAAATGCGGTGACAGCCTCGCGCCGCGAGCCGCTCCTCCGTCGCCTCGGCGCTCCCGAGAAGGCGATCGGAGGAGCGCCAGGTTCTTTCGGTCAGCCTCTCGAACACGAGAAGCACCAGCAGAACCCCGAGCGTCGAGACGACGCCGTGGTAATAGGACAACAGGCCGAGGGACAACCCGAACACGAAGAAGGCCAGCAACCCGGCCACCGCGATCAGGCCCATCGCCAGCCAGGCGCGCGCGATGGCGCCGCGGATCACCGCAATGAGGCCGGTCGTGCTGTAGCCGCGGATCAAGGCCTCGGCCGCGCCGCGGGCGCGGAAGATGATCAGAATGTCCAGCCCGCAGACCAGGATCGCGACGATCAGCCCGATGATGTGGGAGGCGCCGCTGTCCTCATCGCCCAGACCATAGCGGCCGAAGCCGATCAGGACGACGACGCCGAGAAAGGCGGCCGAGAGAAACCGGGTCAGACGGCGCGCGGCGTCGCTGCCGATCTCGACCAGGCGTGCCGCCGCCTCGCCGGGACGCAGCACGACCCGAACCACCAGCACCGCAAACCGCCAACGGATCAGCACCGCGGCGGCAAACAGCACGATGTTCATGCTGGCCCCGAGCGCCATCAGCCAGTGCCGGCTGTAAACGAAGACGCCGGCAAACACGGCCAGCCCGGCGATGTCGCAGAGCAGCAGCAGCAGCAGCGCGCCCAATGTGCGCCCCTCGGGCCGCCTCCGCAGCATGCGGCGCAGGCGCCGGCTCAACCCCCAGGCGACAAGCCTTTCGGCCGTGACCGCGATCGCGGCGGCCAGAAGCACCCAGCCGAAATTGACGAGCGCGCCGAGCGCCGACCCGTGGCGATCGAAGGACCGCCATTCCCGCGCCAGCGCCGCCGGGGTCGTCGGCAGCATGCTGATGTCGTGCATCGCCTCGTTTTCGAGCCCCATCGCGATGCGTTCGGGCCAGCCGACCGTTTCCATGCCGCCGGCCATGCCCAGCGCAGCGGCCTCGGGCGGCGCAGCGGGTGATGCGGTCGGCGATGCGGTGTGCGACCCTGGCGACGGCCCCGGAGGTGGCTCGGCAGCCGTGCCGGCCGGAACCGCGGCCGCGGCCCAGGCGATCATGGCGATCGCCCAGATAAACCGCTTGCGAGCTCGGGGCCCGGCCCCGATGTTCTCGACCCGCACTGTCATCATGCCGGCCTCTTCGCATCGCCTGCCGGATTTTAGACGCTTTCGAGAAATCGGGCGCGGTCTTTCGCCCTCAACATTGCGTGACACGACCGAACCCGACCCGCTCGTATTCCCGATCGCCGTCCGCCGCCCATCGGCGACGCATGTCGCAAAAGCTTCCCGGCCCGGTGATCAAATGGCAAGTTGCGAATCGGCAGATCGCGGTTCGCGCGCAAGGGGGGGACAGCAATGAAGGCGATACTCGGGGCCGCCGCCGTCGCAGGCGCGCTGGCCATGCAGCTTGGCGGTGCCGCGGCGGCGCCGGTCGAATTGCAATGGTGGCACGCGATGACCGCGGTCAATGCCGACGCGGTCAACAGGCTCGCCGCCGACTTCAACGCGATGCAGGGCGACTACAAGGTCGTGCCGGTGTTCAAGGGCTCTTATGCCGAGGCGATGACGGCGGCGGTGGCCGCCTATCGCGCCGGCAACGCGCCGGCAATCGTGCAGATCTTCGAGGTCGGCACCGCGACGATGATGGCGGCCAAGGGCGCGGTGAAGCCGGTCTATCAGCTGATGGCCGAGGCCGGCGAGCCGTTCGACCCCAACGCCTACCTGCCGGCCATCGCCGGTTACTACAGCACCGCCGATGGCAGAATGCTGTCCTTGCCGTTCAACAGCTCGACCGCGATCGTCTACTGGAACAAGGACGCCTTCCGGAAGGCCGGGCTCGACCCGGACCAGGCGCCGAAGACCTGGCCCGAGACCTTCGAGGCGGCGAAGAAATTGCGCGCCGCCGGGCTCGCCTGCGGCTTCACCGCCGCCTGGGTCAGCTGGACCCAGATCGAGCAGTTCAGCGCCTGGCACAACATCGCGATCGGCACCAAGGCGAACGGGCTCGAGGGGCCGGACAGCGAATTCGTCTTCAACAACCCGACCGTGACCCGCCACATCGACAATCTCGCCAAGGCCCAGCAGGACAAGAGCTTCGACTATGGCGGCCGCACCACCGAGCCGGAGCCGAAATTCCTCAACGGCGATTGCGGCATGATCCAGAACTCGTCGGGGTTCTACGGGACCCTCAAGGCGGGCGCGAGCTTCCCGTTCGGCATGGCCGAGCTGCCCTATTACCCGGATGTGCCCGGGGCGCCGCAGAACACGATCATCGGCGGCGCCAGCCTGTGGGTCATGGGCGGCAAGAGCGCCGATGAATACAAGGGCGTCGCCAAGTTCTTTACCTACCTGTCGGGAACCGACGTGCAGCGCCGGCTGCACGAGGTGACCGGCTATCTGCCGATCACCAAGGCCGCCTACCAGGCGACCAAGGCTTCGGGCTTCTACGAGCAGAACCCGGGCCGGGAGATCCCGATCATCGAATTGACCGGCAAGCCGCCGACCGAGAACTCGCGCGGTCTGCGCTTCGGCAATCTGGTGCAGATCCGCGACGTGATTGCCGAAGACCTCGAAGCCGCCTTCGCCGGCAAGCAGAACGCCCAGGCCGCGCTTGACGATGCCGTCAAGCGCGGCAACGCCCTGCTGCGCCAATTCCAGAGAAACACGCAATAGGGCCATCTCGCGGCGGCCCGATCATCGTCGTCGCGACCGAGGAGAGCCGATCGATGACCAAGAATCCGCAGTCCGGGTTCAAGACCAATCCGGCCTACAGCATCACTTTCGAGCGCTCGCCGCGGCGGGTGCGCGTCAAAGTCAACGGCGAGACCATCGCAGACAGCACCGATGCGCACCTGCTGTTCGAGACGCGGCATCTGCCGGTGTACTACTTCCCAAAGCGCGATGTACGCATGGAGCTGATGCGCCCGACGCAGCATCATACCTTCTGCCCGTACAAGGGCACTGCGGCTTACTGGACCGTCGCGGTCGGCGATCGCATCGCGGAGAACGCGGCATGGAGCTACCCGGAACCGTTCGAGGAGGTGGCGGCGATCAAGGATTATGTCGCGTTCTATTGGGATCGGGTCGACAGTTGGCACGAGGAGGATGACGAGATTTTTGTTCACCCGCGCGATCCCTACAAACGGGTGGACGTGGTGAACTCGTCGCGCCGGGTTCGAGTAATCGTCGGCGGCGAGGTGGTCGCCGATACCGGGAATGCCCGGTTTCTGTTCGAGACCCGTCTGCCCGCGCGGTATTACATCCCGCCCGAGGATGTTCGCATGGACCTGCTGATCCCCAGCGACAAGGTCACCGCGTGCCCGTACAAGGGGACAGCGCGCTACTACTCGGTCAAGATCGGCGACCGGGTTTTCCGGGACATTGTCTGGTGCTATCCCGAACCGATCCCGGAATGTCCCAAGATCAAAGGATACCTTTGCTTCTTCAATGAGCAGGTTGACGACATTCTGATCGACGGCGTCTCGGTGCCGCGCCCGGTGACGCCGTGGTCCAAGGACTGGAACGAGAAGGCGGCGACGGTTCCCGATCCCCGCGGCCCGACAACGCGCCCCTGAGCAGGCTCTCTTAGCAGCGGAGGGCGCCGGGACCGATGGAACGCCGCGTCGTCTTCGGCGGGTGGGTATTGCCGGCGATGCTGCTGCTGCCGCAGCTGACGGTGACCGTGGTCTTCTTCTTCTGGCCGGCGGCGCAGGCGGCGCTGCAATCGGTGCGCAGCGAAGACCCCTTCGGCCTCTCAACCCGCTTTGTCGGGTTGGAGAATTTCGCCGCGATCCTGGCCGATCCCGACTATCTCGGCTCCATCGAAATCACCGCCCTGTTCAGCCTCGCGGTGGCGGTGCTCGCATTGGCGCCGGGGCTGCTGCTGGCGGTCATGGCCGACCGGGTCGCGCGCGGGGCGGCGTTCTATAAAACCGTATTGCTGCTGCCTTATGCGATCGCGCCGGCGATCGCCGGCGTGTTGTGGATGTTTCTGTTCAACCCCAGCGTCGGCGTGCTCGCCGCGGCGCTGCGGCATCTCGGTGTCGATTGGAACTACCTGCTGAACGGCCGCCAGGCGATGCTGCTGGTCACCCTCGCCGCCGCCTGGAAGCAGATCGGCTACAATTTCCTGTTCTTCCTCGCCGGTCTGCAGGCGATCCCGCCAGCCCTGCTGGAAGCTTCGGCAATCGATGGCGCGACGCCGCGACGCCGCTTCTGGACCATCATCTTCCCGCTGTTGGCGCCGACCAGCTTCTTCCTGCTCGTCGTCAACATCGTGTATGCCTTTTTCGACACCTTCGGGGTGATCCACAACGTCACCCAGGGCGGCCCGGCCAAGGCCACCGAGATACTCGTCTACAAGGTATGGTATGACGGGGTCGTCGGGCTCGATCTCGGCGGCTCGGCGGCGCAATCGGTGATCCTGATGGCGATTGTGATCGTCCTGACCGCGATCCAGTTCCGCTTCATCGAGCGCCGGGTGCATTACGCCTGAGAAGATGCGGCGGACAGTCCGCGCCGGCGTTCAGGTAGAAAACCGCAGAACTGCCGAGCCGCCCTTCCGCGGGCCGAAACCGAGGGCCGAGGGCACCGCCTCCGTTTTCAAGAGCGCGGCGGCACCGAGAGTTCGGCACTGGCGGACAGGATGGCGCGGCTGCGGGCATCGGGGGACAGGTTGCGCAAGGTGTCGTAAAACGACAGGTTGTGCTCGACCGAAGCGGGATCGAGATCGCGGCGCGCCATCTGCTCGGCGTTGGGGCGATCGCCCTGCAGGCCATAGATCAGGGCCAGGGTCTGGCGCTCGCCCGGAGTTCCGGAAGGTGCCGTCGCCAGCGGCCGCAGCACCGTTACGGCCTCCGCATATTTTTCGTCGAGCGCCAGCGACAAGGCGAGATCGGTGGTCAGCGCCGGATCCGAGGGCGCCAGTTCGAGACCGCGGCGGTATTGTGCCTGCGCCGCGTCGTGATGGCCGGTGTAGTCGTTGGCGACGCCGATCAGCAGCAGCAGCTTCGGATCGTTCGGCGCGTCTTGATAGGCAATCGACAGCGGATGGTCGGCGAGTTCGGGCCGGCCGGTCTTGAGGTAGGCGCGGGTCAGGCCCCGCAAGGCCTCGGGATCGCGCTTGTCACGCGCCAAGGCCGAGTTGAAGGCGCGGATCGCTTCATTGATCGAGCCCATCTCCAGCAGGGTGTTGCCCAGTGCGACGAACGGGGCCGGCTCTTCCGGCTCGATCTCGGCGGCGCGGCGGTAGACGCTGACGGCGTTCGAGAGATCGCCGTTCGCATGCGCCACGGCGCCGATCCGCATCAGCGCGGCGTAGCTCGGCGGCGAGCCGCCGCCATCGCGCCCTTCGACATTGAGCGGCTCCAGCTGCAGGTGAAACGGGTGATCTTCACATCCGCCCAGCGCGAGCAGCGCCAAGGCTAAGAAGAGCCAAGCCGAAGCAGGGAGTTGCTTCATCCTGTGCGATCCCGAACCCTCGTCCGACCCTGCGGGCGGAATTTCCAATACCCCATCTTCCCGGCGACTATGGTCAGACGCGACAGTTGCGTCGAGCTATCCTCAAATCCCGTTTTGATGCAATCGGTTAATTGTCTCGCCGGCGAGCCGGCACGGCGCCGATCGCGTCTGCGCCGCTCGAATCGAGCATTTCGACGCCGACGGTTTCGAGCTGGCCGACGAGACGGTGAAAGGCCAACCTCGCAGGAGCCGGCAGGCTGCCTTGGATATCGTACAGTTCCGCAATGGCGGCTTTGACGCCGGCCGGCCCGCGCGCGGTCACGACTCCGAACTCGGCGAGGTGTCCTCGCAGCGCATTGATCAGCATGGTGCGCTGGCGAACCAGCAGATCCCGCACCTTGTGCAGCATCAGCATGGCCTGCTGGTCCACGGTCTTGACCGCGACGAAGCGCATTGTCGGACGGCTCACCGCTTCAGCAATGGCCTCGGCGTCGGCGGCATCGGTCTTGCCGCGCTTCACATAGGCCTTCACGTAGGCTGGCGGCATCAGCCTGACGGTATGGCCGGGCTTCATCAATTCCCGGCCCCAGTGGTGGGCCGTGGCGCAAGCTTCCATGCCGACGAGGCAGGGGGCGAGCTTGGCAAAAAACGACAGAACCTCGGCCCGGCGCAGTTGTCGGCGCACCAGCACCTTACCCGCGGCGTCGATAGCGTGAACCTGAAACACGTTCTTCGCCAATCCAGCCCGATCGTGCTAACTCCCTCCATGGACGGCTCCTGTCGATAGGTCATCACAACGACCTCATCTTGGCACGCTGATGCCGTAGCAAGGGCCGTCCACCCCATTAGTTTCGCGGCTGCGCAGCGGTGTTGCGTTCTCTGAGACGGCCGGCCGGCCCTGTCCGGCAGCCCTCCTCTGAATGAGGCAAGTCTGTGATGGAATCAGAAAACACCTCATTCTGAGGAGCGCCCCTCAGGGCGCGTCTCGAAGAGCGTGTCCTCGCGAAAGCGGGGGACGCACCAACGCCGATCCGACAAAATTGGAGATGTCCGCTCAAACCGAGATACTACCCGATCTCCGCGCCGCGTGCGGGTGAGCCCGGGGGCAGCACAGGATCGCCCGTTGCCGGTCAAGCGGCTTGCCCGCCCGGTTGGCCGGGCGCGCTCGATCTCGCTCGCGCAGAGCGACGGCTGGTCGCAGCGGTTTTTCATCCCAGACGTTTGAACCTTTTGCTAAGCTTCTTTGTTCGTCGGTCAGCCGAAACCAACCTCCGGCCCAAAATGACAAGAACCGTTCTGATCACGGGGGGTGCCGGGTTCATCGGTTCCCATTGCGCCGCCCTGTTGCTGCAGCACGGTTGGAAGGTGCGCGCCCTCGACAATCTCGATCCCCAGATCCATGGGCGCGAACGCACCCCGCCGCCGTACCTCGACCGTCGCGTCGAACTGATCGTCGCCGATATCCGCTCGCCGCGCGCGGTGCGCCGCGCTTTGATCGGAACCGACGCGGTGATCCATCTTGCCGCCCGGGTCGGGGTTGGGCAGAGCATGTACGAGATTGCCGACTACACCGACGTCAACAGCCGCGGCACCGCGGTGCTGCTCGAGGCGATGGTCGAGCGCGCCCAGCGCGATCCCTTCATGCGGCTGGTCGTTGCGTCGAGCATGAGCGTCTACGGCGAGGGGCTGTACCGCAGCGCCGACGGCGCCGTGGTATCGGACGCGGTGCGCAACCCGCGGCAGCTGAAGCACGGGATCTGGGATCCGAGCGACGAAGCCGGCCGGCCGCTCGAGCCGCTCCCGACGCCGGAGAGCAAACCGCCCTCGATGGGATCGGTCTATGCTTTGTCGAAGTACGACCAGGAGCGGCTCTGCCTCGTGGTCGGCGGCGCTTATGGCATTCCGACCGTGGCGCTGCGCTTCTTCAATGTCTACGGGCCGCATCAGGCGTTGTCGAATCCGTATACCGGGGTGCTGGCGATTTTCGCCGCCCGCCTGATGAACGGGCGGCCGCCGCTGATTTTCGAAGACGGGGCGCAGCGCCGCGACTTCGTTCATGTCGATGACGTCGCCGAGGCCTGTCGCCTTGCCCTGGGCTGCGATGCCGCGGTCGGGAGCGCCTTCAACATCGGCAGCGGCCGGCCGGTCACAATTCGCCAGACCGCGCGCCTGCTGGGCGAGGCGCTCGGCGCCGCGATCGAGCCGGAGATCCCGGGCGAATGCCGGCTCGGCGATGTCCGCCACTGCTTCCCGGATATCGGGCAGGCGCAAGCGGTGCTCGGATACCGCCCGCGCATGCGCCTGGAAGACGGGCTGGTGAAGCTGGTCGGCTGGCTCGACGGGCGGGTCGCAATCGATCGGGTCGGCGAGGCGCGCGAGGCGCTCGCCGCCCGGGGGCTGATGGCCGGGGGGGCAGCGGTATGAGCCTCGCGCCGCCGGCATGGGCCCGGTCGCCGGTGCTGATTACCGGCGGCGCCGGCTTCATCGGCACCAACCTCGCCGACCGGCTGCTGCGGCAGGGGCGGGAGGTGCGGATCTACGACAGCCTCGCGCGCCCCGGCACCGAGCGCAATTTGCGCTGGCTGCGGCATCAGCACGGAGCGCGGCTGCAGTTCGTGAAGGCCGATCTGCGCGCCGAGCGCGAGCTGCGCGAGGCGGCAGGCGATGTCGGCACGGTGTTTCACCTGGCAGCGCAGGTGGCGGTCACGACCAGCCTCGACGACCCCGGCGCGGATTTCGCGGTCAACGCCGCAGGCACCCTGAACCTGCTCGAAACGCTGCGCCGGCGGGGCGGGGCGTCGCGCCTGGTTTTCACCTCGACCAACAAGGTGTACGGCGCCATCGACGATGTGCCGCTCGCCGGGTCGGCGCGGCGCTACGCCCCGGTCGGCCCTCTCGCCGCGACCGGCATCGACGAGAGCCGTCCGCTGTGTTTCCACAGTCCTTACGGCTGCTCCAAAGGCGCTGCCGACCAGTACGTGCTCGACTACGCCCGCAGCTACGGCCTGGCCAGTGCCGTCTTCCGCATGAGCTGCATTTATGGACCGCACCAGCACGGCACCGAGGATCAGGGCTGGGTCGCGCATTTCCTGATCCGTGCCGCGCAGGAATTGCCGATCACGATCTACGGCGACGGCCGCCAGGTCCGCGACGTGCTGTTCGTCGACGACCTGGTGGATGCCATGCTGATGGCGGAGGCGCGCCTGCCGGCGATCGCCGGCGAGGCGTTCAACATCGGCGGCGGCCCGGACAACAGCACCAGCCTCGTGGAGCTGCTCGAACGCATCGCCGAGCTGAACGGCGATCCGCCTGCAATCCGCTACGGCGAGTGGCGCGTCGGCGACCAGCGCTGGTACGTCTCCGATTGCGGCAAATTCGCCCGCGCCACGGGATGGCGGCCGCGGGTCGGCATCGACAAGGGCATCCGGCGTCTGCACGCCTGGCTGGCGGGGCAGCCGCACGCGACTGCCCGCATCGAAGCGGCGGCGCTGTGAGGGTCGCGCTCGTCAACCCGAACTGGAGCTTTGACGGCAGCATCTATTTCGGCTGCCGCGAGTCGCATCTGCCGCTCGAATACGGGTATGCGGCGAGCCTGCTCGGCCGTGCCGGCCACCGCGCCGCGATCTTCGACGCCCAGGGGGAAGGCCTCGACGGGCCGCAGCTCGCGGCCCGCGTCGCCGCTTTCCGGCCCGACATGATCGTTGTGACCACCGCGCCGAGCTATCTGTTCTGGCGCTGCGCTCCGCCCGAGTTGCGCGTCCCGCAGCAGACCTTGGCCGCACTCCACGGGGTGCCCGGAACCCGGGTGGCTGTCGGCCCCCACGGCTCGACGACGCCGCGCGCCGCCTTGCGCAAGCTCGGCGTCGATGCCGTCGTGCTCGGCGAATGCGAAGAGGTTCTGCTTCGTCTCGCCGACACGCCCGGCTCGCGCTGGAGCGAGATCGCCGGCCTATGCCGGCGCGAGGGCGCCGAGATCGTCGTGCAGGGCGCGCCGCAGGCCGCCGACATGACCCGGCTGCCGGCTCTGATCTGGCCGATCGAAAAGCTGCGCCGCCACCATCATCATCATCACCGTTTCGATGTGGCGCCCGACGGTCCAGGTGCGGAGATGGAAGCCTCGCGCGGCTGTCCCTATCACTGCACCTTCTGCGCCAAGGAGAATTTTCGCGACGGCTACCGCCGCCGACCGCTGGCGGTGCTCCTGGACGAGCTCGACGGCCTGATCGCGGCCGGAGTGACCTATATCTACTTCATCGACGAGATCTTCCTGCCGTGGCGGGAGCTGCTCGAAGCGCTGGCGCGGCGCGAGGTGCGTTTCGGGGTGCAGACCCGCATCGACCTGTGGCGCGAGGACATGCTTGACCTGCTCGGCGCCGCCGGCTGCGTCTCGATCGAGGCCGGGATCGAGAGCCTGACTCCGGAAGGGCGCGACTGGCTCGACAAGCGCTGCCGCCTGTCGACCGAGGACCTGGCCGCGCGGCTGATCCACGCCAAGCGCTCGGTGCCGTTCGTGCAGGCCAATCTGATCGCCAGCCGCGATGACGATCCGGCGGTCGTGGCGCGCTGGCGCGACGATCTGCGTGCCGAAGGCGTGTGGGCCAACGAACCGGTGCCGCTGTTTCCCTATCCCGGCACGCCCGATTACCGACGTTTGTGGGGGCCGCCCGACGACACCGCCTGGGAACGCGCTGTCGAATACTACATCGACCGTCACGCCCGGCTCAGCGACATCCAGGAGGCGAGGCCGCGCCGGCTGGAGCTGTTGGAGGCCGCGGCGAAGTGACCGTTGCGGCGCGGCAGTACGGCCCGGCGGTTCTGATGACCGCCGATGCAGTCGGCGGGGTGTGGTCTTACGCGGCAACTCTTTGCGCCGCTTTGCCGGGCATTCGTTTCGTGCTCGCGGTCACGGGTCCGCCGCCCGGCAACAGCCGGCGCAAATCCATCGAACAGCTCGGCAATGTGACGCTGGAGCTCGGCCCCTATCTGCTGGAGTGGATGGAGGGAGCCGCGGCCGAGCTTGCGCCCAGCCGCGATTGGCTGGCCCGGCTGGCGCGGCACCGCTCGGTTGATCTGATTCATGTCAACGGATACGCGCACGCCGCCTTGGATGTCGGCGTTCCAGTGCTCGCGGTGGCTCATTCGGACGTGCTGTCATGGTGGGCCGCGGTGCATCGCGGCCCGGCGCCGGCACGTTGGGAGACGTATCGGCAGGAAGTCGTCACCGGATTGCACGCCGCGGACCGGATCGTCGCCCCAACCGGGGCGGTGCGAGGCGACCTGCAACAGCATTACGGGATCGATCCGCGCCGGATCGAAATCATCCCGAACGGCATCGATCTGAATGCCCATGCACCGCGGCCGAAGCGGCCGGTGATCCTCGCCGCCGGCCGGGTCTGGGACCAGGCCAAGAACCTCGTTTTGCTCGACGGGATCGCGCCGGATCTGGCCTGGCCGATCGAGATAGCGGGCGACGCCAGGCATCCGGAAAGCGGCACTACGGATCTGCCGCGGGTGCGGCTGCTCGGACGTTTGGGCGCTGCGGCAATGGCCCGCCATCTCGGGGAGGCCGCAATCTTTGCCGCCCCGGCCCGTTACGAGCCGTTCGGGCTGGGCATCCTTGAAGCCGCGGCCGCCGGATGCGCGCTGGTCCTCGGCGACATCGCGTCGCTGCGCGAGAATTGGGATGGCGCTGCCCTGTTTGCCGATCCCGATGATCGGGAAGCCTGGCGGGCGAGTCTCAGCCTTCTGATCGCGAACGAGAGCGCACGAGACCGGCTGGCGAAGGCGGCGCGGGAGCGAGCCGAACGGTTCACCGCTGTCGGCATGGCGGAACGCTACGCCGCGCTCTATCGGGATCTGGTTCGGCAACCGGCCGGTCGGGCTGCGACCTGATGTCGGGGCTCGCCCTGTTCTGTCATTCGCTGCGTTCGGATTGGAACCACGGCAATGCGCACTTTCTGCGCGGCGTGCTTAGCGAGCTGCAATCGCGGGGCATCCCGGTGTGCGCCTTCGAACCGGCCGACGGCTGGAGTGCGCGCAACCTCGCCGCCGATCACGGCCGGGCCGCGCTTGACGCCTGGCGGGCCGCCTACCCCGATCTGCCGGTCACGGTCTGCGACCCGGCTCGGCTTGACCTCGACCGGGCCCTCGAAGGCGCGGCGCTCGTGCTGGTGCATGAATGGAACGACCCGACGCTGGTGGCTCGGCTCGCAGCGCACCGGAAGGCGGGCGGTCGCTATCTGCTGCTGTTCCACGACACCCATCATCGCATGATCAGCGCCCCGGAGGAGATGGCCGGGTTCGATCTCGACGGCTTCGACGCCGTGCTGGCGTTCGGCGAAGTCTTGCGGCAAGCCTATGTCAGGCGCGGCTGGGCGCGGCGCGCCTTCACCTGGCACGAGGGCGCGGATTTGCGGGTGTTCCGACCGCTGCCGGAAGTGCCCAAACGGCGCGATCTCGTCTGGGTGGGCAACTGCGGCGATGACGAGCGCACCGCCGAACTCCGCGAATTCCTGATCGAACCGGTCGCGAAGCTGGGTCTGTCGGCCCGGGTGCACGGGGTGCGCTACCCGGCCGAAGGCCTGGCTGCACTGGCCGCCGCCGCAATCGATTACGCCGGCTATCTGCCGAATTTCCGCGTGCCGCGGGCCTTCGCCGAGGCGCGCATGACCGTGCATGTCCCGCGCCGGCCCTATGTCCGCGCGCTCCCGGGAATACCGACGATCCGGGTGTTCGAGGCGCTCGCCTGCGGCATCCCGCTGGTATCGGCGCCGTGGGAGGATTGCGAAGGCCTGTTCGCGCCGGGTGAGGATTTCCTCGTCGCGGCGGACGGCAACGCGATGCGACGCCATCTTGCCCGGCTGCGCGCCGATCCGGCGCTGGCCCGCGATATCGCCGAGCGCGGGCGGGCCACGGTCGAGGCCCGCCACAGCTGCTCCGACCGGGTTGATGAACTGCTGGCAATCTGCCGCGATCTCGGCCGCGACCTGGCCATTCCCGAGATGGCCCCGGTGGAAGCCGGGGGGGCGCGATGACGCCGTTGTCGATCGCGTTCTTCGGGTCGAGCCTGGTCTCGGCCTATTGGAACGGCGCGGCCACCTATTACCGCGGCGTGTTGCAGGCGCTCGCCGCCGGCGGTCACCGGATCGTGTTCTATGAACCCGATGCCTACGATCGGCAGCAGCACCGCGATATCCCCGACCCGGACTGGGCGCGGGTCGTCGTCTATTCCGCCGAAGGCGAGGCCGGTGTGGGCCGCGCCCTGGACGAAGCTCGCACCGCCGATCTGATCGTCAAGGCGAGCGGGGTCGGAGTGTTCGACCGGCTGCTCGAGGAACGGGTCCCGGCGATCAAGCGGCCGGGCGCGATCGCCGCCTTCTGGGATGTTGATGCCCCGGCGACGCTCGACCGCATGGCAGGCGACCGCGAGGACCCGTTCCGCGCGCTGGTCCCGGCCTACGACCTCGTCCTCACCTATGGCGGCGGCCCGCCCGTGGTGGCCGCCTATCAGCGCTTCGGCGCCCGCCTGTGCGTGCCGATCTACAACGGCCTCGACCCGGCGACCCACTACCCGGTTGGGCCGCAGCCGCAATTCGGCTGCGATCTCGGGCTGGTTGCCAACCGTCTGCCTGATCGCGAGCAGCGCATCGAGGAGTATTTCATCGGGGTCGCGGCCGACCGGCCGGACCGCCGTTTTCTGCTTGGCGGCGCCGGCTGGGGCGACAAGCCGCTGCCGCCCAATATCGGCTATCTCGGCCATGTCTACACGCGCGATCACAACGCGTTCAATTGCTCGGCGCTGGCCGTGCTGAACGTCAGCCGGGACAGCATGGCGGCTTACGGTTTCAGCCCGGCGACGCGGGTATTCGAGGCGGCCGGCGCCGGCGCGTGCATCATCACCGATGCCTGGGAGGGCATCCCGCTGTTCTTCGAGCCCGGGCGCGAAATCCTGGTGGCCGAGAACGGCGCCGCCGTAGCGGACCATGTCGCCGAGCTGAGCCCGGCCGCAGCACGCCGGATCGGCGCTGCCGCTCGCGCCCGTGCGCTCGCCGAGCACACCTACGCCAGGCGGGTCATGCGCCTCGAACAGGTGCTGGCGGGTATCGGCCGATGAGCGAGGCTGGCCTGCCCCCGCCGCCCCGGCGGCTGCGCATCGTGATCCTCGGATTGTCGATCACCTCGTCCTGGGGCAACGGGCACGCGACCACGTATCGCAGCCTGATGCGCGCCCTGTGTCGGCGCGGGCACGACGTGCTGTTTCTCGAACGGGATCAGCCGTGGTATCGCGCCAATCGCGACCTGTTGCATCTGCCGTTCGGCACGACCTGTCTCTACCGCAGCGTGGCGGAACTCGAGCGGCGCTGGCGCGGCGCATTGCAGGATTCGGACGTCGTGATTCTCGGCTCCTATGTGCCGGATGGAATTGCCGCTGCCCGGCATGTGCGCGCGCTCGCGCGCGGTGTCGTCGCCTTCTACGACATCGACACCCCGGTGACGATGGCCGGGCTGGCGGCCGGCACCTGCGCCTATCTGACCCGCGATCTGGTGCCGGCCTTCGATCTCTACTTGTCGTTTACCGGGGGCCCGGTTCTGCGGGCGCTGGAGCGGGATTACCGTGCGCGGCTGGCACGCCCGCTCTATTGCGCGGTCGACCCCGAGATCCATCATCCCGAACCGGCCGAGCCCGACTGGGCCATGGGTTATCTCGGCACCTACAGTCCCGACCGCCAGCCGACCCTCGAGCGGCTGCTGTGCGAGCCCGCCCGGCGCTGGCCCGAGGCCCGCTTCGCGGTGGCCGGGCCACTCTACCCCGCCGAACTGTCCTGGCCCGGCAATGTCGAGCGCATCGAGCATGTCGGGCCCGACCATCACACCGCTTTCTACGCGCGGCAGCGCTTCACGCTGAACGTCACCCGCGTCGACATGGTGCGGTCGGGGCATTCGCCGAGCGTGCGCCTGTTCGAGGCCGCGGCCTGCGGCGTCCCGATCATCAGCGATTGGTGGCCCGGCCTAGATGGCTTCTTCGCGCCCGGCCGCGAGATCATCGTGGCGCGCACCGCCGGCGACGTGCTTGCCTGCCTGCGCGAGCTTCCCGAGAACGAGCGGGTGGCGCTGGCGGCGCGGGCGCGGGCGCATGTACTGGCCCAGCACACCGCCGCGCATCGCGCGATCGATCTCGAGGGTTATGTGGAGGCGGTTCTCGCCGGGCGCGGCACCGATCCCGCGGCACGAGCATCCTTCGCGCGAAGCGATGCCCATGCCGGCCCGCCGGCTGCGCTGGACGGGCGATCGCGATGAAGCTCGTCGTTTTCGGCCTGTCGGTCAGCTCGTCTTGGGGCAACGGCCACGCCGTGCTGTGGCGCGCGCTGATCCGCGCTTTCGCCGCGCAAGGGCATTGGACCGTCTTTTTCGAGCACGACGTGCCCTATTACGCCCATAACCGCGATCTCATAGAGATCGAGGGTGGCCGGCTCGTGCTGTACCCGGGTTGGGACGAGATCGCCGCGGAGGCCCGGCGCGAACTGGCCGATGCCGACGCCGCGATGGTCACGTCCTATTGCCCGGACGCGCTTGCTTCCACCCGGCTGGTGCTCGACTCGCCCGGACTACATGTGTTCTACGATCTCGACAGCCCGGTGACGCTGGCGCGCCTCGCGGCTGGCGAGAGGGTCGACTACATCGGACCGCAAGGGCTCGCCCCTTTCGACCTGGTGCTGAGCTATACCGGGGGCGGCGCGATGACCGCCTTGCGCGAGCAGCTCGGGGCGAGGCGGGTGGCGCCGCTCTATGGCAGCGTCGATCCCGAGCGCTACCGCCCGGCCCCGGTTCCGGCCGGCGACCGCGCCGCGCTCTCCTATCTCGGCACCTATGCGGCGGATCGGCAGCAGGCGTTGCAGCGCCTGTTTCTCGACCCGGCACGATTGCGGCCGAAACAGCGTTTCGTGATCGGCGGCGCCCAGTATCCGCCGGACTTTCCGTGGCGCGCCAACATCTTCTTCGAACGCCACGTGATGCCGCCCGAACATCCGCGCTTTTACGCCGCGGCCCGATCGACCCTCAACATCACGCGTGCCGCGATGGCCGCCTCGGGCTGGTGCCCGTCGGGCCGCCTGTTCGAAGCCGCCGCCTGCGCCGTGCCGGTCGTCAGCGACTGGTGGCCGGGGCTCGACGAATTCTTCGTACCGGGACAGGAAATTCTGGTCGCCCACACGACCGCGGACGTGCTCGCCGCGCTCGATCGCGACGATGCCGAACTGGCGCGGATCGGCGCCGCGGCGCGCGAACGCGCGCTGTCCGAACACACTGCCGAGCGGCGCGCCGCCGAACTCGCCTCCTTGCTATTCGGGGCGGGCGCGGAATCGCCTGACCTTCCGCGGCGCCAACAACTGGAGGCGTGACAATGTGGGGGATCGTTCCCGCCGCCGGCAACGGCACGCGCATCCAGCCGCTGGCCTTTTCGAAGGAGTTGCTGCCGGTCGGCAGCCGCTTCGATGGCGAGACCGAGCGGCCGCGCGCGGTCAGCGAATATTTGATCGACCGCATGCTGCGCGCCGGCGCCGACAAGATCTGCTTCGTCATCTCGCCATGGAAATCCGACATTCTGCAATATTACGGTTCGCGCCTAGCGGAAACCGCCTTTGCCTATGTTGTGCAGCCGGAGCCGCGGGGGCTGTGCGACGCGATCTTCCGCGCCGTGCCGCTGATCCATCCCGAAGAAGCGGTGCTGGTCGGTCTGCCCGACACGATCTGGCTGCCGGAGGAGGGGCTCGGCGCGCTGCCCGGCGACAAGCTCGCCTTCCTGACGTTTCCGGTCGCCCGGCCGGAATTGTTCGACGCGGTCGCGACCGACCGCGCCGGGAGGGTGCGCGAGATCCAGGTCAAGCAGCCCGGCCCATCGTCGCGCTGGGTATGGGGCGCCTTTCGCATGCCGGGAGCGGTGTTGCACGGCCTGCACCGGCTATGGCTCGAGCGCGAGCGGCGCGACGAATATGTCGGCACTCTGGTCAACGCCTATCTCGCTGCCGGCGGCGAGGCGGTGGCGGTGCCCGCCGGAACCGACTACGTCGATGTCGGCACCCTGGGCGGCTATCGCGAGGCGATGCGGCTGCTGGCCGGGCTGCGGGCACCGGCCCCGGTCGAGACACAGCCGCCGCAGCCGGGTTTCGCGAGGTCAAGGTGACGGAAATGCCCGAATCTCCGCTCGAACACATAAGGCGAACTGCCGAGGCGCTGGGCCCGTGGTTCCACAATATCGATCTCAACGGGGTCATGACCGCACCTGACCATTTCCTCGGTGACTATCCCGCTGTCAAATGGCGGCGCTTCGCGAATGCGCTGCCGGCGGATCTGCGCGGCAAGACGGTGCTCGACATCGGCTGCAACGGCGGGTTCTACGCGATCGAGATGAAGCGGCGCGGCGCCGACCGCGTGGTCGGGGTCGATTTTGACGAGGATTATCTGCGCCAGGCGCGGTTCGCCGCCCGCACCCTCGGCCTCGACATCGAGTTCGCGCGGTTGTCGGTGTACGACGTGGCCGCGCTCGGCCAGCGTTTCGACGTCGTGCTGTTCCTCGGCGTCCTCTATCATCTTCGGCACCCGCTGCTGGCGCTCGATCTGATCCGCGCCCATGCGGTGCGCGACCTGTTCGTCTGCCAGTCGATGCAGCGCGGCGATCCGAGCCTCGATGAGATTGCCGAAGATTATCCGTTCCGCGAGACGGAAGTGTTCGAACGACCAGGCTTTCCGCGGATGGCCTTCATCGAGCATTCCTACGCCGGCGATTGCACCAACTGGTGGATTCCGAACCGGGCCTGCACCGCCGCGATGTTGCGCAGCGCCGGCTTCGCCATCGACAGCAATCCGGAGGAAGAGGTGTTTATCTGCCGGCCGGCCGCCGCCCCGGCCGAGGCTGCGGTGTATCCGGCGGCGGCGCCGTCGTCGCCGAAAGAGGGGGTCGCGGCATGATCGAGGCGGTCATGTTGTGGAACGAGCCCAACAACAAGTCGCATTGGGACCTGGAACTCGACCCGGACTGGTCGCGCTTTTCCCGCATGATGCGGATTGCCGCGGACGCGATCGGCGCCGAGATGCCGGGACTGCCGCGGGTGCTCGGCGGCATCTCGCCGATCGATCCCGCCTTCATCGCCAACCTCGCCGCACAGGGCGTTATCGAGCGCCTCGATGTCGTCGCGGTTCACGGCTTTCCGCTCGACTGGAACCTATGGCCGATCGGCGACTGGCCGGCCAAACTCGCCGAGATCGCGGCGGCGACCGATTTGCCGGTCTGGGTATCCGAATGCGGCGCGTCGAGCTTTGGTGCCGAGGAGGTGCAGGAATTCGGGCTGCAGCGTACCGCCGAATTGCTGACCGGCCGCGCTCCGCGCATTCACTGGTACAGCCTGTTCGACCTGCCGCAGGCGTGGCCGGCGACGACCCGCCACCGGGAGGCCGAAGGCTCGTCCTATTACCGGCATTTCTACATGGGCCTCGTGCGCGAGGATGGGACGCCGAAACGCGCCGCCGCCCGCTTTTCCGACTACACGCCCGATCTTGGCATCTGCCAGTGGTTCCATTTCGAGGACCACCGGCTGGATGACGCGGCGCGATGGCTGAAGCGGCTCGGGGTGCGCCATCTGCGTACCGGGCTCAGCTGGGCCGACAGTTTCCGGCCGGACGCCGAGCGGTGGTTCGACCGCCAGATGCGCACGCTCGAACCATTCGACACCACGCTGACCTTCTGTTTCACCCCCGAGCACCGCGGCATCGCCCCGCATCACACCAGCCCGCCGCAGGTCGACGAGGAGTACGCCGACTTCTGCGCGCGCATGATCCGACGCTATTGCCGCGCCGGCGCCGGCTTCGCGCCAGTATCGATGCCGGAGGAGCCCGCCGCCGGGTGACCGCCGTGACCACCGCCGAACTGGCGCCGACCCCGGCCGCGGCATTGCTGGCCGCACTGGCCCGGCGCGATCAGATCGCGGCCCGGCTGCTGATCGTGGTCGCGCATCCCGATGACGAGACAATCGCCGCCGGTGCCCAGCTGTGCCGCTGGGCCGATGCCCTGCTGGTGCATGTCACCAACGGCGCCCCGCGCGACGGCATCGACGCGGCGGCGCACGGTTTCGCTGGCATCGAGGATTACGCGGCGGGGCGCCGCTTCGAGCTTGGCGCGGCGTTGCGGGCGGGTGAGGCCGCCCGGCTGCGCACCGCCGAATTCGGCATCCCGGACAAGACCGCGTATCTGGCGCTGGTCGAGATCACCCGTCGCATCGCCGGGCTGATCAGCGCCGAGCATCCCGCCGCAATCCTCGTGCACGCCTATGAAGGCGGCCACCCGGATCACGATGCCGCCGCTTTCGCGGTTCACGCCGCCTGCGATCTGACCGCCGCGGCGGACCGGCCGGCGATCATCGAGGTTCCGCTGTACCATGCCCTGGGCGGCCGTTTCAGCACCGGCCAATTCCTGCCCGACGAGGCCGTTGACGCCTGCCAGCCATTCGGCCGGACGGGGTCCGACGCTGTCGGTGTACTGGCTGGTGAAACCGTTCTGGCGCTTGGCCCGGAAGAGCAGGACCGCAAACGCCGCATGATCGACTGCTTCACCAGCCAGCGCCAGCTTCTCGCCGGGTTCGGAACCGGCAGCGAGCGTTTCCGGGCCGCGCCGCGCTATGATTTCGGCAAGCCGCCACACCTCGGCGCGCTGAATTACGAAGGCTTGGGCTGGGATATTACCGGAGCCGAATGGCGGCGTTGCGCCGTCGCCGCACTGGCGGCGCTCGGGCTCGACCGCGGCCCATGCCGCTGACCGTTCTCAGCATCGGCTACACCCTGGCGCCGGTCGGCCCCGATGCGGTCGGCGGCTCGGAGCAGATCCTGTCGGCGCTGGACCGCGCGCTGGTGAAGGCCGGACATCGATCGATCGTGGTCGGCAACAGCGGATCCGAGGTGGCCGGGATCCTGCTGCCGACGATTCCGGTGCCGGCCCAGATCACCGAGGCCGAGCGCGAGCAGGCGCGGCAGCGGCACCGGCGGGCGATCGCCGAAGCGCTGGCGACTTACCAGGTGGACGTGATCCACAGCCACGCGCTCGATTTCGCCGACCATCTGCCGCCGCCCGGCGTGCCGACGCTGGTCACGCTGCATCTGCCGCGCGATTTCTATGCCCCCGGGGTGGTGCCGCTGGACCGTCCGCTGACCTGGTTCAACTGCGTTTCGGCCTCGGAGCGGCGGAGCTTTCCCTCCTTCCCGGCGATGCTGCCGGAGATCGAGAACGGGGTGCCGGTCGACCGTTTGCAGGCGCGGCATGCTCGGCGCGATTTCGCCCTCGCCTTGGGACGGATCTGCCCGGAAAAGGGGTTTCAGCATGCTCTCGATGCGGCGCGCCTGGCCGGGACGCCGCTGCTGCTGGCCGGCCAGATTTTTCCGTACGAAGCGCATCAGCGCTACTTCGCCGAAGAAATCCAGCCCCGGCTCGGGCCCGCGACGCGTTTCCTGGGCGCGCTCGGCTTCAACCGCAAACGCCGGTTGTTGAATGCGGCGCGATGCCTGCTGGTCCCGAGCCTCGTCCCCGAGACCAGTTCGCTGGTGGCGATGGAGGCGATGGCGTGCGGCACGCCGGTCATCGCATTCCCGGCCGGGGCGCTGGCCGATCTGGTCGAGCCAGGGGTGACCGGCTTTCTGGTCGAGGACAGCCGCGAGATGGCCGAAGCGATTGGCGCCACCGACACGTTCGATCGCGAACGCTGCCGGGCATTGGCGCGACAGCGCTTCTCGCTTGAGCGCATGGCCGAGCGGTACTTCGCACTCTACTGCCGGCTGGCCGAGGCAGCGCCGCGGCGGCGACACATGGCGCGATGATGCAGGTAGAGCGGATCACCGCCGAGGAAGGCTTGCGCGATCTGCTGCCCGAGTGGCGGAGCCTGTGGCGGGAGAGCCTCGCCGCGACGCCGTTTCAATGGCCCGGTTGGCTGATGTGCTGGTGGCATCACTACGGTACCGGCAGGCCGGTGGTTTTGACGGCGCGAAACGGTGGCCGGCTGGTCGCGGTGTTGCCGCTCTACCAGCGCGACGAGCCGGGCTGTCGCAAGCTGCTGCCGATCGGCGTCGCACTGTCCGACTATATCGACGTGCTGGCGGCACCCGAGGCACCGGAGGCGGCCGACAGGCTGATGGCCGAGATCGCCGCGACACCGGGCTGGGACGAGTGCTTTCTGCCCGGTATTGCCGCCGATTCGGCGCTGGCCCGCGCCGCCTGCCCGGCGGATCTGATCGAAGCCCCGGCAGCGGGCACGCCGTGTCCGGTGCTGAACCTGCGCGGCGCCGCCGGTCTTGCTGCGGTGGCTCCGCGCAAAACGATGCGCGATCTGCACCAGGCGCGCGCCCGCGCCGCGGCGGCCGGGGCGGTGCGCATCGAGACCGTTGCCGCCGACACGCTCGACACGGCGATGCACGAGCTGTTTCGGCTGCACGAGGCGCGCTGGCGCGATCGCGGCGAGAGCGGCGTCTGCGACGATCCGATCGTGCGCGGGTTCCACCTGTGCGCCGCCCGCAGCCTCGCCAGCGCCGGCATGCTGCGGCTTTACCAGTGGTCCATGGCCGAAACGGTGCTCGCCGTCTATTACGGGTTTACCGCCAAGGGCACCGCCTACGCTTATCTTGGCGGGTTCGATCCGGCTGCGCCGCGACTCAGCCCGGGGACGCAGATCATCGCCCACGCGATCGAGCAGGCGATCGGCGAGGGCGCGCATAGCTTCGACTTCCTGCGCGGCGCCGAAGCCTACAAATATGCCTGGGGCGCGGTTGACCGGGGCACCGTGGTTCGCCGCCTTCGACCCCGGGGCCGCTGATGCCGAGCGCGGAGGACGGCGTCTCCGACCCCGCCGCCGAGGAACCCGCCCTCGTCCGCTATTACGCCGGGGAGATTTCGGCCGAGATCGCGCTGATGCACCTGCTGCTCGGCGCCGGCGGGCTGGAGCCGTTGCGGCGCCGCCTGGCCGCGCTGGCCGCGGCCATGCCCGACAGCGGCGCGGTTCGTCGCCTGATCCGTCTCGCGAACGAGCGCCGCTGCGGGCTGGACCGCGCTTCTCGGCTGGTCGAAGCCGGCTTCGCCGCGGCAGGCAGCGAGGGATTGCACAGAGACGATGCTCTGGGCGCCATCCGCGCCCAATTCGACCAGGCGGTTGCGCATTCGCCGGAAGCCGCCGTGGCGCTGTATTCGCTCGGAGATTTCGAAATCCTCGACCGCGCCACCGCCGAGATTGCGGCATGGCTGGGCCAGCGGGGGCTGCTCGCGCCCGACTGCGAGGTGCTCGATATCGGCTGCGGCATCGGCCGCATTGCGGGCGCCATCGCGCCCCGGATACGCTCAATCCTCGGGATCGACCTGTCGTCCGGAATGATCGCCGAGGCGCGGCAGCGCTGCGCCGGCCTGGCCAATGCCGCGTTCCTATGCTGCAACGGATGCGATCTGACCGAACTTTCGGGCCGCCATTTCGACCTGGTGCTCGCGGTCGACAGTTTCCCGTATCTGGTTGCGGCCGACCCCGAGATCGCGGCGCGTCACATTAGAGACAGCGCGGCGCTGCTGCGGCGCGGCGGCTGCATCGCGATTTTCAACTACTCCTATAGCGGGGATCTCGAGGCCGACCGGCGCCGGGTCGAGCGGCTGGCCGGCGCGCACCGGCTGCGGGTGGAGCGCGCCGGCGCGCAGGATTTTTCGCTGTGGGACGGCGCCGCCTTCCTGCTGCGTAAACCGGCGTGACGGCAACCAATCTGGGACCGCCTTGGCGGAGCGCCTGCGCGCGCGACCCGCGGAGCTCGATCAGGGGTGATCCGCGGGTCGCCACCTTGCCGCGATGCGGCCGGGCCAAGCAAACCGGCACGCGTCCAGGCGCAGCGCGAGCGGAAATCAGCCGACCTTGAGCTCGATTTTGCGGGCCTTCGCGGGTTCGGCTTTGGGCAGCTTCAGATGCAGCACCCCGTCCCGGTGCGTCGCCTCGATGCGGTCGCGGTCGATGTCCTCGGACAATGTGAAAACCCGCTCGTAATCGCCCTCGACATATTCGCCGTAGACCTGCCGATATCCGCTCGGCTGGTGGCCGCCGGCGCGGCCGCGAATGGTCAGCACACGCCGCTCCAGCGTGATGTCGACGGCATCGGGCGCGACCCCCGGCATCTCGGCAACCACGACGAGGCTGTCGCGGGTCTCGTAGATGTCGGTGGCGGGCAGAAACAGCTGTCGGTTCATGGTGCGCTCCGCGGGCTGGTTCTGGCCTGCGGAGCGGCCCACCGTTTCAACCTGTTGAGCCATTGTCGATCCTCCTATTGTGTCAGCCGGCGCGGATCTCGATCCGGCGCGGCCGGTCGGCCTCGGGACGCGGCAGCTCGATTTCGAGAGTGCCATTGCTGAAGCGCGCCTGAACCCGGTCGGGATCGGCGCGGAAGGGCAGCTGGATCGTGCGCGAGAACCGGCCGGAGGCCCGCTCGCGACGGTGCCAGACGATTTCGCCATCGGATGAAGCGGGCTTCCGTTCCCCCTGCAACGTCAGCACGTCTTCTTGCAGGCTGATCGTGACATCGTCGCGGCTCGCCCCCGGCAATTCGGCGGTGACGACCACGCTGTGTTCGCCCAGCCACAGATTGACCGGCGGAAAGTCGCGCGGCTCGGCGCCGCGCGCGTAGCTGGAAGCAAGCCGGTTCATATCGTTCTGCATTCGCCGCATCTCGGCGAAAGGATCGACCCCGAACTGGCCGAAACCTGAACCCAGCATCACCACACCTCCTGTTCTGCGTTCGAGCGCTGCCGCGGAGCATCGGCCGCGACTGCCCGGCGCCTTCGATCTAGTCAGCCGAATTGCGGGTTCAAGCGCCGCTCTGGGCCTTGCCACGCTAAGCGCTGACGAGGCGGGTTTGTCGCGGGCGGGTGCCGCAAGGTGCAGGCTCCTAGAGTCCCGATTCCGAAGTTCGCGATGATATTTCCACGGCGTCGTCCCGGCGGAAGGCGGGGACCCATTCCCGCCATGAATACCGCCTTTCGCCGGTATGACGATTGGCGGGGAATAGCGGAGGGTGTTCCGAACTTGCGGTTCGGGGCGCTAGACTCCGGCGGCGGCGCAGAACTGCTCGACGGCTTCCTCGGCCGCCAGCCATTCGGCCTCGGATTGTGCGACCTGCTGGGCCAGGGCGGCGCGGCGCTTCAAGGCGGCCGTCACCGCAACCGCGCCGCCGGGCAAGCCGTCCGGCGCGGCAAGGGTGCGATCGAGATTTCGAAGCTCCTCGGCGAAACGCTGGGCCCTGGTTTCGGCCTCGCGGGCGCGCCGCCGCAACGGCTCGATCGCGCGCCGGTCATCGGCCGCCTGCCGGCGGACGGCGCGCCGTCCATCGGGCCGGCCGCTGACGTTCTTTTGCGGCATCGCATCGCCCTGCCGCCCGATGACCAGGCGGGCGTATTCGTCCAGATCGCGGTCGAACGGCCGCACCGTCCGGTCGGCGACCAGCCACAGCCGGTCGGCGACCAGCTCGATCAGGTGGCGGTCATGGCTGACCAGCACCACCGCCCCGCCGTACTCGGCGAGCGCCTCGACCAGCGCCTCCCGGGTCTGCATGTCGAGGTGGTTGGTCGGCTCGTCGAGGATCAGCAGAGCGGGTGCATTGTGGGTTACCAGCGCCAGGTTGAGCCGGGCGCGCTCGCCGCCGGACAACTCGCCGACCGGCACGAACGCCTTGTCCTGGCTGAACCCGAAGCCGCCAAGCCGGGCCCGCAGCGCCTCCGGCGCGAGGTCGGGAAGCAGCGCCGCGAGGTGATCATACGCCGAGGCGGCGGGGCGCATTTCCTCGATCTGATGCTGTGCGAAGAAACCGCAGCTCAGTTTCGGCGCGCGGGTCACCTGCCCTGAAAGCGGCTCCAGACGACCCGCGAGCAGCCGCGCCAGCGTGGTCTTGCCGTTCCCATTGGCGCCGAGCAACGCGATCCGATCGTCGGGATCGAGCCGCAGATCGAGGCGGGACAGGATCGCCCGGCCATCATAGCCGACGCTGACCCCCTCCAGCGCGATCAGCGGCGGGTTGAGCTGCGGCGGCGGCGGCAACCGCAGTGCTGCCGGCGGCTCCTCCTCGACCGCCGCGACCGGCTCCAGCCGTGCCAGCGCCTTCAGCCGGCTCTGTGCCTGGCGTGCTTTCGACGCCTTGTAGCGGAAGCGGTCGATGAAGCGCTGCATGTGCAGCCGCTGCTGTTCCTGACGGCGCGCCAGCGCGTTTTGTCGTTCGGCGGCCTCGCGGCGGGCGCGCAGAAACGCATCGAAGCCGCCGGAATAGGCGGTCAGCCGGCCATGGCTGAGATGCAGGGTCGCCGTGGTGGCGGCATTGAGGAAATGCCGGTCATGGCTGACCAGTATGAAGCTATGCGAGTAGTGGCGCAGAAACCGCTCCAGCCAGAGCGCCGCTTCGAGGTCGAGGTGATTGGTCGGCTCGTCGAGCAGCAGCAGATCGGGCTCGGCAAACAGCACCGCCGCCAGCGCGACCCGCATGCGCCAGCCGCCGGAAAGATCGTCGAGCGGGCGCTGCTGCATTGTCGCATCGAGGCCGAGCCCGACCAGGATGCGGGCGGCGCGGCTCGGCGCCGCCGCGGCGCCGATCTCGTCGAGCCTGGTCTCGATCTCGGCAAGGCGGAACGGGTCGGCCGCCGCATCGCGCTCGGCCAGCAGCCGTTCCCGCTCCGCATCGGCCGCGAGCACCGCATCTAGCGGCGTCGCGCGCCCGCTCGGCGCCTCCTGGGCGAGAAAGCCGAGGCGCTGCCCGCGCGACAGCTCGATTGCCCCGGAATCGGGCTGCAGCGCGCCGCGGATCAGGTCGAGCAGCGTCGATTTGCCGGCGCCGTTGCGGCCCACCAGCCCGATCTTGGCCGCGTCCGGGATCTGGGCACTCGCTTCCTGCAGCAGGGTGTGGCCGCCGACGCGGTAGGTCAGGCCGGAAATCGTCAGCATGGTGTTCTCTTAACATGGCGAGCGGCGTTGACCTATGTCCCCCGAAAGGCCCCCCGGGCGATATCCGCATCGGCATTTCGGGATGGAACTATCGCGGCTGGCGCGGCCGCTTCTACCCGGACGGGCTGCGCCAGCGCGACGAACTCGCTTTTGCCAGCCGCCAGGTCGACTCGATCGAGATCAATGGCACCTTCTATTCGCTGCAGCGGCCGGATGCGTTCGCGCGCTGGCGCGAGGAAACACCGGAAGACTTTGTCTTTGCGGTCAAGGGCAGCCGCTTTATCACCCATCTGAAACAGCTGCGGGATGTCGAAACACCGCTCGCCAATTTTTTCGCCTCCGGCATCTTGCGGCTGGAAGACAAGCTCGGGCCGTTTTTGTGGCAGTTCTCGCCACGGTTCCGCTTCGAGCAGCAACGGCTCGATCGCTTTCTGTCATTGCTGCCGCGCGACAGCGAGGCGGCCGCCGCTCTGGCGCAGCGCCACGATCACCGCGTCGCGGGCCGCGCCTGGCTCGAAGTCGAGAAGCGGCGGGAGCTGCGCCATGCCATCGAGATCCGCCACCCCAGCTTTCTCGATCCCGCTTTCGTCGGCCTGTTGCGGCGGCATCGGGTGGCGCTGGTCTTCGCCGATGCCGTCGAATGGCCCTATGCCGAGGACATCACCGCCGATTTCGTCTATCTGCGCCTGCACGGTTCGGAAGAGCTTTACGCCGGCGGCTACTCCGATGCCGCGCTCGACCATTGGGCGGCGCGCATCGCCGCCTGGGCGCGAGGCCAAGCCCCGGCAGATGCCAAGCTGATCGATCCGCAACGGCTGCCGCCCCGCGTCGCCCGCGATGTCTACGTTTATTTCGACAACGACGCCAAGGTTCATGCCCCGTACGACGCGCAATCGCTGCGCGCGCGCCTGATGCGCGATCCGGAATAGGTCCGCCGGCCGTGCCGATTGCCTGGTTCGGACCGGCAGTCCACTATCCCCGAAAGCATTTCCGGGAGGATGCCGCGATGGCAGAGCCAAAACCCCTGTCCCGACGCGCAATGGTGGGCGGAATCGCCGGAGCCGCAGGGGCATCGGTGCTGCTGGCGCGCGGCGCCTCGGCCCAGACTGCCCAGACCGGCACGGCGCAGCCGGCCAATGCCCAGCTCGGCACGCCGCCCAGCGTCATCACCAGCCCGCCGCGCGACTGGACCCCGGGCCACCCGTCGATCTTCCCCGATCCCGATGTGATCGTGATCGATCCGGCGTTCCGCCAGCTGGCGCTCGGCAATGCCGGGATCAGCCGGGTGTGGACCGGCGCGCTGTGGGCCGAGGGCCCGGCCTGGTCGAACCAGGGGCACTATTTCGTCTTCAGCGATGTGATCGGCAACACGCAGTATCGGCTGCTGTGGGACGATCGCCGCGTAACCGCGTTCCGCCGTCCGTCCTATAACAGCAACGGCAATTCCTTCGACTTCCAGGGCCGCCAGCTATCGACCGAGGACTTCTTTCGCCGCGTCGTGCGCTGGGAGCATGACGGCACGATGACCGTCATCGCCGATTCCTACGACGGCAAGCCGCTGAACTCGCCGAACGACCTGGTGCCGCATCCAGACGGCAGCATCTGGTTCACCGATCCCGCCTACGGCGACCGCCTGTCGGAAGGCCATCCCGACGAGGCCGGCGGGCCGGCCAACCCGCAGGGTCTCATCAACCCGCGCATCGGCGCCGAGAATGCCGGCGCGATCGGCGGCCGCACCCGGCAATTATCCACCAATGTCTATCGTTGGGACCCGAGCGGTCGCCTCGATGTGGTGATTGCCGGGGAAGAATTGCCCGATCCCAACGGCATCTGCTTCGCGCCGGATTACAAGACGCTCTACGTGATCAGCACCGGCGCGGGCCCGGGCGATGCCGGGCCGGGCGGCAGCCGCTCGGTATTCGCCTTCGAGGTGCAGGATGCCAAGCTCGCCAATATGCGGCAGTTCACCGACATGATGGTGGATGGTGTCAAATGCGGCCCCGACGGCATGCGCGCCGATGTCGCCGGCAATTTGTGGATCAGCTCGAACGCACCGCTCGGCTATGCCGGGGTGCTGGTGTTCACCCCGCAAGGCAAATTGCTTGGCCGCATCCGCCTTCCCGAAGTATGCGCCAACCTCGCCTTTGGCGGCCCCAAACGCGACCGCCTGCTGATGACCGCCAGCACCTCCGTGTTCATGCTGCAGGTCCAGACCCAGGGCGCCGCCCCGGGCTGAGCCTTCGGGCCGCGCCGCGAGGGAGATCGCCCGGAGCGGAGACGGCCGGCGCGGCTTACCGGTTCGTTGCTGCCGCGGCTACGGCCGGAACAGTGCGAAGCACTTGTCCGAGTTGAAGATGTAGCTTTCGACGTAGTCGATGATCTCGGGCTCGCGGCCGAGCTGGTGCATCGCGCCGCCGAGGCAGACCCAGTTCAGGAATTCCTGCTGCCCGGCGTCTTCGATCTGCTCGGTCGTCAACTCGCGCCAGCGCGTCAGCTTGCCCGAGGCCAGTTCGTCGAAGCGGGCGCGGTCGGCGGCGTTGTCGGGATAGAGGTAATGGTGCTTCGGCGTCAGGAAGGCGTGCGACCAGCTCGACGAGGCGATCAAGGCGACCCGCCACGGGCTGTCGCCGAGCACTCGCGCCGCCGCAGCGCCGATGTCGAAGCAGCGGCTCGGGTTCGGTCCCGGCGGGTCGACCAGGTTGGGATCGGCTTCCCCGGTCAGGTGGGCAGTGCTGCCGCGCTTGGCGATCACTGAGGAGCCGTAGCAGTTCACATGAAACGGCACGACCGGGTAGGGGAAGCCGTTGCGGTCGTAATCGAGGTAGAGAATCGTGTTGATGAAGGCGTGCGGCAGCCCGTTTTCATAGCGCATGCGGTACGCGTAGCTGACGTCGAAATCGGCCTTGATCAGGTTTGCTGCGAGGTAGGAGGCGCCGGCGTAATGTCCCTTGGTGTGGATCACCGTGTCCTTGCCCTCGCCCCAGACATTGGCCGCGCCGGCGGCGTTGCGGGTGAAGGGATGCGATTCGGTGTCCTCCTGCGCGAAGACGCAAAAGGACGGCACGCCGTCTTCGCGGAAATTCTCGTACTGATCGTCGCCGAAGATGACGACGAAATCCGGCTTGAACGCGTCGAGCGCCTCGCGCGCCTTGCGGAAGCCGTTGACGAGCCGCTTGCGATGTTCCGTGGCGGCGGCGACCGGGTTCGCCCATTCCTTGCGCATCGCCTCGGGCCAGCGTGCCGGGTCCTTCATCTCGGCCGGCACGCGCTCGCTCTGCAGGGTGCGGTCGAGCAGAGCCGCCATCTGCTGGTCGGGCTGGATCAGTCCGGGGTAATGCGTGACGCCGATGCCGAGAATGTCGCCCATGTGCCGCTCCCGATCGCAGGGACCTTGGTGCGATAAACTAGCGCACGCCATCGCACCGCGCCAGCGCGGCGCTGGTCACGGCTATTCGCAATGTCGGGTACTCTCCGCGCTCATTCCAGCCACCGGGGAGCCGGCCACGACCGCGACCCTCCTCGCCCGCCCTTTCGCGCCGCCGCTTGCGCGCCGCCTTTGGCGCGGTTACGGCTGTCTCCCGAGGCCGACCCGCGGCAGGCGGGCCGGCGAACCGAGCGAGACAAGCGCGATGCCGAGCGCCAGCCTGACCGTGCCGGGCTTCAATAACGGCAACCCTTTGCCGTTGCTGAATTTCGCCTTTACCCCGGCGCTGCGGTCGTTGGGCGGCGGCCGCAGCGGCCGGATGGCAGACTGGGCCGGCAGTTTCGAGGTGGAAAGTCCGGCTCTGGCCGAGAGCCTCGACGATCACCTCGCACACACCTTCGAGGAAGGTCACTCGGCGGTCAGCGAGATTGCCGAACACAGCGATGAAGGCCGGTTCCATTACGGCGGGGTTGCGCTGCGCCACCGCGGCGGCGCGAAATTCACCTTCGACGCCGCTTCCCGCGAACGGCTCCAACCCTAGGCGCGTGATCGGGTCGGGTTGGATCGGATGGTGGTCCCCTCCCGCGGGCATGACCCGCGGGGTCCAGGTCTTGACGCCACTCGTGGAACAAGGACGGGTTAAGAAGCTGCGGCGGAGTCAGGTTCCGGGATGTTGGCGAGGAACCAGCGATAGGCGTCGGCAAGGCCGTCGCGCAACGAAATCGTCGGCCGCCACCCGAGCCGGCTGAGACGCGTCGTATCCATCAGTTTCCGCGGCATGCCGTCGGGCTTCTCGGTCGCATAACGAAAAGTGCCGCGATATCCGGCGATGTCGCCGATCAGTCCCGCGAGATCGGCGATGCTGACATCCTCGCCATAGCCGATGTTGACGGGCGGCTCGTCCGAATAGCGTTCGGCCAAAAAGATGATCGCGTCGGCGGCATCATCGACATGCAGGAACTCGCGCCGCGGCCGCCCGGTGCCCCAGATCTCGACCTCCGGGGCGCCCATCCGCTTCGCCTGATCGATCTTGGCGATCAGCGCCGATACGACATGGCTGGTGGCGGGATCGTAATCGTCGCCCGGCCCGTAGAGATTGTTGGGCTGCGCGACGATGAAATCGCAGTTCCATTGCCGGCGGTAGGCGGCGCACAGCTTCAGCCCGGCGATCTTGGCGATCGCGTACCATTCATTGGTCGGCTCCAGCGGCCCGGTCAGCAGCGCATCCTCGCGGATCGGCTGTTCCGCGAGCCGGGGATAGGTGCAGGACGAGCCGAGAAAGACCAGTTTCCTGACCCCGGCGCGATGCGCGGCTTCGATCAGGTTGGCCGCGATCGCCAAATTGTCATAGAGGAACTCGGCCGGCCGGGTCCGGTTGGCGAGGATGCCGCCGACCGTCGCCGCCGCGACGAAAACCACATCCGGGCGCGCCGCCGCGACCCAGTCGAATGTGTGCTGCTGATGCCGCAGATCGAGCTCGGTGCGCCCAACGCCCAGGATCGTGCAATCCTCGCGTTCCAGCCGCCGTACCAGGGCGCTGCCCACCATGCCGCGATGCCCGGCGACAAAGACCCGCCGCCCGGCCATCGGGAAGATCACCGGGGCGGGCGCGCCGGCCACGTCTCAGCTCCCACGCCGATCTCGGCCGCGCCCGATCAGATATTGCCGAAGGCGGTGCGCCGCATCATGCGATAACCCTTGATCAGCTCGACGATGCCATGGTCGAGCGAATGCGCCGGCAGGTAGCCGGTCGCCTCGATCTTGGCGTTGGAGACGATGTAGTCGCGCTTGTCCGGGTCTTCCCCGATGGCGGCCTCGACATAATAGAAATCCGGCACATGGCGCTTGATGCGCTCGCACAGCTGCGCCTTCGACACATTCGCGTCCGACAGGCCGACATTGTAGACCTGCCCGCGCATCGCCTCGAAATTGTCGAGCGCATGGACGAAGGCCCGCGCGACATCGCGGACATGGATGTAGTTGCGGATAAAATGCGCCTCGAACAGCACCACCGCCCGGTCGGTGACGGCGCGATAGACGAAGTCGTTGACCAGCAGGTCGAGCCGCATTCGCGGCGACATGCCGAACACGGTCGCCAGCCGGAATCCCACCGACGATCCGAACTCCAGCACCGCCCGCTCGGCCTCCGATTTGACGCGACCGTAGAGCGAGATCGGCCGCAGCGGCGTCTCCTCGGTGCAGGCCTTGCCCGGCTCGCCGATGCCGTAGCCGCTGTTGGTCGTCGGGTACAGCACGCGCTGATCTTTCGACAGGCGCTTCAGCATGCCGACGATCGCGTCGCGGTTGACCGCGACCGCGGCGTCGGGATCGCGGGCGCATAGCGGCGCGCCGACCAGCGCCGCCAGCGGGATCACGACGTCGGCCTTGCCGGCGATCTGCATCACGGTGTCGTAATCGCGCACGTCGCCGCGCACGATGTCGAGGTTCGGATCGGCGCACAGATGCGCCAGCGGCAGCTGGTTGAACATGAAGCTGTCGAGCACTGTCACCCGGTGCCCGGCTTCGAGAAGGCGCGGAACAAGGATCGAGCCCAGATACCCCGCGCCCCCGGTCACCAGAATCGATAGCTTGTCCGACATGCGCGCTTCCCTAACTATTGCGTCGCCTAGCGACAGGTCTGGTTCAGCACCGAGTGAAGATGTTCGATCTGCTCGGTCAGATCGAACGGATGGTTGCCGACGAAGAAACCGCGATCGTGGGCGATATACGCGTTCTTGATCTCGCCTGCCGTATCGTACTCGAAATAGCGGATCGCGTCGTGCCGCAAGAAGCAGCCGCCGGTGATGATGCGGAATTCGATCTCGGCCTCGCGCAGCGCGCCGAACACGCGGTTGCGGTCTTCGCCGCGGGCCGGGTTGAGGATCAGGGTGAAGCTGAAGCACGAGCTTTTCCCGTGCTCGCGCTGGATGATGAACCGCTCGTCATCGCCGAACAGCTGCTGAAACAAGGCGAGGTTGCGGCGCCGCGCCTCCGTGAAGCCGGGCAATTTCTTGATCTGCTCGCGGCCGATTGCGCCGCTCATCTCGATCGGGCGCACGTTGTAGCCGGGCAGAATGAAGCGGTAGGCCTCGAAATGATCGTCGGCGCCGCGCTGGAACAGCGTGGTGTCCCGCGGCAGGTCGCGGGTCCAGCCGTGGTTGCGGATCGCCCGCATCAGGTGAAACAGCTCGACGTCGTCGGTCAGCACCATGCCGCCTTCCATCGTCGAGATATGGTGCGAAAAAAAGGTGCTGAACGTGTTCAGATGTCCGAAGGTGCCGGTCTTGCGGCCGGCGATTTCGGCATCCATCGATTCGCAATTGTCCTCGATCAGGTACAGGTCGTGGGCGTCGCAGAAGCGGCGGATTGCGTCCAAGGCGCAGGGATTGCCGAGAATGCTGACCGCCATGACCGCGCGGGTGCGCGGGGTCAGCGCCGCCTCAAGCATCGCGGCGTCGATGTTCAGCGTGTCGAGCTCGATATCGACAAACCGCAGCTTGAGCCCGTATTGCTGCAACGGATGATACGTCGTGCTCCACGATACCGCCGGAACGATCACTTCGTCGCCGCGCTGCAAAGGGCGCTCGGATTTGTAAAACAACGCAGCGACCGCGATCAGGTTGGCCGATGACCCTGAGTTCACCATCACTGCATGTTTCATGCCGAAATAATCGGCGAACTCGCGCTCGAACTGCGCCACCTCGTCGCTCATCGTAAAGCGGTCGCGCGCGATGACGCGGTTGATGGCGGCAATCTCTTCCTCGCCCCAGGTCGAGGCTGCGAGTTGATATTTCATTCTCTCCCCGAGAGCGACCGGCGCGGATCGGACAATGATCCGCCATGGACCTGTTATTGGCCGGGCTAGGACGGCCCGCATCGGCAAACCGACCGCGCCGATCCGATGCCCGAAGGGGTTTTTTACGAGGAGGCCGGCCTTGCGATCAAGCCATTTTTCCCGGCGGACAATGCTGCGGGCCTGCCCTTTCGACCGTGACCGGTGCGCGAACGAAGGGCTGTTGCGATACGATCGCCAATCAAGCCGGTCAGCGGCGTGGCTTCGGCCGCCCGGCAATGCTCGGAAAATCGATGTAACCGGAAACGGTCAGCCCGGGGATGGCCAGCCCCGGCGGGTGGCGTAATCGGTCATGCTGAGGCCGTAAAGAAACAGCAGCCAGAAAAAACCGCTGCCCGCGAACAGCCATTTGAGCGAGGGCGGGCCCTTCAGCCGCATGAACAGGACGAAAAGGATCGCGGCCTGGCTCGCCGCGATGCCGAACTCGACCACCGGCGCGAGGACGCCGAGCTCGAGATAGGCGCTTCCCAGGCTGATGCCGGCAAGCAATAGCATCGTCAGCCAGGCAATGACGTAGAGCAGCGCGGGTTCGCACCGCGCCGCGGCGGTCATCAGCGCCCCACCAGATAGATCGCGGGATAGAGAAACAGCCACACCGTGTCGACAAAGCCCCAATACAGGCCGACCACTTCGAGAGGCGCGTAATAGGCCGGGCTCAGATCGCCGCGGCGGACCCGCCGCAGCATGTAAAGGATCAGCCCCAGCCCGATCGACAAATGCACGGCGTGCAACCCCGTGGCGACGAAATAGAACACCCAGAACAATTCGCCGACCGGGGCCTCTCCCGCCTTGATCATGAAATTGACCGCCGGCACGACCTGATCCGCGTAATCGGCGTAGTACTCGTATCCTTTGACTCCGAGAAACACGAAGCCGAGCAGCGCGGTCGCGACCAGCCATGCAGCGATTGCGCGGCGCCGTCCGTCAGCCGCCGCATTGATCGACAACACCATCGTCAGACTGCTGGTCAACAACAGCACGAGATTGACGGTGCCGCACCACAGCACCGCATCCTTTCCGGCTTGCGCAAACGCCGCGGGATAGGCGCGGCGGTACAGAAAATAAACGAATAGCAGAGCACCGAAAAACAACGTTTCGGTGGCGATGAATACCCACATGCCGAGCTGGGCGGTTTCGCCCTGCTGGTCGAGCGTCCTATATTGGATTTCGGGATGCAGCGTGCGGCTAGGCATGCACGGTACCATCCTGCGCCGTGTAGCTGCCATCCTCGGTATTGTACGCGTAAGGGCCGATCGTTACGGTCGGCGTGCGCGCAAAATTGTATTGCGGCGGCGGCGAGGACACCTGCCATTCGAGCCCGGTCGCATGCCACGGATTGGGACCGGCGCGGCGGCCCCAGATCAGCGACCAGCCGAGATATCCAAGCGGCAGCACGTAGGCGACGGCGAGGATCGAGGCGCCGGCGGACGACAGCACGTTCCACGGCTGCCATTCCGGCGGGTAGGCATAATACCGCCGCGGCATGCCGAGATATCCGAGGATGAATTGCGGGAAGAAGGTCAGATTGAAGCCGGTGAAGGTCAGGATTGCGGCAAATCGCGCCCACATCTCGGGGTAGAACCGCCCGGTGATCTTCGGCCACCAGTAATGCAGGCCGCCGAAAAACGCGCTGACCGTGCCGCCGACCATGATGTAGTGGAAATGCGCGATGATGAAGTACGTATCCTGCAGATGTACGTCGAGCGCCAGGGTGGCAACGATCAGCCCGGTAAGCCCGCCGACCGTGAACAGCAAGACAAAGCCGAGGGCATAGATCATCGGCGCATCGAAGCTGATCGAGCCCTTGTGCAGGGTCACCGTCCAGTTGAATACCTTGATGGCCGAGGGAACCGCGACAAAGAAGGTCATCAGCGAAAACACCACCGCCGAATAAATCGAGATCCCGGCGGTGAACATATGATGGCCCCACACGAAAAAGCTGATCACCGCGATCGCCATCAGCGCCAGGGTCATGCCGGTATAGCCGAAAACGGTCTTGCGCGCGTAGCAGGTGACAAGTTCGCTGACGACGCCCATGGCCGGCAGGATCATGATGTAAACCGCCGGGTGCGAGTAGAACCAGAACAGGTGCTGGTAGAGCAGAGGGTCGCCGCCGCGGCCGGGATCGAACAGCCCGACCCCGAGAACGTGGTCGACCGCCAGGATCAACACCGTCATCGCCAGAACCGGGGTGGCCAGCAGCATCACGATGCTGGTCGAATAGATCGCCCAAACGAACAGCGGCAGCCGATACCAGGTCATTCCCGGCGCCCGCAGACGATGGGTCGTCACGACGAAATTGAGCGCGGTCATGATCGTCGAAAAGCCGTTGATGAACACGGCCATTGCCGCGGCCAGCACATATCCGTTGGAGTACAGGGTCGAAAACGGCGTGTAAAAGGTCCAGCCGGTATCGACCCCGCCCATGATCAGCGCATACAGCAACACCAGCCCGGACAGGTTGAAGACATACCAGCTGGCCAGGTTGAGGCGCGGAAACGCCAGATCATGGGCGCCGATCATCAATGGCAGCAAGAAATTGCCCAGCGTCGCCGGGATCGACGGAATCAGGAAAAACCACACCATCACGACGCCATGCATCGTGAACATGCGGTTGTAGATCGAGGGCTGCAGGAAACCGATCGGCATCGCCAGATGCAGGCGAATCAGCGTCGCCGCGAAGCCGCCGACGAAAAAGAACACGGTGATCGAGGCGAAAAACAGCAGCGCAATGCGCTTGTGGTCGCGGGTCAGCAGCCACGAGCTCAGCGTATTTTCCGAGGTCAGGAAGCTGGGGGTCTCGAGATCGGCGGCAACGGTCGCCATCGCGCCGGTTCCTACTTTTACAGGGATTGGATGTAAGCGATGATTTTCAGCAGATCGTCCTCGCCGATCTGCCCGGAAAAGGACGGCATGACCGGGGGAAAGCCCGCGACGATCTGGTTTTCGGGCAGCAGGATCGCGTCGCGGATGTAACGCTCGTCGGCCCGCACGGTCGAACCGTCCTGCAGTTGTACCAGGCTGCCGGAGAGACCCGCCAGAGACGGGGCGTGTACCGTGCTGCCGGCGCCATGGCAGCCGCTGCAGCCATATTGCCGAAACAGCGCCTCGCCCTGTTGCGCCAGCGACGGGCCGCTGCCCGGCTGCGCGAGCCAGCGGGTATAGGCTGCCGCCTCCATGACGATCACCTCGCCTTTCATGTCGGCGTGCTGGGTGCCGCAGAACTCGGAGCACTCGATCGGGTATTGGCCGGTCTCAGTCGCCTTGAACCACGCGGTTTCATAGGTGCCCGGGACGACATCGTGCTTGATGCGGAAAGCCGGGATGTAGAAGCTATGGATCACATCCTGCGAGGCGAGTACCAGGCGAACGATCTTTCCGACCGGCACATGCAATGCATCGATCTCGCGCTGGCCGCCGGGATGTTGCATTTTCCACATCCACTGCTTGCCAACGACGTAGATTTCAATATCGCCCGGCGGCGACTTGTACAGCCAGATGTAGATCGCCGCTCCCCAAACGAAGAGGGCCAGGAAGGCGACCAGGGTTCCGACCGTCCAGCCGATCTCCCATTTCCATGTCTTCTGCACCGGATGCGTGCGCGAGGCAGGGCTGCCGCGGCGGTAGCGCACGCAGAACGACAGCATCATGCCGAACACGAGGACGAGGATCAGAAAACAAACCGCCAGTTCGGCGACGAACAAGGTGTTGACCACGACCCCGCTGGTCGCGGCCGTCTGGGGCCAGAACGGTATCCAGGCCGGCAAGCGATCAGCGCCGGCGCCGGATCGCGGCGAAGAGGCCAAGCAGAGCCCCGATCGCTGCAATATCGGCAAGGATGAAGGCGGCCTCGATCGGCACCGCGAAGCCGCCCGGTCGGCCGGCCCCGATATGGCACAGCAGCACCAACCGCGTCAGCGGGTCGAGCGCGCGACCTTGCTTGGCGGCGGCCAGCGCCGATTGCAGCTCGGCAGGCGCCGCGCCGACCCCGAACAGGTAGCGGCTGATCCTGCCGTCCGGAGCGGCGACGACAAAACCGGCGGGGTGCAGATACTGGTCGAGCTCGGCGTCATACCGGTACGGAAAACCGACCGTGTCGGCGATGCGACGCACCGCGGCGGGCGATCCGGTCAGGAAATGCATTGCATCCTCGCCGCCGAAGCGGCGGTAGCCGGCCAGGTATTTCGCCTTGGCGGCCGCGGCGTCGGCCGGCCGGTCGCGCGGATCGATGCTGACCGCGACGAGCTGGAAATCGCGGCCGGCTTCGAGCGCGGGCGTCGCAAGCGCCGCGACGATGGTTTGCAGGGTCAGCCCGCACAGGCTGGCGCAGCGCAGATAGTCGAGCACGAGCACGACCGGAGCCCCGCCGAAATACCGGCCGAGCGGGGCCGGGCGGTCTTGTTCGTCGGCCAGCGCCGCTTCGAGCGGCAGACGCGCGCCGGGGTGCGGGTCGAAGTCCAGATCCGGGAAGCCGGCCGGAGCTGCGCCGGCTCCGCCCGCCGCAAGCAACCCCAGAGCAAACCCGAGCACCGCCGTGATCCGCCTCATGGCGGTGCCTTCGGAAAGCCTTCGAGGCCGCGCGCGAGCGCCTTTTCGATGGCCTGCCCGATCGGGATATGGACGATCCCCTTCTCGCGGTCGATCCAGTAATAGCGGTCGAGCCGCCGGTCTTCCTCGGCGCGGAAACGCGCGAGGTCCTGCGCGGGGTCGGTCTGCAGCCGCGGTCCGGGCGGCGCGATGGTGAGCTTGCGGCTGACATCCGACACGGCGCTCGGATAAGACGCCATCAGCACCAGCGGCGCGATCACCAGGAACAGGAAGATCCCGAGCAGGGCCAGTCCGACCCAACCGATCGGCCAGTCGGACGATTCGTAGGCGGTATCGGGATTGTCGGCGACCTGTTCCGCCGCCTCAGCCATGATCGGCGCTCCAGGTCGGGAGGCGGCGGGCCCGCAGCAGCGCGGGGTATCGCAGGGCGGTGTTGAACATCAGAACCATCCCGCCGCCGAGGGCCAAGATTGCCGAGGCCGCCAGCCACAGCTTCCGCGCGGCGCCGAATTCGGGCAATACCAGCCACCATTGGTCGGCGATGCGGCCCAGCAGGATCAGGGCGCAGACCGTCGCGACGACCGCGCGGCTGCGCTTGCTCGGTCCCCACAGCAGGACGAAAAACGGGACAAAAAAACCGAGCGTGACCGAAACCAGCAGCACCGGGCGCCACGGCCGGGTCAGGCGTGTCAAATACCAGGGGATCTCGGTTTTGAGGTTCTCTTCCCAGATGATCAGGTACTGGCAGAACTCGACATAGGCCCAGAAGATCGTCGTCGCGAGCAGGATCGCGGCGAGGTCGGCGATGTGCTCACGGTCGCCCTGCGCGATGCCGCCGCGCCAGGCAATCACCAGCAATACGAAAGCCAGCCCGGTGTTGAACCAGCCGGCCCCGGCGATCATCGGGAAGATCGAGGACCAGAAGGTCGGTTCGAGCGACAGCACCCAGTCGATCGCGGCAAAGCTTGCCGAAAAGGCCAGCAGGACGAGGCCGAGCCCGCTCAGCCACGACAGCGCCGGCGCGATCGGCGAGGCCGCGCCGCGCGGGGCCCACAGCACAAAGCCGGCGAGCAGGTTCCACAACACGATATAAAGCGCGTAGCGCAGCAGGAAATCGGCGCTGTTGAGGTAGAAGACATTGCCGAGGTCCGCAGCCGGGTGCGTCCAGGAATAGAGGCTGTGCATTCCGACGAAGGCCGGAATGCCGGCGAAGCTGGCCAGCGGCATCGTCGCAACCGCCGCTTCGAGTGCGGGCCGCACCGTCACCATCCAGTCGCCGCCGGTCAGGTCGTGAACCAGCACCAGCATCACGCCGGCTAAAGGCAGGCCGAGCCAGAACAGAAACGCGCACAGCCAGGCGCGGCAAAATCCGGCCGGATCGAATGCCGCCCCGATCGCGCAGCCGGCGGCGCCGATGACCAGAGCCGCAATCGCGGCGAGACCGGCAGGGCTCCAGTGCCGCGTGCGGCTCATTGCAGTGCCGAACGTTGGTCGGCCGGCACATCGGCCAGTGTGGCGTCGGTGCTCGCCTGCAATGCCCGGATATAGGCGACGATCGCCCATCGGTCCTGCGGGGCGACGCGCTGCGCATACGAGAACATGACGCCGTAGCCGTTGGTGATCACGTCGTAGAAATGCTGGATCGGCGCCTGACGCAACCGCTCGATGAAATAGGAAGGCGGGTTCGGAAAGCCGCGCTGCACGATCATGCCGTTGCCCTCGCCGGTGCGGCTGTGACAGGGCGCACAATAAATGTCGAACCGCTCCTGCCCGCGATGCAGCATTGCCATCGTCAGCGGCGGCGGCGCCGGGGGCGGCTGCTCGTCCCGGGCAACCACGCCGGCCGGCGGCTGCGCGGGCCATCCTGCCTGGACGCCGAGAGGCAATTCGAACGGCAGCCGCTTCGGCTGATTTGCCATGTCGTCGCAACCGGCCGGGGCAAGGACCAGCACGACGATTCCGGTCGCCAACCACGAGCGCCTCGGGCTCATCCCGGCACCTCGGCGATGCGGGTGGCGCCGCAGCGCTCGAAGGTGCGGCGGAGAAGCCCGGACTGATAGCTCGGGTCGGACGCCTCGATGCACAGCACGAAGCGGTCGCGCGAGGCGCGCTCGAACCCCTCGGCCGCAAAGATCGGATGATAAAGGCGCGGCAAACGACAGGACGCGAGCAGCCCGAAGAAGCCGGCCGCGAGCGCGAACAGCACGGTCACCTCGAAGGTCGACACGACGAAGGCCGGCCAGCTGTTGTACGGGCGCCCGCCGACATTGATCGGATAATCCAGCGCCTCGGCCCAGTATTGGATGAAATAGCCGCAGCAGGCGCCAATGATCGCGCCGGCGAAGATCAGCAGCGGCAACAGCGACCGGCGGCGGAGAGGCATGACCGCATCGAGTTCCTCGACCGGGTAGGGGGTATAGGCCTCGAGCGCGCGAAAGCCGAGGGCGCGCAGGCGCCGCGCGGCCTCGACGGCCGCCTCCGCCGTCTCGAACACCGCGATGACGCCGAACGGCCCGCTCACTCGGCTTCCCTCTTGTCGATGATCGCGCGCATTTCCGACATCGACACGATCGGCAACAGCCGCAGCAGCAAAAAGAACAAGGCCAGAAAGAGCCCGATCGAGCCGGCCAGGATCGCCCAATCCCACAGCGTGGGCGCGTAATCGCCCCAATAGGACGGCATGTAGTCGCGGTGCAGGCTCGGGATCACGATCACGAAGCGCTCGAGCCACATGCCGACGATGATGCCGGCCGCAATGCAAAACAGCAGGATCTCGTTGCGACGCACCGCCGGCAGCCATAACAGCTGCGGGACCGCCGCATTGAGGACGATCTTGGCCCAGTACGAAGCGGCGTAGAGTCCCGAGATGCTGTCGACGAACTCGGTCCGTTCGGCAATGTCGCCGCCGTAGAACGGCCCCCACGCTTCCCACACATAGGAGTATGCCAGCATCACGCTGCCGACCAGCATGACCTTAGACATCGCGTTGATATGGTACTCGGTAATGATCTGCTGCAGCCGGTAGCCGCGGCGGATCAGCAGGGTCAGCATGATGACCAGGGCCAGCCCGGAAATCACCGCACCGAAAAAGAAATACGGCGGAAACTGGGTCGAGTGCCATCCCGGGGTCAGGCCGCCGGCGAAATCGAGCCCGACCACGCTGTGCACCGAAATAACCATCGGCGCCATGATCGCGCACATGATGAAGTACACGGTCTGATGCCGCCGCCAGTGCCGCGCCGAACCGCGCCAGCCCAGCGCGAGGATGCCGTAGAGGATCTGCTTCGGCCGGGTTTTGGCGAGGTCGCGGACCGTCGCCACGTCCGGCAACAGCCCGACGTAATAGAACATGACCGACATCAGGATGTAGCACAGCAGGCAGACGAAATCCCACAGCAGCGGGCTGCGGAATTGCGGCCACACTCCCATTACGTTCGAGTACGGAAACAACCAGTAGAAAAATCCGGGGCGGCCGAGATGCAGGATCGGCATGATGCCGGCCGAGGCGGCGGCGCACAGCATCATCGTCTCCGCGATGCGGTTGGTCGCCGAGCGCCACGGCGCACGCGTTAGGTAAAACAAGGCCGACACGATCGTGCCGCCGCTCGCCAGCGCGATCCACCAGACATATTCGGCGATCGCCAGCCCCCAGGCGACCGGGATGTTGACCCCCCACACCCCGATACCATTGACGAAGAGATAAATGACCGCGACCGCAAGGACTACCAGCAGCGCCAGCGAGAAGCCGAAACCGATCCACCACCAGCGCGGCGCCTGCGGCCGCAGCACATGGCCGCTAACCTCTTCGCTCAATGAGCGCAGCGTTACGCCCGGTTCGATCACCAGCTTCCGGCTCGCACGCTCAGCGGCGGCAGTCATGAGCTGCCGTTCTTGATCTGCGGGTTGGGGTTGCGCACCCGTGCCGTATAGCTCGTCCGCGGCCGCGTATTCAGTTCTTCGAGCAGCACGTAATCGAGCAACGTCGCCTTGCGGCGGGCGACGGCGCTTGCGGGATCGTTGCGATCTCCGAAGATGATCGCTTGGGTCGGGCAACTCTGCTGGCAGGCAGTGACGATGTCGCCGTCACGAATCGGGCGGTCGTCGCGGTCGGCGGCGATCTGCGTCGTGCGGATGCGCTGAATGCAATAGGTGCATTTCTCCATGACGCCGCGACCGCGTACCGATACCTCCGGGTTCCACGATTGCGCCGGGCGCTCGGTTTCCTCGGCGAAGGCGAAGAAGTTGAAACGCCTGACCTTGTATGGGCAGTTGTTGGAGCAGAAGCGGGTGCCGACGCAGCGGTTGTAGACCATCAGATTGAGGCCCTCATGGTCGTGCACGGTCGCATGCACCGGACACGCGACCTCGCACGGCGCGTCTTCGCAATGCATGCACGGCATCGGCTCGAACGCGATATCCGGCGCCTCGGGCGGACCGGAATAATAGCGGTCGATGCGCAGCCAGTGCATGACCCGCTGCTGCAGTACCAGCTCCTTGCCCACCGTCGGCACATTGTTTTCTGCCTGGCATGCGATCACGCAGGCCTGGCAGCCGATGCAGGAGTTCAGGTCGATCGCCATTGCCCAGGCATGGCCGGGGTAAGGATAGTCGGGGTAGAGCGATTGCTTGTTGTCGTCCTGTTTCGGCGATTGCGGGTGTTGCCGGAACTCGGCGAGGGTAGCCTCATGCACGAGGTCGCGGCCGGCCACGCGGTCGTGCCCCTGGGTGGTGGCGAGCCTCAGGACGTCTCCGGTCTTGTCGATCGACACGGCGCGGGTGAGCCACGGGTCATCGGCGCCGCGCAGCGGGTAGGCGTCGAAGCCGACCGCGACCCCCAATCCGCCGGCGCGGCGGCCGAAACCGAGCGGCAGGGTGATGCAGTCCGCCGCCTGTCCGGGCAATACGAACACCGGCGCCCTGAGCTTGCGTCCCTCGGCCGCGATCTCGACGACATCGTCATTGGCCAAGCCGAGCCGCTGTGCCGTAGCCGGCGCGATCAGCGCCGCATTGTCCCAGGTCAGGCGCGTGAACGGGCGCGGCATTTCGAGCAGCCAGGCATTGTCGGCGAAGCGGCCGTCCCACACCCCCTCATCCGGCCGCAGCAGCAACTGCAGACCGGCAGGCGTCGTGTCCGGCGCCATCGGGCCGGCGGCCAGATCGGGCTTCACGATCGCGGTAACCGCCCTCGCGGCGCTGTTTTCGATCACCCCGGCGCGCAGCGAGTCGCGCCAGAAGCTCTCGAAATCGCCGCGGCCCTGCCGCTGCGCCTCGCCCTGCCAGAATTCGCGCAGCAGGGCGAGATCGTCGGGCTGCGTGCTGCCCTGCAAGATCCCGAGCACTTCCTGCGCCGAATGCCCGCCATAAAGCGGGCGCACCTGCGGCTGCTGGATCGTGACCGTGCCGTCGAAGGCGCGGGCATCCCCCCAGGTCTCGTATTCATGGGCCGCCGGCACCCGCCAGGTGCTGGCCAGCGCGGTCTCGTCGGCATAGAGCGCCAGGCTGGCCGAGAACGGCACCCGCGCCAGCGCTCCGGCGAAGTCGAGCCCCGCGGGCGCGGCGTAAACCGGATTGGTGTCGACCATGATCAGCGTATCGACCTTGCCGGCCGACATGTCGGCGACCAGGTCTGCAAGCGATCGGCGCTGATCCAGTGCGGCAACCGCCACCGGCTCGATCACCCGTACCGTGGTCCCGACGGCGCCAAGGGCGCCGTTGATCGCCGCGGCCAATCCGTGGCTTTCGGCCGGCTGCTCGCGTCCGACATGCACCAAAGCGCGGCCATGATGCTGCATCAGATCCCGCGCCGCCGCCTGCAGCCAGTCCGGCGGCATCGCCGCCTGCGTCCAGTCCTGCGGCCCGGCCCCGACGGCGCCGGCGAGATAGCGCAGCGCCGCCGCGATCTCGGCAGGCCGCATTGCGACGCGATGGTCGGCCTTGGCGCCAATCAGGGTCGGGGTGCTTTCGATCGCATAGACCCGGCTCATCGTGCCGCCGGTTTCGGCCGGGCGGCGGCGGGCGGCGAACTGGCGGGCATTGGCGAGATGACCCGGCGCGGTCGAGATCAGGTCGCTTTCGACCGCGAAGATCGCATCGCAGGAGGACAGGTCGAAAGCCATCTCGCAGGGCCGGCCGAAGGCCTGCCGGCAGGCGCCGCGCTCGTTGTCCCGGTCGAGCGGTTCCCAGCTATGCCAGCGCATCGCCGGGAATTGCCGCTGCAAATCGGCGATCTGGGCCGCTCGCGAGGGCGACGTCACGGTGCCGGTCAGCAGACGCAAGCCCTCGCCCTTGCCGGCCAGCAGCCGATCGCGACGCTCGACTAAAGCGGTGACAAAGCTTTCCCAGCTGTCGATCTCGCCGCGGCCGACGATCGACTGTGCCCGGCGCGGGTCGTAGAGGCTGAGGATGCTGGCCTGCATGATCGCGCTCGCCGCGCCGCGGCTCGCCGGATGGTCGGGATTGCCCTCGACCTTGACCGGGCGCGCCATCTGATGCGCGATCACGACGCCGGTGGCATAGCCTTCCAGGGTCGTCGCGGTGGCATAATAGCGCGATTGTCCGGGCACGATTCCGGGCGGCTGCTCGACATAGGGCAACAGCTGGCGCCGCTCGGGTTCCGGCCCGCAGGCGGACAGCCCGCCAAGCGCCATCGACGCTGCCGTCAGTTGCAGAAAACGCCGCCGATCGAACCCGCCCACCAGGTCGCGAAACCGCGGCACCTCGCGTTCGACAATCGCCGCAAAATCGTCGGTCGCCGCGAGCTCCTCGAGGCTGCGCCAATAATCCTTCGCCGGTGGGCTCATTGCCGGGGGCTCATCGGTGGCACACGCCGCAATCGCTGAGCGTCTCCGGGTGGATATGGTAGGCGGCCATCAAGGCATCGCCGGAGGGGGTATCGGGGGTGCGTTGCCAGTGCGGGTTGAACACCTGGTCGCGCGGCCGCAGATGCGGCGCCGGGTCGCGATGGCACGACAGGCACCAGCTCATGTACAGCGTCGTCGCTTTCCAGGTCAGCGCCATGTCGGCGATCGGGCCGTGGCATTCGGTGCAGCCGACCCCTTTGGCAATGTGAATACTGTGATCGAAGTAGACGTAATCGGGCAAGGTGTAGACGCGGCTCCAGCGCAGCGGCTGCTGCTCGGCGAGGCTCTGCCGCACCGGCGCCAGCAGCGCAGCGTTGGTCCAGATCTGCGAGTGGCAGGTCATGCAGGTCTCGGTCGGCGGCATGCCGGCGTTTTGCGAGACCTCGACGGAGGTGTGACAGTAGCGGCAATCGAGACCGAGCCCGCTGACATGGTGCTTGTGGCTGAACGGCACGGGCTGCGGCGGGGTGTATCTCTGCTGGGTGTTGTAGCCCATCACCGGCACCACCCAAATCAGCAGCAGCAGGAACACGAAAAGTCCCGCGGCGCCGAGCAGCGCCGCGTTCATGAAGAGATTGGCCCTTGGGCCGAAGATCGGCACCCGCTCCCTTCCGCGGCTCCCGGTGGCGGCTAGGCTTGGCGGCCAAGCTTGGCTGGCCGCCGTCGCAGAACGCACGAACGTCGCGCTGGTTCCCTGCCACCGGCCACGTTAACCTGCGCCTTGAGGGGTGCTGGCCGAGCCGGCCGGAACGGATGCCGTCAACGCGCGTTAAGGCAGCAGCGTCGGCAGCCGGATTCGGCTTGCCGGGGCGGCTCCCATGATCGAGTGCCGGCAGATCGTGCGAGGAGAATGCGGATGAATTCCGACCGCGAGGCGCTTATCCGTGAGCGTGCCTATGCCATCTGGATGGCCGAGGGCCGCGTCAGCGGCAAGCATGAAGAACATTGGCACCGTGCACAGCAGGAGCTCGAAATCGAGGACCGCCAGCGCGACGAGGCCCGGCGCGGCAGCGGTCCGGCGGAAGCGGGTCCGCATCGGCCGGTCCAGAGCCGGCCGACAAGCGAGGCCGCGCCCGCGCAACCGGCGCAAGGTGGCGACCAGCCGGGCAGGCGCGGCGCTGCCGCGACCGCCAAAGAGATCGCCGACGAGGCCACCGGGCAGGCGCGTTCGCGCGACGCTCAGGCTTCCGGCAGCATCGCGATAGCCCCCCCGGGCGGCGAGCTGCCCCGCCGAATGCGGCGGAGCGGCTCCACCGCCGCGGAGGAGATCGCCGACGAAGCGACGGGCGAAGCCCGTTCGCGACGCTCGCGCCCTGCCGCCGCGCCGGAAGCGGAAGACGGCGGGTCCCGCCGCGGCCGCCGCGGCGGCGGGCCGGGCAGTTCGCCGTGATCCGCCCGCCGTGCTCCCGCCCGCCGTGATCCCCCCGTGATCAGGCCCGCTTGGCACGTTTCTTGTAGCTAAACGCAACAGGTCCGGGCCCCGTTTTTCGGGAGCCGATCCGGGCCGGGATCGCCGGATCGCGTCCGGACCTCATTCCCGGACCAGCCTTGCCGTTCGGCCGGCCGTTCCCGTCGGGTTGGCCGGGTGAGGAAGCGTGTGTCACAGCCGTTGGTGGGCGCGCGCTGGCGCGACCTGACCTGAGCTCAGGTCAGACCCTGTGCCTGGTCATGACAACGCCGGCTCCGCCGCCAGGCCCTCAGGCACCGGCCGGGTGAACGGGAAGACATAGGCGCCCAACCGGTTGACGAGGATCACCGCGATGACCAGGGCGCCCGCGGCCCCGAGCATGGCAGGGTTGTAGGAGCCGAACCGGTCGAACAGATAGCCGCCGAGAAAGCGGCCGACCGCGCCCCCCAGGCCGAACATCATGAAGAACAGACCGTAGAGCGTTCCGAAGGCGCGCAGGCCCAGATAGCGCGAGATCATGAATGCAATCAGATCGACCTCGGTACCGAGCCCGAGCCCGAGCAGCACGACCCCGACCGCCGGCAGCACGCCGGTACCGCTCGACAGCAGCATCAAGCCGCCGATCGGCGCCAGCCAAAACACGGTTGCGACGCGGGACGCAAAGATGCGGTCGATCAGGTAGCCGCTGAGCAGCCTGCCGCTCAATGTCGCCAAGCCGAACAGGCCGAAGGTCGCGGTGGCGACCGCGGGGGACAGGCCGCGGTCGGTCAGCAGCGGCACGACATGGCCGGAGAAGCCGAGCAACGCCATTGCGACAAAGAAGAAGGTCGGCGCCAGGATCCAGAACGGCGCCGTCACCGCCGCTTCCCGCGCGGTGAGCCCGGGCACCGGGTCGGGGCGCGGCGCGTCCGGGTGCTCGCCCTCCCCCGGCTGCGGCTCGCGCACCCATAGCGCGACCGCCGGAAAGGCAATCGCCAGCACCATCATGCCGAGGATTACAAAAGCGCCGCGCCAGCCGAACCGGCCGATGAAGAAATTGGCGAGCTGCGGCACGATCATCGCCCCGAACCCCACTCCGGCAAGCGCGATGCCGAGAGCCAGCCCGCGCCGCCGATCGAACCAGGCCGAGATTGCCTTGGTGTAGCCGAGCGGGGTCTGGATCGCGCCGGCAATGCTGGTCAAGGCGAAGAAAATCGTGAAGACGGTCAGCGACGCCGGAGTCAATCCCATCAGGCAGAGGCAGGCGGCAAAGGCGACGATGCCCGGCAAGGCGACCTTGCGGATGCTCCAGCGATCCATCATCAGCCCGAGCAGCGGCACCGTGAACGCTGCCAGGAACTCGCCGAAGGAAAGCGCAAAGGAGGCGGTGCCGCGCTGCCAGCCCATATCGGCCATGATCGGTTTCAGGAAGACGCCGAAGGTGTAGGCCAGCACCGGACCGTTGCACACGAAAAGGCCGGTGACCGCGCCGACCACCACCCACCACGGATTCTTGAAAGCGATCCGCATTTCCTGCCCCCTTCGCCGAGCCCGGCCATTCGGCCTTTTTTGCGCCGGAACATCGATCCGGACGGGCCCCGGAATACACCTTTGGTCTGGTGGAAGGACACACTTTATCGCGGCCGAAGCCTCAGCGGCGCTCTCCGAAGCGCTGCGATTGGCGGCCATTTTTCCGGATGCTACCCTGCGGCCTCGATATCCGGGAGGGCAGGGCATGGACGAGTTCGCCTTTGCGTCCGCAACCGAGCTGGCACGGCAAATCCGCGAGCGCCGGATCGGCTGCGTGGAGTTGCTCGACCTTTTCGTGACGCGCGCCGAACGGCTCAATCCCGCGCTGAATGCGATCGTGGTGTGGCAGGTCGAGCAGGCGCGCGAACGCGCCCGCGCCGCGGATGCCGCGCTCGCCCGAGGCGCGCCCTGCGGCCCGCTGCACGGCGTCCCGATGACGGTCAAGGAGTCGTTCAACATCGCCGGCCTTCCGACCACCTTCGGCAACCCGCTGTGGACGGACAATATCGCCGCCGGCAACGCCTTTCTGATCGATCGCCTGATGCAGGCCGGCGCCATCGTGTTCGGCAAGACCAACGTGCCCTACATGCTGGCCGATGCGCAGAGCTACAACGACATCTACGGCACCACCAACAACCCGTGGGACAAGGCCCGCGCACCCGGCGGTTCGTCGGGCGGCGAGGCGGCGGCGCTGGCCGCCGGGCTGTCGGCGCTCGGGGCCGGCAGCGACATCGCCGGCTCGTTGCGCAATCCGGCGCACTATTGCGGCATCTATGCCCATAAACCCAGCTGGGGGCTGATCTCGACCCGCGGCCACGCGCCTCCCGGCATCCTGACGCCGACCGATATCTCGGTGGTCGGACCGATGGCGCGCCACCCCGACGACCTCGACGTGGCGTTGCGCGCGCTCGCCGTCCCCGACCTGCTGCAACAGGCCGCCTGGCGGGTGCAGCTGCCATCGCCGCGCCGCCGCCGGCTCGGCGAATTCCGGGTGGCGGTGTGGGCGTCGTCGCCGCTCTGCCCGATCGACAGCAGCATCGCCGAGCTGTTCGACCGCGCGGTCGCGGCCGTCGCGCGCAGCGGGGCGCGCATCGACGATGCGGCCCGGCCCGGCATCGATGAGGCCGAACATCAGCGTCTGTTCATGCTGCTGTTGCGCGCCGCGACGGCTTCCCGCATGCGCGACGAGGATTTCGCCCGGCAGCAGCAGATCGCCGCGGCGCTTGCCGAGGACGACATCAGCGACCGCGCCGCGGTCGCGCGCGGCGCGACGATGCTGCACCGCGCCTGGGGTGCGGCGAACGAGGCGCGCACCAGGCTGCGCTATGCCTGGCACGATTTCTTCGGGTGTTTCGACGTGCTGCTGACGCCGATCGCGGCGACCGCCGCGTTCGTCCACGACCACAACCCCGACCGCGATCAACGCAGGGTCAGCGTCAACGGCGAATTGCGGCCGTATGCGGAGCAACTGTTCTTTGCCGGCCTGGCCAGCCTGTCCTATCTGCCGGCGACGGCAGCGCCGATCGGATTGACCCGCGACGGTTTGCCGGCAGGGCTGCAGATCATCGGGCCGGAAGGCGAGGACCCGACCGCGATCGAATTCGCCCGGCTGCTCGCGGCCGAGATCGGCGGCTTCGTGCCGCCGCCGGGGTATGCGTAGAATCAGGCAGAACAGCTCGAAACGCGCGGCAGTCGGATTTGCCGATCGGCGGCTGGTCATTTCGGTGCTGAAACGCCAGGGCCCAAGACACCGCCGCGGCGGCAGCCGGTGCGGTGTCGCCGCCGCGCCAAATCAGATCTCGGACTCGGCGTTGAGGCATCGGTCGCGCCTCCGCGGTGCGGGGTCGACGATCGGCCTGGCCGCGACCGCTCACTCTACGCTGCCGTAGGCCGAGCGCGGCCGGCGCACCAGCGGCATCAGCAGCAGCCCGATCACGAACATGCTGCCGAGCAGCAGCATCACATCGTTGAAGGTCAGCACCAGCGCTTCGCGCTGAACCAGATTGGCGAGCAGCTTCAGCGCGCCGCGGTCGGGGTCGCCGGCCATATGCGGGTCGAGCCGGCCGCTCTGCATGTCGAGGAACCGCTGGACCGCGGGCCGCGCCGGATTGATGCTTTCGATCAGCCGGTTCCAGTGAAAATGCAGGCGCGCGTTCATCACCGTGCCGATCACGGCGATCGCTATCGCGCCGCCGAGATTGCGCATCAGATTATAGAGCCCGGCAGCGTTCTTCAGCTTGTCCGGCGGCAAGGTGCCGAGCGCCAGCAAATTGGCCGGCAGAAAGCAGAACATCAGCGCGGCGCCGCGCAACGCCTGCGGCGCCAGCAGTTCGCTGAAGCTCGCCTGGTTGGTCAAACCGGCGGTCAGATAGACCGCAATCGCAAACAGCGCCATGCCGATCGCCAGCATCAGGCGCGGGTCGAGCTTGCGCGACAATACCCCGGTGATCGGCGATATGACGAGCTGGGCGATGCCGGTGACGACCACCGTCGTGCCGATCTGCATCGCGCTGTAGCCGCGCACCTCGGCGAAGAACAGCGGCAGCACGTAGGTTGCCCCGTATAACCCGGTGCCGATCACGAACGTATAGAAGCAGCCGAGCGCGAAATTGCGGTCGGCAAAGGTGCGCAGATCGACGATCGGCTGGCGGTACGACAGGACGCGCCAGAAAAACAGCGCGGCGGCGATGACCGAAACCGCGACTGCGGCGACAATCGTATCGTCGGCAAACCAGTCCCAGCGCGGCCCTTCCTCGAGCGCGTATTCGAGACAGCCGAGAAACAACGCCATCAGCACGAGGCCGGGCAGGTCGAAATAGCGCAGCAGCGAACGATCGGGCTTGTCGACATCGATCAGGAACCACACCGCGATCGCGACAATCGTGCCCGGCACGATGTTGACGAGGAACAGCCAGTGCCAGGAATAGGTGTCGGTCAGGAAGCCGCCGACCGTCGGACCGATTGTCGGGGCCAGGTTCAGCACCAGCCCGACCATGACGATGACGCCGGCCAGCTGGCGCCGCGGGAAGATCGTGTAGATCACCGGGAACACGCTCGGGATCATCGCGCCGCCGATGAACCCTTGCAGCGCACGGAACACGATCATCGCGCCGAGGCTGGTCGCGGACGCGCACAGCGCGCTGGTGATCGTGAACCCGGCCGCCGAGATCGTGAACAGTACCCGGGTCGACAACAGCCGCGACAACGTCCCGGACAGCGGGATCATCACCACTTCGGCGATCAGGTACGCGGTCTGCACCCAGCTGATCTCGTCGGCGCTGGCCGACAGCCCGCCCTGGATCTGCAGCAGCGAACTGGTGACGATCTGGATGTCGAGGATCGCCAGGAACATGCCGACGACCATCGCGAACACGCCGATCCAGTCGCGCAGCCGCAGCGGCCGCGCCGCGATCATGCCCGCCGCATCCGCGGGCGCCGGCGGCACCGTCTCGGGAGCGGGCGCGCCGTCCTCGCGCCGCAGCGCCGCCGCGGTGCGGCTCATCGCTCGCTTATGGCCGGCGCCGGGGCTGGCGCCGGTGCGGCCGGTGCCGGCGTGGCCTGGGCCGCGCCGACAATCCCGTTAGCGGTGGGCATGGCGGCGTCCCGGGTGTCGACCGTAACCGTCACCGACAGGCCTGGGCGCAGCAGCGCGGCGAGCGGCCCTTCCGCGGGCAACGCGATGCGCACCGGCACACGCTGAACGATCTTGGTGAAATTGCCGGTCGCATTGTCGGGCGGCAGCAGGCTGAATTGGGCGCCGCTGGCCGGCGCGAGGCTTTCGATGCGGCCCTTGAGCGGCTGGTCGGGATAGGCATCGACCGAAACCTCGGCGCTCTGTCCCGGCCGCATATGGGTGAGCTGCGTCTCCTTGAAATTGGCGGCAACGTAGACCCGCGGCAGCGGCACGATCGACAGCAGCTGCGCACCGGCCTTGACATACTGCCCGACCTGGCCGGCGCGGTTCCCGGCAACCCCGGCGATCGGGGCGCGGATCACGGTATTGTCGAGATCGTTGCGGGCGAGCCGCAGATTGGCGTGCTGCTGCTGCAGGCGTGCCATTTCCTCGCGCTTCTGCGATTGCAGCACGACCAGCTGGCTCTGCTCCGCGGCCAGCGCGGCGCGGGCTCTGGCGAGGGCGGCTTCGGCCTTGCTGTAATCGGCCTGCGCCGTCTCGAACCGCTGGCGGCTGGCGAAATCGCTCGTCACCAGCGCCTGATAGCGCCGGTAATCGAGCTGGGTGCGGGTCAGGTCGGCCTCGGCCGATTTCAGCGCGGCGGCGGCCTGCTCGATCATCGCCTGCTGCAGTTGCAGGCGGCTGTCATAGGTCGCGATGGTTGCTTCCTCGCTCGCCACCGCCGCTTCCGACTGCGCCACCCGCGCCGCGAAATCGCGGTCGTCGATGACAAACAGCACCTGCCCGGCCGCGACCGGCTCGTTTTCCTGGACCCGTACCGCGGCGATGTAGCCCTCGACCTTCGGGCTGATCACCGAAACGTCGCTCTGCACATAGGCGTCGTCGGTCGATTCGAAAAAGCGCAGCTCGGTCCACCAGTACCAGGCGCCGGCGATGCTCAGCACGATGACGGCGAGCGGCAGGACAATCCACAACGTCTTGCGCATCCGGCACGCATGCTCGAGGAATTAAACTGAACGGTTCAGTTCACCCTTGCGACGATGAAAGCCCGGGCCCATGCTGTCAAGCCATGCGGAGCGCGGCACATCAGGATTTTTTGAGCGGCGCTCGCGGCGGCAAGGCCGAGAGCATCCTGTCTGCCGCCAAACGGTGTTTTCTCGCGGCCGGGTTCGGGGCGGTCAGCATGGATGCGATCGCGCGCGAGGCTGGCGTCTCCAAGGCGACGGTTTATGCCCATTTCATCAGCAAGGAGGAATTGTTCGGGGCGGTGGTCGCCCGCGAAAGCGAGCGTCATTTTTTCGCCTTCTCGGCGCTCGAACTCGATCCGCGTGATGCCGCCGCCTCGCTGGAGACGCTTGCCGGCCGCTTTCTCGACCTCGTGCTGTCGCCCGAGGTCATTGCCGTCAACCGCATCGTGATCGGCGAGGCGACGCGTTTCCCCGTGCTCGGCGAGGTGTTCTGGCAGGCCGGCCCCGCCCGTGTGCGGGCCCAGATCGAGGCGTTTCTGCGCCGCGCCGCCGCGGCTGGCTCGCTGCGGATCGCCGACCCTCGAATCGCCGCCGAACAGTTCGCCGCATTGGCGCGCGGCGAGATCCATCTGCGCCATTTGCTGCGGCTCGACCCCGCGCTCGACACCGCGGCGACGGCCGAGGCGGCCCGATGCGCCGCCGCCACTTTCCTGCGTGCGTTCGCGCCGTAAATGACCCGGACCCCCCGCGATACGATCGACCCTTGGCGCGCCGACGAGGCCGGTATCAACGGCTTTCCGGCCCTCCGGCAAGTGCTGTTGGGGGGCTGGCTGCTGCGCTTCAGCGGCGGCACCCGCCGCACCGCCAATTCGGCGACGCCGCTGCCCGCTGACGGGCGCGTTGCCGCCGACCCGCCGATCGCGGCCATTGCGGCAGTCTATCGGCGCCACAACCAGCCGGCCATCTTCCGGGTTCCGTCGTTCGTCGCGGCGGAGATCGACGAGCGTTTGGCGGCGCTCGGCTATACCGCCGAGGGCGAGAGCTGCGTCATCGGCGGAGACATCGCCGGCCTCAGCGGCGTTACGGCCGGCATCGAACCGGCGGCAGAGCAGGTTCGGCTGCTGTCGTCACCGACACCGGAATGGCTCGCCGCGATGCGCCGGATGCAGAACCACACCGCCGAACAGCATATGGTCTATCGCAAGATCGTCTCATCGCTGATGCTGCCCGCCGTTTTCGCCGAGCTGGCGAGCGGCGGCGACAGCGTCGCGCTGGCTTACGGAGTGATCCACGATCGCCTGCTCTGCTACGAGTCGGTCGTCACCGACCCGCTCCAGCGCCGTCGCGGTCATGCCCGGCGGGTTCTGACGGCGCTGGGGCGCTGGGGCCAGCAAAACGGCGCGACCGGCGCCTGCCTACAAGTGGAAGCCGACAATACCCCGGCGCGGCAGCTCTACCACGCTTTCGGGCTGACGACCGAGCTTTACCGCTACCATTACCGGCGCGAGCCATCCCCGATCCGGAGCTGATATAGTCAGGCCCGAAACGCCCGTTCGGCAAAGGACCGAAAGCGCCGGGAGGACGCGATGCACGAAGCCCTCTTGTCTCCGATCGAGGCTGCGCTCGAAGGGCAGCGCTTCCGCGGAGTGCAGCTGCGGGTGTTCGTGCTGTGCACGCTGATCCAGGTTTCTGACGGCTTCGATATCAGCACGGTCGGGATGGCGGCGCCGGCCTTGTCGCATGCCTGGGGCTTGCCGGCGGCCAGCTTCACCCCTGCTTTCGTGATGTCGCTCGTCGGCGTGCTGGTCGGGGCTCTGCTGTCGGGCCCGGCCAGCGACCGGCTCGGACGCAAGCCGGTGCTGGTCGCCTGCGCCGCGATCATCGGCATCTTCTCCTTGTCGAGCGCATTCGCCGGCTCGCTGATGCAGCTGACCGCGCTGCGCTTTCTGACCGGGATCGGGATCGGCGGGGCAATGCCGACCAGCGTCGCACTGGTCTCCGATTACACGCCGCGGCGGCATCGCGCCACGGTCGTGATGCTGAGCTTCACCGGCGCCACTCTCGGCGGCTTCTTCAGCGGCCAGGTCGCGGCGCTGATCCTGCCGGTCTATGGCTGGCAGGGCGTCTTTGCGATCGGCGGCCTGGTGCCGCTGGCGCTGGTGCCGGCCCTGCTGCTCGGGGCTCCGGAATCGGTCCGTTTCCTGATCGCCCGCGGCAAGCTGTCCGGCAGCAGTGCAAGGTTGTTCGATAAGCTCGACATCACGCAGGCGGTGGCGCGGGCGGCGAACATGCCGCACGGCGTCGATATCGCCCGCGGCAATCCGGTAGCGGCGTTGTTCCGCGACGGTTTCGCGCCCCGCACGCTACTGTTGTGGATTGCCTATTTCGCCAACCTGCTGAACATGTTCCTGCTCGGCTCCTGGATGCCGACGGTGCTGCACCTGTCGGGCGAAACGCCGGCTGCCGCGGCTTTCGCCGGCAGCATGCTGTCGCTGGGCGGAGCGCTGAGCGCGCTCTATCTCGGCCCGCTGATCGACCGCTTCGGCGCCGGGCGGACGCTTTCCGTCAATTTCGCGGCGGGGGCCTTGTTCATCGCGGCCATTTCGCTGATCGCTCTGCCGCATCTCGCGCTGCTCGCGGTGATCTTCGCCGCCGGCGCCGCGACCAGCGGCAGTCAGAACGCCACCAACGCCTTTGCCGCGACGCTCTACCCGGCCCGCATCCGCACCACCGGGGTCGGCTGGGCGCTCGGGGCCGGACGCTTCGGCGGCATCAGCGGCCCGCTGCTCGGCGGCATCCTGCTCGGGCTCGGCTGGTCGCCGAAGCTGATATTCCTGTGCTGCTGCATCCCGGCATTGGTAGCCGCGGCCTGCATCGCGCTGCTCGGCCGTCGCGTCGGCCCGCGCGACGCCGCAGCCTTCGAGCGCGAAACCCCGCAGCTGGCGCGGTTGTGACAGATCCACCCCGGGAGGCAGAGATGAGCCTGCAAGCCACCGCAACCGCGGCGAGGGACGAGGCGATGGACGGCATCGCGCAATGGCCGGCGGGGACCTCGACTGTGCGCGCGATATCGCTGTCGAGCCCGGTCGGGCATCTGCGGATCGAGGCCGCCGACGAGGCGATCGTTGCGATCGGCTGGGCCGAGACCGACACGGCGGCGGCTATGACGCCGCTGCTCGCCGAGGCGCGGCGGCAGATCGAGGCCTATTTTGCCGGCAAGCTGCGCGATTTCGACCTGCCATTGCGGCCGGCGGGATCGCCCTATGAACGGCGCGTGTGGGCGGCGATGCGGGCCATCCGCTACGGCGCGACGCGCACTTACGGCGCGCTGGCGGGCGAGCTCGGCTCGGCGCCGCGCGCCATCGGCCGCGCCTGCGGCCGCAACCCGATCCCGATCGTAATTCCTTGCCACCGGGTGCTGGCGCGCGTCGGGCTCGGCGGCTACAGCGGCACCGGCGGCCTCGCGACCAAGCAGGCCTTGCTGACGCTCGAAGGCGCGTTGGCTGCTGGATTGCCTGAGCGGGCGCGGGCAGCGGCGGTAGATTCCCCGAGGCGGCACCCGGCGGGAACTCCGCTGCTCGACCGGATCGATCGCGCCCGCCCCTGACGGGGTTTTCCGCGGGGACGCCCCGGGGCCGGCTTGCGGGCGACCGGTGCACCAGATTTCCGTGTGCCCGGCGGCCGCCTCGCTGCCGCTTGTCCATCATCCGCCATGACACCCGGCAGACCGCGGCGCGTATGAATGGTTCGGGCGTAAAAACAGGCGAGACCCGGCAATGAAGGGCTTGCGCACCGCGCTTGGGATGTGGGCTTTCGGCTGCTTTCTGGTGCCGGTGGCGGCGAGCGCCGATGACCCCGCACCAGCCGCGCTTGTCGATGAGGTTCGCCGCTCCTTCACGCTCGAAGGCAAGCCGATTCCGCCGGAAATACTTCGCGATTTCGGCGATGGCGAGATGGCGGATTCCGCCGACATCTGGGTCACGGTGGACGTCAAGGCCGCGACCGGCAGCAACCTCTATTACGACGAGATCGCAAAACGCGGCGATTGGATCATCCAGACGAAACCGGCCGTCGGGACCGGCGATGCGGAACAGACCTCATACACCTATATCGGCGCCGCCGAGAACGGGCTGCTCGTCGTCCTCGCCGCGTATAGCGGCGGCGGCACCGGGGTGTTCATGTACCTGCATGTTCTCGACATCGCTTCCGACCCTGCGTTCGACCTGGACGGCGAGGTCTACCAGCGGATCGACCTGACCAACCTGCGCACGGTCGTGCTCGGCGACCGCTGGGACGGCGAGGTCAGCGTGGCGAAGAACACGATCACCGTGGTCACGACACGCAAGGGGCCGGCGGACGACAGCGGTGCGCGCGAGACAACGACGATCGAGGCGAGGAGGCCCTGAGGCCGGGCGACGGCGCCTGCTTTCGTGCGACCGCGAGACGCCTCTTTCTCCGATGCCCTCTTTCCGATGCCCTCTTTCGCAGGAGTGACGCACCGGCCCGCCGACGCTATCGTTGGGGGCAGGGATAGGACGGCAATACCGATGGAGGGGAACATGGTGCAGGCGATCCGGTTCGAGAAGACGGGCGGTCCCGAGGTGCTGGCGTGGCAGCAGGTCGAAATCGGCAAGCCCGGCAACGGCCAGGTGCGGCTGCGGCAGACCGCGATCGGGCTCAACTACATCGACACCTATCATCGCAGCGGGCTGTATCAGATGCCGCTGCCGAGCGGGCTGGGCTCGGAGGGCGCCGGCGTCGTCGAGGAGGTCGGGCCCGGGGTCAGCGGCCTCAAGCCTGGGGACCGGGTCGCCTATGCCGGCGGGCCGATCGGCGCTTATGCCGAGGCGCGGGTGATGCCGGCCGATCGTCTCGTGCCGGTCCCCGACGGCATCACCGACCAGCAGGCCGCGGCGATGATGCTGAAGGGCATGACGGCGTGGTACCTGGTGCGGCGCACCCACCCGGTGCAATCAGGCGAAACCATCCTGATCCACGCCGCCGCCGGCGGGGTCGGGCTGATCGTGAGCCAATGGGCCAAGCATCTCGGCGCCACCGTGATCGGGACGGTCGGCAGCGACGACAAGGCCAAGCTCGCCCGCGAGCACGGCTGCGACCATCCGATCGTCTATACCCGCGAGGATTTCGTCGCCCGCGTCGGCGAACTGACCCACGGCAAGAAGCTGCCGGTGGTCTACGATTCGGTCGGCAAGGACACCTTTTTCAAATCGCTCGACTGCCTGGCGCCGCTCGGGCTGATGGCGCTGTTCGGGCAATCCTCGGGAGCGGTGCCGCCGGTCGATCTCGGCATCCTCGCCGGCAAGGGCTCGCTGTTCGTGACCCGCCCGACGCTGAACAGCTACACCGCAAGCCGCGAGGATCTGCTGACCGCCTCGCGCGAATTGTTCGATGTCGTGCGCAACGGCGCGGTCAGGATCGAGGTCAACCAGAGCTATCCGCTGCGCGAGGCGGCGCAGGCGCATCGCGACCTCGAAAGCCGCAAGACCACCGGCTCGACCGTGTTTACGGTATAGCCGTCGGCGCGAAGCTATTCCCGCCGCAGTTCCTGCTCCTCGGCCGAATCGGCGATGTCGCCTTCGACATCGATCGGGCCGCGTTCGGCGGCCCGCGGCTCGCCTTCGGAAATGCCGGTCGGATCGGCGCTGCCGTGCACCGGGCAGTTCTCGTCGATCGCGGCGGCCGGATCGTCGACGGCTTCGGCACGCAGCGGCAGCGGGCAGGTGCAGCCCTCGGCGCGGGCTTCGGCCGAGGCCGGCGGGGGCAGGTGAGTAGTCCTTTTCATGCCGGGGTAACCCTGGGCGGGCCCCCCAGGTTCCGGAGCGCGGCCCGGCGGCGCACGATCAGCGGCGGCGCTCCGGGAACAGGCCGAGCAGCCCGTCGCGCGAGGCCGGGCACACGCCGCGCTCGGTGACGAGGGCGGTGACGAGCCGCGCCGGGGTCACGTCGAAAGCATAGTTCGCGGCGGCGCTGCCGGCCGGGGTGACCCTTACCGCGACGCGGCGGCCGTCATCGGTCCATCCTTCGACATGGGTGACCTCGCGCTCGGCGCGGCGCTCGATCGGGATCTCCTCGCCGCGGTCGAGTTCCCAGTCGATGGTCGGCGACGGCAGCGCGACGTAGAACGGGATGTCGTTGTCGCGCGCCGCCAGGGCCTTGCCATAAGTGCCGATCTTGTTGGCGACATCGCCGGCAGCGGTGGTGCGGTCGGTGCCGGTGATGCACAGATCGACGAGGCCCTGGCGCATGACATGCCCGGCGGCGTTATCGACGATGACGGTGTGCGGCACCCCGTGCTGGCCCAATTCCCAGGCGGTCAGCCCGGCGCCCTGATTGCGCGGCCTGGTCTCGTCCACCCAGACGTGCAGCGGAATACCGTCATCATGGGCGCGATAGACTGGCGCCAGAGCCGTTCCCCAGTCGACGGCGGCGAGCCAGCCGGCGTTGCAATGCGTCAGAATGTTGACCGGCGTACCGGCAGGCTTGCCGCGCGCCGCCGCCGCGATCAGCCTTGCGCCGTGTTCGCCGAGCGCACGATTGGCGGTCACGTCCTGCTCGGCGATCTCGGCAGCGCGGGCGCGCGCCGCCTCGAACCGCTCGCGCGGCCGCAGCTCGATCAGCACCCGCCGCATCTCGGCAAGGCCCCAGCGCAGGTTGACCGCGGTCGGGCGGGTCGCCGCGAGAGTCGCGATCGCCTCTTCCAGCGCTGCATCGCCGGGATCATCGGCCATCGCCAGCGCGACGCCGTAGGCCGCGGCGGCACCGATCAGCGGCGCGCCGCGCACCTGCATGTCGCGGATCGCCCGCGCCGCATCGGCCAGCCGTTCGAGCCGCAGCACCACCAGCTCGTGCGGCAGCCGGGTCTGGTCGATGATCTCGACCGCGCGCCCATCGGGGGCGAGCCAGATCGTGCGCATCGGCCGGCCGGCGACGTTCACTTTCGCTGTCCCCGATCCATGGTCATGGCTGAGACCATCCCGAGCCTTGCGTCCTCCCCGTGCGACCACACCGGTAAGCGGGACGAGACGAGCCGATCATCAGTCCTCGCCGCCGCGCCGCCTGAGCCATTCGTCGGCAACCTCGCCCATTGTCTTTGCCGAGCCATCCTTGACCCACTGCATGAACGGCCGATCGAATCTGAAATCGGCGCCGCATTGCGATCGCAGGAAACGGCGCACGTTTTGAGTGCATCGGTAGCTCGGCATCACCGGAGTTGCACGGGTGATGGGCCCGCCATGCCAATCGAAATCCACGCCGCTCCCCGGCCTTGCCGACCCGCTTCGGTTCGCAGCCTTGAGCGGCAAGTTCATGCGCCCCCAATTTCGCACAATCGGGTCATGTCGGGTTCAGAACACGGCCGGCGACCGCGTTGAGGCGCGCGAGGACGGCCGGGTCGCGGTGCTCGCGGGCGGTGATCAGCGCGTGTTCAAGGGCATGATCGCAGCCCTGGCGGCAGGGATGCGGCTGCGCCGCCAGCCGCGGCACCACCGCCTTGACCAGGGCCCGCGCCTTGTCGGCGTTGGCGAGCAGCACGGCCAGGATCATCTCGACCGTGACGGCGTCGTGGCCGGGGTGCCAGCAATCGTAATCGGTGACCATCGCCACCGTGGCGTAGCAGATTTCGGCCTCGCGGGCGAGCTTCGCCTCCGGCATGTTGGTCATGCCGATGACGTCGCAGTTCCAGCCGCGATACAGCTCGCTTTCGGCAAGCGTCGAGAATTGCGGCCCCTCCATGACGAGATAGGTGCCGCCGCGTTTCAGCGCGAGGTCCGCCTCCGGTCCGGCGGCCGCGAGCGCGTCGCCGACGCGGCCGCACACCGGATGCGCCATCGACACATGCGCGACGCAGCCGGCGCCGAAAAAGCTCTTGGTCCGGGCGAAGGTGCGGTCGATGAACTGATCGACGATGACGAAATCGCCCGGCGCCAGATCCTCGCGCAGGCTGCCGACCGCCGAGAGCGACACGATATCGGTGACGCCGCAGCGCTTCAGCGCATCGATGTTGGCGCGGAACGGGATCTCCGACGGCGGCAGGACGTGGCCGCGGCCATGCCGCGGCAGAAACACGATCCGGGTGCCGCCGAGGGTGCCGAAGCAGAATTCGTCGGAGGTCGCGCCGAACGGGCTGTCGACGCGGCGCCATGCGACATCGGCGAGCCCGTCGATCTGGTACAGCCCGCTGCCGCCGATGATGCCGATCACGGGTTCGATCATGGACTCACAAGCCCGCCAGCCCAACCTGCGCGAGCTCGCGGCGGAAAAAACTCAGGAGGCCGGCCTCCGTGCACGCCTCCACCCTCCCGCTGCGCGGGTCCCTCCCTCCCCCTCTGGCGACGGGGGATGGCCGGGTGGGGGCCGCCGCCAAACTCGGTTCTTGTTTTGATCAACAGACCGGCCCAGGGCAGATGATGGCGCATCGCCTCAGTGCACCCGCGCCCAGATCCGGCGTTTCGCGGCGTAGAACAGGCCGGTCACGACGACCAGGAACAAGATGATCTTGAACCCCATGCGATGCCGTTCGTCGAGCGTCGGTTCGGCGGCCCAGGTCAGGAACGCCGCAACGTCATGCGCCATTGCCGGCACGGTGTTCGGGGCGCCATCGGCGAAGGTCACCTGCCCGTTGCTGAGCGGCGGCGGCATCGCGATCTGGTGCCCGGGGAAATATTCGTTGTAGTACATGTTCGGGTTCAAGGTGACGCCGGGCGGCGGGTCCTTGAAGCCGTTGAGGATCGCGAAGACGTAATTGGCGCCGTATTCGCGCGCCTTGACGATCAGCGACAGGTCCGGCGGCAGCGCGCCGTTGTTGGCGGCGCGCGCCGCCTGGTCGTTGGCGAACGGCCCGACAAACGGATCGGAGGGCCGCGCCGGGCGCTGGAACATGTCGCCATTGTCGTTCGGCCCGTCGGTGACCTGGTAGTTGGCCGCGAAGGCCTTGATCTGGTCGTCGCTGTAGCCGAGCGCGGCGAGATCGCGGAAATAGAGATGCTTCACCGGGTGGCAGGCCGAACAGACCTCCTTGTACACCTGCAGCCCGCGCTGCAATTCGGCGCGGTCGTAGGTGCCGAACACGCCGTCGAACGACCATTGCTGGCGCGGCGGCGCCGGCGTCTCCTCCTGCGCCCGGGCGGGCAGTGCTGCCAGCCCGCCCGCAAACGCGATGGCGAGAACGGCCTGGGCGACAACGGCCTGAGCGACGGCGAGCGGGTTGCGCATGTCAGTGCCGCTCCGCCGGAGTCGGACCGGCGCCGACCGTCTCCAGCACCGCCTGGCCGATGCTGACCGGCAAAGGCCGCGGCCGTTCGAGCTTGCCGATCAACGGGATCAAAATCAGGAAGTGAACGAAATAGTATAGCGTCGCGAGCTGGCCGACGGTCACGACGATGCCTTCCGGCGGGTTGGCGCCGACCCAGCCCAGCGCAATCGCATCCAGCGGCAGCAGCCACGACACCAGGCGGTAGATCGGCCGGAAGCGGGCGCTGCGCACCCGCGAGGTGTCGAGCCACGGCAGGAAGAACAGGATCAGCACCGCCGAGAACATCAGGATCACGCCGAACAGCTTGTTCGGCACCGAGCGCAGGATCGCGTAGAACGGCAGGAAATACCATTCCGGCACGATGTGGTTCGGCGTTACCATCGGGTTCGCCGGAATGTAGTTGTCGGGGTGCCCGAGGTAATTCGGGAAGTAGAACACGAAAATCGAGAAAAAGATCAGGAACACGCACAACCCGAACATGTCCTTGATCGTGTAGTAGGGATGGAACGGTATCGTGTCCTGCGGCCCTTTGTGGTCGATGCCGAGAGGGTTGTTGGAGCCGTGCTGGTGCAGCGCGATCAGGTGCAGCCCGACCACCGCGACGATCACGAACGGCAATAGATAATGCAGTGCGTAAAAGCGGTTGAGGGTCGGGTTGCCGACCGTGAAGCCGCCCCACAGCAGCGTCACGATTTTTTGTCCGACGACCGGGATGGCCGAGAACAGGTTGGTGATCACGGTGGCGGCCCAATAGCTCATCTGGCCCCAGGGCAGCACATAGCCCATGAACGCCGTGGCCATCATCAATAAAAGGATCACGACGCCGAGCATCCACAGCAATTCGCGGGGCTCCTTGTACGAGCCGTAATAGAGGCCGCGGAACAGGTGGATGTAGACGATCAGAAAGAACATCGAGGCGCCGTTCATATGGATGTAGCGGATCAGCCATCCATAATTGACGTCGCGCATGATGCGTTCGACGGAGTCGAAAGCGAGATCGGCGTTCGGCGTGTACTGCATCGCCAGGAATACGCCGGTCGCAATCATGATGACCAGGATGATCCCGGCGAGCGAACCGAAATTCCACCAATAGCTGAGGTTCTTCGGGGTCGGATAGGCGGTCAGCTCGTGCTCGAAGAACGAGATGAACGGCAAGCGGTAGTCGATCCAGCGGACGATCCGGCTGCCGGCGCCGGGTCGGGTTGCGGCCATGGCGCCCTCCTAGCCGATCTTGATCGCGGTGTCGGTCGTGAACACGTAGGGCGGCACGAACAGGTTCAGCGGCGCCGGCCCCTGGCGAATTCGCCCTGAGGTGTCGTAGATCGAGCCGTGGCACGGGCAGAACCAGCCGCCAAAGGGGCCGCGCGGGTCGCCCGTTTTCTGGCCCAGCGGGATGCAGCCAAGATGCGTGCACACGCCGATCAGCACCAGCCATTCCGGCTTCTTGACCCGATCGGAGTCCTTCTGCGGATCGCGCAGGCTGGTCACGTCAACCGCCTCGGCCGCCTTGATCTCTTCCGGCGGGCGGTGGTCGATGAAAACGGGCTTGCCGCGCCAGGCGACCGTCAACCGCTGACCGACCTGGACCGGCGAGAGATCGACCTCGGTGGTGGACAAGGCCAGCGTGTCGGCCGACGGGTTGAGACTGTCGATGAAAGGCCAGATCGTGCACGCGATCCCGACCCCGGCTGCGGCCGTGGCGCTCAGGATCAAAAAGTCGCGCCGCGACCCGCCATGCCCGGGCGGATGTCCGGCGGGGTGCCCGGGAGTAAGCTGCGATTGCGCCAGATCGGCCATGCACACCTCATCAAAATCGCCGCATCGGGTAAAACCGCCTGTCCGGCATCAACCGGCGCGGAAGCTATACTGCCGAAAAACCCGATCGATGCGACAGACTGCCGCATAAATCGGCAACCGACGCGCGATTGCTCGGGCCTTTATACTGGGCGCGATGGCGCCTGAGAACCCGGCCGGAACGATTCCCGTGCGCCTTGCCCTGTTCGAGCCGGATATACCGCAGAACACCGGTGCGCTGCTGCGGCTGGCCGCCTGCTTCGGGGTTGCGGTCGACCTGATCGAGCCGCTGGGTTTTCTGTTGGACGACAAGAGGTTGCGGCGCGCGGCGCTGGATTATGCGGCGCTGGCGGAGGTGCGGCGGTATGCGTCATGGCAGGCGTATATGGCGGAGCGCGACGTGAGGTCGCGGCTGATATTGCTGACCACCGCCGGGGTTGTGTCGCTGCCCGGTTTCGCCTTTGCGCCCGACGATACCTTGCTGCTGGGACGCGAAAGCGCCGGTGTTCCCGCGACTGTGCACCGCGCCGCCGCCGCCCGGGTTGCGATTCCGCTGCGCCCGGGCGCCCGCTCGCTGAACGTCGCGTTGGCGGGCGCCATCGCGCTCGCCGAGGCGTTGCGTCAGACCGGCCAGCTGCCCCAGTTCTCCTGTCGATCGGGCGGCGATTCATGAGCTGCAGCGATTCGGACGCGCGGCCGCAACGAGGGCGGCGCGCCGCGGCCGCTTCCTGGTTTGCCGTGCTGCGCGATCGCCTGTGCGCTGCCTTCGAGGCGATCGAGGACGCGCTGTCCGACATACCGGGCGCGCCGGGGGCCGAGCTGCCGCCCGGCCGGTTCGAGCGCCGCGATTGGCAACGCCCCGGCGGCGGCGGCGGCACGATGGCGATACTGCGCGGGCGCGTGTTCGAGAAGGCGGGTGTCAACCTGTCGGCGGTTTTCGGCGAGTTCTCGCCCGAATTCCGCAGCGAGATTCCCGGCGCGGCAGAGGATCCGCGGTTCTGGGCCGGCGGGCTGTCTGTCGTGGCGCATCCGCGCTCGCCGCTGGTGCCGGCGGCGCATATGAACACGCGCCATATCGTCACCGCCAAGAGCTGGTTCGGCGGCGGCGCCGACCTTACCCCGATCTATCCGGACGAGGCGGCTGCGGCGGTTTTCCACGCCGCCCTCGCCGAGGCCTGCGCCGGGTACGAGCCGGCCGCCTACGAACGCTTCAAGGCGTGGTGCGACGAATATTTCTTCCTGCCGCATCGCGGCGAGCCGCGCGGCGCCGGCGGCATCTTCTTCGACTATCTCGACGGCGGCGATTGGGAGCGCGACTTCGCGTTCGTGAGGTCGGTCGGCGAGGCGTTTCACGCCGCCTATCCGGCGATCGTTCGCGAGCGCATGGGCCGGCCCTGGACCGCCGAGCAGCGGCGCCACCAGCTGGTGCGGCGCGGCCGCTATGTCGAGTTCAACCTGCTGCACGATCGCGGCACCCGCTTCGGGCTGCGAACCGGCGGCAATGTCGAAGCGATCCTGATGTCGCTGCCTCCGGAAGCCGCGTGGCCCTGATGCGCTATCGGCTCACCGAATTGGCTGTCCGCGCCAAGGAGGCTGTGAGGAAATCGCGAAATCGGCTGCAAAGATGGCCGTGCGTCCTTCGAGGCGCGCCTTGCAGGCGCTCCTCAGAGTCCGACTCGAAATGAATCAAGGTCGGTCAGGCTCTTGCGAGACGGCGGGTGAGGAGGCGCACATTAGCGAGCAGCACCCAGGCGGTGGCGCTGCCGATGGTT
>Ga0213875_10000097_pt1 | contig 101618 bp, 79 predicted proteins | sample BarmaccomBMRX_R8_FD_160105 | JGI IMG/M metagenome (GOLD analysis project Ga0213875, IMG submission 160105) | Root-associated microbial communities from Barbacenia macrantha in rupestrian grasslands, the National Park of Serra do Cipo, Brazil - RX_R8 | ecosystem: Host-associated > Plants >... | reverse complement strand
CGGGGAGATGCGGTGCCTTGACGGCGGGTAACAAGGCAGCGCTCAACTGTTGCTCTCGGTAGAACGAACTTGGACGCGTATTAGACGTGAACCACCGGTCACGGCCGGATATCGCTGGACGCGGCCGGACACACAAGAACGTGCCGTCGTCCATCAGTGGCTGGTCAGGGCGATGTTCGTGCTGGCTGAAGGTAGTGCCCCCGGCAGGATTCGAACCTGCGCTCCCGCCTCCGGAGGGCGGTGCTCTATCCCCTGAGCTACGGGGGCCTGCCGCGGCAGAGCGTACCTCTTACTTGTGGTCCACGCCCAACGCGGTGTCGGTCAGCGTGGTGGCGGCAGTGGTTGCGCGCCGCGCTGGACGAGCAGCTGGGTCATGTAGTCGCTCTCGGCGCCCTGGGAAACGACCATTTTCTCCGCCAGGTTGCGCACCTGGGCTATCTCACCGTGCTGCGCGGCGTACTGAGCCATCGGTGCGCCGCCCTGATGGTGTCGCAGCATCAGCTGCAGGAACAGGACGTCGAACTGGGCACCGTTGGCGGCGCGGAGCCGGTCCAGATCCCCAGGGGACGCCATCCCCGGCATCGTTGCCATGCCGGCCGATCCGTTGCCGTGTGCCATGTCCGCCATCCCCGGCATGGAACTGGTTGCCGGCATCCAGGTCATGTACCGGCCGGTGGGCAGCGCAGCGGCGTCCCACAGGCTCAGCCAGCCCTGCATCTGACCGATCTGCTCGAGCTGATTGGTCTCGATGTCGAAGGCGAGCAGCCGGATCGCGGGGTCGGTGCTGCGGTCGCGCGCCAGGCCGGCCATCAGCACCGCCTGCCGGTGATGCACCGACATATCCTGGGCGAACCCGACATCCACTGTCCCGCCTTCAGGCTGCGACCACACTCCACCTATCAATGGCAATGAGGTGCCCAGCGCCGCTCCGAGGAGCAGCATGGTGACCATCGCCCCGCTGACCAACAGCACTCGTGTCCAACGAGCCGGCCGCCTGGCACCAGCAGGCGCCTCAGCACTTTCGGCGCTGTGAGTGTCCAACTCTCCGTGCACGACTGCTTCTGCCATGACGCGGTTCACCGGCCAGGGCCGGATGACGGGGTGCCGCCTGGAGCGGCCCCGTCACCGGGGGCCGCCCCGCGGCCGCCGGAATAGGTCAGCGGCACGGCGTTCGGACCGGGCGGCGCGGCAACGAACGGTGGCGGTTTGGCGGTATCAAACAGACCCGGGAGCTCGTCGCAGCTGGCCCCGATCTCCGGATAGGTGTACTGGTTGAGCCGCAGTGCCTGGATGAAGTGGTCGATCCGCTTGTCAGCGGCATCGGTCACTTTGAGCTGGTGTCCCCACGACTGCAGGGAGATCGGCGCGTCCAAGCCGGGATACGGGGACAGCATGAGGTAGTTCGAGCCCTGCACCCGGTCGCGTAGGGACTGCAGCGCCGCACCGGTGACCTTGCCTGGGTCGTAGGCAATCCATACCGCGCCATGTTCCAGTGAATGGACCATGTTCTCGTTGCGCACCGGCGTGGTGTAGACCACACCATTGCAGGCCGCCCATGTTCCGTCGTGCGGACCTCCGAACGGAGGGCTGTGGTCGTAGGCCACCCGCTGGTCCGGGCCGATGTGACCTCGGCCGGCACTGTAGTTCTCGGTGACCACGCCCGGGATGTGGGCCGAAGGATCTTTATTGTCAGCGGTCGGGGTAAACGCGCGGCGGTCCTCGTACCGGGTGAACATGTATCCGAAGACGCCGACCGCGAAGATCAGAACCGCAGCAACGGCAGCTATCGTTCCCCACGGTCTGGGCTTGGTCGCCGTGACGACTGGGCGCGCACCGCGCGCTGCCTTGGTTGTCTTGCCACTTGGCATGCCTGATCGGTCCTCGCTCACGATGGGTCTGCCGCCAGACCGCGGCGTCAGTGTAGGGAGGTTGGGTCAAGACCAGGTGAACCTGGGCTACCGAACTCCTCCTTAGACTCGCAGGCGTGACCCCCGCCGCACTGGCCGACCTGGTCCGATCTGTCGCGCACGGCGTTCTGGCAGACCGTGGTCTCGACCCCGGCGCGCTTCCGGACACCGTGACGGTTCACCGACTGCGCGATCCCCAGCATGGTGACTACGCCACGAACGTGGCATTGCAGACCGGAAAGAAAGCGGGGGTACAACCTCGGGACCTCGCCGGGTGGCTGGCTGAAGAGTTGTCCCGACGCCCTGGAGTGCGCACCGTCGACGTCGCCGGTCCTGGCTTTATCAATTTGTGGCTAGGAGCCGAGGCGCATGGCGACATCCTCACTCAAGTGCTCGCTGCTGGGAAGCGCTTTGGATCAGGTCACGAGCTTGGCGGCTGGCGGATCAACATCGAATCAGTGCCGGCCAACCGCACTGGCCCGGTCGACCTTGCCGATGCCCGCCAGGTGGCGGTCGCCGATGCGCTGGTCCGGATCCTCACTTTCGCGGGTGCTGTGGTGACCCGGGGACACGCCAGCGGGGAGGCGGCCAGCGACCGTCGAACTCCTGGCTACGACGTATCAATCTATGTGCTCGGCAGCGGCAATGCCGACCAGCTCACGGCGGTCGGCGCCGCACCGGGTAGCGACTCGCCCACCGTGGAGGTGCTGGCGGGACAGCAAGTGAACCTGGTCCAGAAGGCCGCCAGGGGGCAACTGACCCAGCGTGGGACCACCATCGCGGACCTGATGGAGGCGATCGGGGCGGACGCCACGCGCTACGCGTTGGTCCGCAGCGCTTTTGACTCGCCGCTCGCCATCGACCGCGACGTCTGGTCAAGACGGACCGACGACAACCCGCTGTTTGTCATCCAGTACGCGCATGCTCGGCTGGCAGCGCTGGCCCGTAACGCCGCTGATCTGCGGGTCAGTTGTTCGGATCCGCAACTCACACTGCTAGGCCACCGCAGTGAAGGTGAGTTGATCCGCACGCTGGCTGACCTGCCCCGTGTCGTCACCCGGGCCGCAAGGCTGCGCGAGCCCCACCGGGTAGCCCGTTATCTCGAGGAGCTGGCTGGCGCATACCACAGCTTCTGCGCCGCATGCCGGGTGTTGCCGCTGGGAGACGAGCGACCTAACCCGCTGCACGCCGCCCGGTTGGTGCTGTGCGAGGCGACCCGGCAAGTGCTGGCCAATGGCCTGGACCTGCTTGACGTCAGCGCACCGGAGTGGCTGTGAGGGCGCATCCTGCCGGGCCGCGCCATGCCGACGTGCTGGCCCGGGCCTCCACCGCAGGTCCGTGCCCAGCTGGACCCGAGCAACTGAACATCCTGCACCCCACGGTGTGGCCGCGCGGGGCGCACCGCGGCGACGACGGTGCGGTGCGGCTGGCTGGCGTCGAGGTGGGTGAACTCGCAGAGGCTTACGGCACGCCGTTGTTCGTCGTGGACGAAGCCGACTTCCGGGCCCGGTGCGCTGAGCACGCCGCGGCCTTTGGTGCCCAGCATCGTGTGCACTACGCAGCCAAGGCCTTCCTGTGCGGTGAGGTCGTGCGTTGGGTCGCCGAGCAGGGCTTGAGTCTGGACGTGTGCACCGGCACCGAGCTCGCGCTCGCTCTGCACGCCGGATTCCCTGCCTCCCGGATCGCGATGCATGGCAACAACAAGTCTGCTGACGAGTTGACTGCTGCCGTGACGGCAGGGGTCAGCGCGGTGGTGCTCGACTCCTTCCTGGAAATTGCCCGGCTTGACGACATCGCCCGCCGCCACGGCGTGGTGCAACCGGTGCTGATCCGGGTGACCGTCGGCGTCGAGGCGCACACGCACGAGTTCATCGCCACTGCCCACGAAGATCAGAAATTCGGCTTCTCGCTGGCGGCCGGAGACGCCATTGAAGCTGTTCGAAGGGTGCTCAAATGTCAGGGGCTGCTCCTGGTGGGCCTGCACAGCCACATCGGATCGCAGATCTTCGACGCGGACGGCTTCGAGCTCGCGGCGCACCGGATGGTGGGTCTGCTGGCATCGCTGCGGGATGAACACGGTGCGGACGCATTGAGCGGGGTAGGAGTCCTCGACCTGGGCGGCGGTCTGGGTATCGCCTACACCGCAGACGACGACCCGCCGCAACCGGCCACGCTGGCTACGCATCTGCGGGCCATCGTGGACTCGCGTTGCCGGGAGGCTGGCATACCGAGCCCGGAGCTGGTCGTCGAGCCGGGCCGGGCGATTGCCGGACCTGGCACGATAACTCTCTACCAGGTGGGAACCATCAAAGACGTTACGGTGGCGGCATCGGCACAGCGGCGCTATATCTCGGTGGACGGCGGAATGAGCGACAATGTGCGCACCGCACTGTACGACGCAACTTACGATTGCCGGCTGGTGTCCCGCCGCTCAGAAGCGCAAGCGGTGCTGTCCCGGGTGGTCGGCAAGCACTGCGAGTCCGGTGACGTGGTGGTCCGGGACTGCTGGCTCCCCGATGACCTCGCCCCGGGTGATCTGCTTGCGGTGGCCGGCACCGGTGCGTACTGCTACGCCATGTCCAGCCGCTACAACCTGTTACCGCGACCAGCGGTAGTCGCCGTCCGAGATGGCTCGCACCGGCTGCTGCTGCGCCGGGAGACGATCGCCGACCTGCTGTCGCTGGAGGTCTCATGAGCAGGCCCGGGCAGGGTGGCTCGCAGGGCCGGGCCGTTGGGCGGGAGGCCTGCTCGCAGGGCCGACCCATCGGCGTTGCCTTACTAGGTTGTGGCACGGTGGGCCGGGAGGTATTGCGGCTGCTCACCGAGCAGGCAGACGAACTCGCGGCGCGGGTCGGTGCCCCCGTGCGGCTGCTTGGGGTAGCGGTGCGGCGTCCTCGGCGGCATCCCGATGTACCCGCAGACTTGCTCACCACTGACGCCGCCGAGCTGGTTGGCCGCGACGGCGTGGACGTCGTGATCGAGGTGATCGGAGGCATCGAACCGGCCCGGTCCTTGCTGCTCGATGCATTGCGCGGCGGCCGGAGTGTGGTGACAGCCAATAAGGCACTGCTGGCCGAGTGCGGACCCGAGTTATACGGCGCCGCCGACGCCGCCGGCGCTGACCTCTACTTCGAAGCGGCCGTGGCCGGAGCGATCCCGTTGCTGCGGCCGCTTCGCGAGTCGCTGGCCGGGGACCGCATCACCCGGGTCACCGGCATCGTCAACGGCACGACCAATTTCATCCTGTCCGCAATGGACTCCTCCGGCGCCGGCTATGCCGAAACTCTTGAGGAGGCCAGCAGGCTGGGCTACGCCGAGGCCGACCCGACCGCCGACGTGGACGGCTACGACGCTGCGGCCAAGGCGGCGATTCTCGCCTCACTGGCCTTCCACACTCGCGTGACCAACGCTGACGTGTACCGCGAAGGTATCGCGGAGGTGTCCGCCGGGGACGTGATCGCGGCCCGTCAGCTGGGCCGCACGGTCAAGCTGCTGGCCATCTGCGAGCGGGTGACCGACGGCTCGGGGGCCGAGTCGGTCTCGGCCCGGGTCTACCCGGCAATGATCCCCCGCTCGCACCCGCTGGCCTCGGTCGGTGGTGCCTTCAATGCGGTGTTCGTCGAGGCGGATGCCGCGGGCGCGCTGATGTTCTACGGCCAGGGCGCCGGTGGTGCGCCGACCGCCAGCGCGGTACTCGGGGACCTGGTCGCGGTCGCCCGCAACCGGGTAGCGGGGGGCTACGGACCGCGCGAGTCCGCCTACGCTGATCTACCGATCCGGCCGATGGAAGACACCCCGACGAGCTACCACATCAGCCTTGAGGTTGCCGACCGTCCCGGTGTGCTGGCGCAGGTGGCGCAGATCTTCGCCGAGCACGAGGTGTCGATCATGGTGGTGCGCCAGACTGGTCGTAGTTCCGACGACGTACCGGCCGGGGCCAACTTGGTGATCGTGACGCATGCGGCGCCGGATGCCGCGCTGCGTTCTACTGTGGACAAGCTTGCCGGCCTGGATGTGGTTCGTGACGTGGTCAGCGTGATGCGGGTGGAGGGCGACGTGACGTGAAGCTGCAGCTGGGAGCGCCTCGTTCCTGGCCGGGGGTGATCGAGGCCTACCCGGACCGGATCCGCACCTGGCCGGGCTGCCGGGTGGTAACCCTGCAGGAGGGCGGTACTCCGCTGCTGCCCGCGCCGACGCTGTCAGCCAGCACTGGTTGCCAGGTGCTGCTCAAGATTGAAGGCGCCAACCCTACGGGCTCGTTCAAAGACCGCGGGATGACCATGGCGGTGACCGAGGCGCTGGCTCGGGGCGCGCAAGCGGTGCTGTGCGCTTCCACCGGAAATACCGCGGCATCGGCTGCCGCCTACGCAGCTCGGGCCGGTATCCCCAGTGCAGTCCTGGTGCCCCAAGGCAAGATTGCGTTGGGCAAACTGGCGCAGGCCACCGCCTACGGTGCCCAGATACTGGCGGTGGACGGCAACTTCGACGACTGTTTGGAGCTGGCCCGCAAGACGGCCGCCGATTACCCGGTCACTGCGCTGGTGAATTCGGTGAACCCGGTGCGGTTACAGGGCCAAAAGAGCGCTGCTTTCGAGATCTGCGATGTGCTGGGGCGGGCTCCGGACGTGCACTGCCTACCGGTCGGCAACGCCGGCAATATCACCGCTTACTGGCTGGGCTACACCGAGTATCACGCCGACGGGGTGGTGTCTGGCCGGCCGCGGATGTTCGGCTTCCAGGCCGCCGGCGCCGCGCCGTTGGTGCATGGTGCACCAGTGCGGAACCCCGACACCATCGCGACCGCCATCCGGGTGGGCAGTCCCGCCTCCTGGGACGGGGCGATACGGGCGCGGGACGAATCCGGCGGCCTGTTCGAGGCGATCACTGACGAGCAGATCCTCGCCGCTTACCGGATGCTGGCCCGGCAGGAAGGGGTGTTCGTCGAACCGGCCTCGGCTACCGCCGTGGCTGGTCTGCTGCGGGTCGCCGAGGATAGGCGGCTTCCTCGCGGTTCCCTGGTGGTCTGCACGGTCACCGGTCACGGCCTCAAGGATCCCGACACTGCCTTGCAGGGAATACCCACCCCTAATCCGATCGCTGTGGATCCCGCCGCCGTCGCAGCCGCCCTGTCCCTTGCGTAGCGCAGCCCCACCAGCCCGCACCGCGCAGGTCCACATCTCGGGCGTCCCCACCCCGGCATCGAGATGTCTCGGGCTGAGCAGGAGGGCCTCCATAAGCTCGGTATGTCTCCATGCCGGGCAAAGGAGAGTTGCGCGGCACGGGAGAGCTGCGTGATGGGTGGCACGGTGCGGGTGCGGGTGCCCGCGTCGACGGCGAATCTGGGGCCAGGATTTGACGCGCTGGGGTTGGCGCTGGCGCTGTATGACGAGATCGAGGTGATCCCAGCAGTGTCCGGGTTGCGCGTTGAGGTGCACGGTGAAGGCGCCGGGAAAGTGCCCACTGACGGGAACAATCTGGTGGTCCGGGCGCTGCTGGCGGCGTGTGCCCGGTGCGGTCATCGGCCCGGCGGGTTGGTCCTGCGCTGTCGTAACCGCATCCCGCACTCCCGGGGCCTGGGCTCGTCGGCGGCCGCCGCCGTCGCCGGAGTACTGGCCGGCTATGCCGTGGTGGGAATGGAACCGGACGAGGCGGCGTTGCAGGTGGCAGCTGGGTTCGATGGGCATGCCGACAATGCGGCGGCGAGCCTGCTGGGTGGCCTGGTGATCACCTGGAAAGAGGAGACGTCTTTCCGCGCCACGCGCCTGGAACCACATCCGGATGTGATGCCTGTGCTGTTGGTGCCCGAACAGACCTCGGCAACCGAGGCCACTCGCGGGTTGCTGCCCGCTGCGGTGCCGCATGCCGACGCCGCCTTCACCGCGGGCCGCGCTGCGCTGCTCATTCATGCGTTGACGGCTGATCCGCGACTGCTGCTGGCCGCTACGGAAGACCGGCTACACCAGCCCTACCGGCGCGCGGCTTATCCGGCGACCGGGCAGCTGGTGGAGGCATTGCGCGCGGCGGGGGTCCCTGCCGCGGTATCGGGCGCCGGACCGACGGTGCTCGCATTGCCGATCAACGGTGAGCTGCCCGCGCGGCTTGGGCCGGGCGGGGAGGCCACTGCGGGCTTTACCCAGTACCGGCTCGGCGTGGCGCGCACCGGTGCGATCATCGAATGGGGCTGAGAGTCGATCTTCGAAACACTGATCTATGGGCACCTGATGTATGGCCCACCTAATCTACGGGGTGGTTGTTGCCCGTATCGCGGTGGACCGATAGGCTCAGGGGAGTTCAGACACCGTGTGCACGGGCGCCGGTGCCGCGTTCGGGGCCTCTCACCCGAACACTTGATCTCCCGCCCTCCGGTTAACGTAGTAGCGGGAAGGCTGGCACCCAGACCCAGGCCAGGAGTTGAACATGTCCCGTGCCGGTCGGCTTGACCACTGATTTGGCAGTGATGTGGTGGTCAGGCCAACCCAACGCATGCGGACCCTAGGCGCCGTCGGTACACCGCCGGATGGCGAACAGGCTGGCTTGAGCCCGTCTCGGGCCGGTTAGGAAGGACCTGCGTGAGCGAAATCAACGTGTTGGGCAGCGATGTTGCTGCTACGGCATCTTCGGATGAGCACCCGGCTGAGCAAGCCGGGATGGCGGAGGCGGCTCCCGACAACGGCACCGCGCCGCGTCGCCGTGGGGGGCTGTCCGGAATGGTGATGGCTGAACTCCGCCAACTGGCCAGCCAGCTGGATGTCCCCGGCATTGCCGGGATGCGCAAGAACGAGCTGATCGCCGCGATCAAGGAGCGCCAGGGCGCGGTCCCGGGCCAGCGGCAGGCCGTCGCCGAGCAACTCACCCTTGAGGATGCCAACGCGTCGTCGGGTTCCCAGACGCGGACCGGGACTGCGACCCAGACTCCGGACCCGACACCAACGGTCGCGGTAGTCGCCGCTGCCGAACAGCCTCCCGCACCAGCCGCCGAGCCGGCTCGGACCGAGGCACCCACGGTGGCTGAATCTGACCAGATCCCCGCCCAACAGGATCGGGAACAGCAGGACGGCGATACCGACGGTGCGGACCGCTCCCGCAACCGGCGGCGACGTCCAGTTCGCAACGGCGACACATCTCGATCGTCGATCGATCAGGCCGCAGCCGATCGACACCATACCCAGGGCGACCAGACCTCCAACGTACAAGGCGGCAGCAACCAGAACGGTGGGCAGGTGGCCGCCAGCCCGAACGGTTCTCGCGACGCCCGCGACGCCCGCGACGATGACGACGAGGCCGGCCGGCGTCGCGGGCGACGTTTCCGCGACCGCAACCGCCGCAACCGGGGAGACCGCAGCAGCAGTGAGCGCGGTGGTGACCGTCGGGACAGCGGTGAGCTCGAGGTCCGCGAGGACGATGTGCTGTTGCCCGTCGCCGGAATCCTCGACGTGCTGGACAACTACGCGTTCGTGCGTACCTCGGGGTACCTGTCCGGGCCGAATGATGTGTACGTATCGCTGTCGCTGGTCCGCAAGTACGGCCTGCGTCGCGGTGACGCCATCACCGGTGCGGTCCGTCAGCCCCGGGAAGGGGAACAGCAGCGGCAGAAGTTCAATCCTCTGGTCCGCGTCGACACCATCAATGGTCTGGATCTCGAGCAGGCCAGGCAGCGCCCGGAGTTCACCAAACTGACCCCGCTCTACCCCAACGAGCGCCTGCGGCTGGAGACCGAGCAGGGCTTGATGACGACCCGGGTCATCGACTTGATCATGCCGATCGGGAAGGGACAGCGGGCGCTGATCGTCTCGCCGCCCAAGGCCGGTAAGACGATGATCCTGCAGGCGATCGCCAATGCGATCACCAAGAACAACCCGGAATGCCATCTCATGGTCGTGCTCGTCGACGAGCGGCCTGAGGAAGTCACCGACATGCAGCGCTCGGTGAAAGGTGAGGTCATCGCCTCTACCTTCGACCGCCCGCCGTCGGATCACACCACGATCTCCGAGCTGGCCATCGAACGGGCCAAGCGGCTGGTCGAGATGGGGCACGACGTCGTCGTGCTGCTGGATTCGATCACCCGGCTGGGCCGGGCGTACAACCTGGCTGCACCGGCATCAGGCCGGATCCTGTCTGGTGGTGTGGACTCCACCGCGTTGTACCCGCCGAAGCGATTCCTGGGCGCGGCCCGCAACATCGAAGACGGTGGCTCGCTGACCATCTTCGCGACCGCGCTGGTCGAGACCGGGTCGACAATGGACACAGTGATCTTCGAGGAGTTCAAGGGTACCGGCAACGCCGAGCTCAAGCTCGACCGCAAGATCGCTGACAAGCGGATCTTCCCGGCGATTGACATCAATCCCTCCGGTACCCGCAAGGAGGAGTTGCTGCTGTCCCCAGATGAGCTGGCCATCCACCACAAGCTGCGGCGTGTGCTGTCCGGGCTGGAGTCCCAGCAGGCCATCGATCTCGTGCTCGATCGTCTGCGCAAGACCAGGACCAACATCGAGTTCCTGATGCAGGTCTCCAAGTCCGCGGCCGGCAACGGCGAATAGGCCGGCGTGTCGCGCCCTGGTGCACCGCGTGTCGTGCTCGGCTGCCCGGTTGACGCGTGACGCCCGCCGCACAGCTCAACGGTGCTCCGGTCAACCCTGAGCAGATCACTGCGCTCGCGTTGATCAACTACGGGCACTACACCTCGATGCGGGTCGAGGAGCTGCGGGTGCGCGGTCTGTCCCTGCATCTGGACCGCCTGGTGCAGGACTGCCGCCGGCTGTTCGATGCGCAACTGGATCCCGATCTGGTGCGGCGCCTCGTCCGCCATGTGCTTGCCGAGGCGCCCCGATCGGTCGTGGTCCGGGTGACCGTGTTCGATCCCGATCTGCCGCTGGCGCAGATCGGCGCGGATGCGCAGCCGCACCTGCTCGTCACCACCCGGCCGGCTGCACACCCGGCGCCTGCTGCGCTGCGCTTGCAATCGAGCCACTACTGCCGGGAACAGCCCACCGTCAAGCACGTGGGGCTGTTCGGCTCGTTGCGGCAGCGGCGCCTCGCGCAGCGCAACGGATTCGACGATGTGCTGTTCACCGACTCAGGTACCACGATCTCCGAAGCGGCTACTTCGAATATCGGTTTCCTCAACGGCGACCGGCTGATCTGGCCGCAAGCGTCATGCCTGACCGGTGTGACCATGAGACTGATCAACCAAGTACTGGGCACGCAGGCCAGCACGGCACCGGTCAGTCTTAGCGTGCTAGCCGGGATGGACGCCGTCGTCGCCACCAATGCCGTGGTCGGGGTCCGTCCGGTCGCGGCCATCGACGGTGTGCGGTTCCCGACCGACCATCCCATGATCGACACTCTGAGCAAGCGATATACCGAGATCACGCCAGAGCGGCTGTGACCCGCGGGAACATCCGCGCCCCACGCGCGGTTTCATCTCACGTTGGGCCATCTGGTACCGATCTGGCACACTGTCACGGCCCACAGTCCGGCTCCGGTTCACCCCGTACGCCACATCTGGGGACCCGGCGGCCATAACGAAAGGACAACCATGAAGCAGGGCATCCACCCGCAGTATGTCGAGACGCAGGTCACCTGCGGCTGTGGCAACTCCTTTGTCACCCGTAGCACCAAACGCGACGGCCAGATTCACGTTGAAGTGTGTTCCAACTGCCACCCCTTCTACACAGGCAAGCAGAAGATTTTGGACACCGGTGGCCGTGTCGCGCGGTTCGAGAAGCGCTATGGCAAACGTCAGAAGTAATTAACCGTGCCGGGAATTGCAATGGATAGTGCTGCGGTTCAGGCGTTGCTGGATCAGCACGCTGAGCTGGAGAACAGGCTTGCCGATCCGTTGCTGCATGCCGACCCTGACGCAGCGCGCAAGGTTGGCCGCCGCTACGGCGAGCTTTCCCGAATCGTGCGGGTCGTCCGGGAGTTGGACCAGGCCCGCAACGACATGGCGGTCGCCCGTGAACTGGCGGTCGAGGATCCGGTTTTCGCCACCGAGGCGGATACCCTCGCCGACCGGATCCCGGCCCTGGAAAGCGAGCTGGCCGAGCTGCTGTTGCCGCGCGACCCGCACGACGATTCGGATGTGGTGTTGGAGATCAAGTCGGGGGAGGGCGGTGCCGAGTCGGCGCTGTTCGCCGCAGATTTGCTGAGGATGTACCTGCGTTACGCCGAGCGGCACGGCTGGCAAGCGCAGGTGCTCGACGCCACCGAATCCGATCTGGGCGGGTACAAGGACGTCACGGTCAGCTTGAGATCGTCGCAGACCCAGCCTGGGGTATGGGAGCGGCTGAAGTTCGAGGGCGGGGTGCACCGGGTGCAACGGGTCCCGGTCACTGAGTCGTCCGGCCGGATCCACACCTCGGCAGCCGGCGTGCTGGTCTACCCCGAGCCGGATGATGTCGAGATCGAGCTGGACGACAAGGATCTGCGCATTGACGTCTACCGTTCTTCCGGTCCGGGCGGGCAGAGCGTCAACACCACCGACTCCGCCGTGCGCATCACGCACCTGCCGACCGGCATCGTGGTGTCCTGCCAGAACGAGAAGTCGCAGATCCAAAACCGGATTCGGGCTACCGAGGTGTTGCGGGCGCGGCTCCAGGCACTGGCGGAGGAGAAGGCCCAGCAGGAAGCCTCCGAGCAGCGCCGGTCACAGGTACGCACGGTGGACCGATCCGAGCGGGTGCGCACCTACAACTTCCCGGAAAACCGGATTTCCGATCACCGGGTGAACTACAAGGCCTACAACCTCGATTCGGTACTCGACGGGGATCTCGACGGGGTACTGGACGCGCTGGTCAAGGCTGACCGTGAGCTGCGCCTGCGCGGCTCATGAGCAGGCAGCCACTGCGACTTGCGGTCCTGGAAGCGGAGCGGATCCTCACCGACGCTGGCGTGGCGTCCCCGCGGGTAGACGCTGAGCTCCTCGCCGCACACGTGGTCGGTGTGCCGCGGGGACGGTTGCCGATGGTTCCGCTGGTCGACCCACCGGTCGTCGACGCCCTACGCACGCTGGTGCACCAGCGAGCGCAACGGGTGCCATTGCAGCACCTCACCGGAACCGCGGCCCTGGGCGCCATCGAGGTGGCCGTCGGTCCGGGCGTGTTCATCCCACGTCCGGAAACCGAGGCCATGCTGGCCTGGGGACTGGCGGCCCTGGAAGGCATCGTGGAACCACTGGTGGTCGATCTGTGCACCGGATCCGGTGCACTGGCGCTCGCCGTCGCGCACGCCAGGCCCGATGCGCAGGTCCATGCCGTGGAGCGTGACCCCGTAGCGCTGAGCTGGGCGCGGCGCAACGCCGATGTGCGCGCCGCTGCCGGCGACACGCCGGTGGTGCTCTATGCCGGTGACGTGGCCGATCCCACGCTGCTGACGGCGCTCGACGGGCTGGCGCACCTGGTGTTGTGCAACCCCCCTTATGTCCCCCTCGGTACGTCGTTGCCGCCCGAGGTGGCCTGGCATGATCCGCCTGCCGCGGTCTTCGCCGGTGCCGACGGTCTCGCGGTGATTCCTGACGTGGTGCGCATCGGCACCAGGTTGCTCCGCGAGGGCGGCACTATCGCCATCGAACACGATGAGTCGCATGCGGTGGCCGTTCCGGCGCTGCTCGCCGCACGGCGGGTCCTTACCGGGGTAGCCGACCACACTGACCTCACCGGCCGGCCGCGGTTTGCCACCGCGCGGCGGGCTCGATTCAACCCACACGCGCCGCTGCGTACTTGAGGGTGTCCAGCGCAAAATCAGCCACCGCCTGCATGCCAGCGGCATTGGGATGCACGGGAGCGGCTGGGCTGGTTGGTGTGACAGCCTCCACCCACTTCACGCCCGGCGGCTGGCAGGCATCACGGCCTAACGAGCGAGCGTAGGAGTCGACGAAGAATGCGCCGTGGCGGAAAGCCTGACTGGCCAGCATGCCCGTGAGCTGCTGTTGCACCCCGTCCAGGTACGGTACGTCACCACGGGCGATCGGCATCACCGGATAGCAGCCTCGCGTCGGCGGCAAGATCCTCAGGTAACCCACAAGCAGCACCGTGGCATGGGGTGAACGCTGGTGGATTCCTTCCAGCACGGCCGCGACCTTGGGCGCTACCGCCGCGATGCGCTGCGCGTTGATGTCGCTGCCTCCGGCAGTGGCCTCACGCTGGCAGGGATTGCCAAGCGGATCGAGGGCCGCGGCCCGGGCGCAGGTGTAGATGATCTCAGTGAAGCCGATGTCGTTGCCGCTGATGGTCAGCGTGACCAGGTCTGTGTCTGGGCGCAGCGCGTTGAACTGCGGCGGGTTGGTGCCCAGCAGCAGCACCGACTGGGCGGCCGTCATGTTGTCGGTCTTGGCGCCGCTGCAGCTGACGTCGGTGAAATCCCGGATAGCGAGTGCCGCGGCGAGCAGCGACGGGTAGTTGTTGGTGGACCGTTCGCAGCCAACCGGATCGGGACGCTGTATCGGGATCAGCGGGCCCGCCGTGTATGAATCGCCCAGCGCGACGTAATGGCGGGGCAAAGCCAGCGTCTTGGCGGCCGCGCTGGCGGGGATACCGAGCGCAGCCAATACGGTGGCGATGGTCGCGAATATGACTCGCCGATGCAGGGACATGGTCCTCCGGACGTCTACCGGACACGGATCGTTCCGTCTTGATCACTATCTGTCAACATCTGGCCAGGCGTGTCGCTGGTAGCAAGCCGCGGTCGTAGGGTTCGAGGCGTGAGCACCGTTTACGACTGCGCGCAACCGGACCGCCGCCTTGCTGGGCTCACCGCGGCAGCGAGCGCCGTCCGTGCGGGCCAACTCGTCGTGCTACCGACCGACACCGTCTACGGGCTGGGTTGCGATGCGTTCTCTGCAACGGCGGTGCAGGCGCTGCTGTCCGCCAAAGGCCGGGGTCGTGACATGCCGGTTCCAGTGCTGGTGGGCTCGTGGTCCACGGTGGATGGCCTGGTTCTGGGTGTGCCAGCGTCGGCACGTGCGCTGATTGAAGCGTTCTGGCCCGGCGGGCTGTCACTGGTCCTGCGGCATGCGCCGTCGCTGAGCTGGGACCTGGGCGATACGCGGGGCACCGTCATGCTCCGGATGCCGCTGCACCCGGTGGCGCTGGAACTGCTCCGTGAGGTCGGTCCGATGGCGGTGTCGAGCGCGAACCGTTCCGGTCTGCCGCCGGCGACCACCATCGGGCAGGCCCGCGAACAGCTTGCAGATCGCGTCGGCGTATTCCTCGACGGTGGACCCGCCGGCCAGGTCGCATCGACCATCGTGGACCTCACTGCTGACCATCCGGTGGTGCTGCGCGAGGGTGCGGTGAGCGCGGCAGCGATCGGCGAGGTGCTCGGGCACGCCGTTCACGGCGCCTCCTGATCAGGGCAGAGACCCGGGCACGGAGGCATATCGGGGCCAGCGCCGGGACGTGCGGGCCTCGTGAGCGCCGCGATGGTGCGCGGACTAGCCTGCGTGCGTGGGATCCGTCCCCGTTGTATCCGTCCTGCCGCTGCGGGAATACCTGCTGGTCGGCCTCACCACCGCGGTGGTCACGTTCTTGCTCACCGGGCTGGCGCGGATTCTCGCCCTGCACGTCGGTGCAGTGGCGATGCCGCGCGAGCGCGATGTGCACCGCGCACCAATCCCGCGGCTAGGTGGGGTGGCCATGTACGGCGGGATCCTCGGTGGTGTCCTGCTGTCTCACCAGTTACCCGTGCTGCGCCGATCCTTTGAGTTTTCCGGAGACGTCGTCGGTGTGCTGATAGCCGGCGGCATCATCATGCTGATCGGCGCCCTGGACGACCGGTTCGAACTCGACTCGCTGACCAAGTTCGCCGGGCAAGTCACCGCTGCGGGGGTACTGGTGCTTTACGGCGTGCAGTGGTTCATCTTCTGGGTGCCGTGGAACGGGGTGGCTGGTTCGGTTGGCTCGACGCTAGTCCTGGGACAAGACCAGGCGGTGCTGGTCACCGTCGCCTTGGTAGTGGCGCTGATCAATGCGATGAACTTCGTCGATGGGCTGGATGGGTTGGCCGCGGGAATCGGGTTGATCGCAGCCGTCGCCATCGGAGCCTTCACGTTGCAGCTGCTGTACCGGTCAGGAGGCAGTGTGTCGGTCTACCCACCGACGCTGATTGCAGCCTTGGTCGCGGGAGCCTGCCTGGGTTTCTTACCGCACAATTTCCAGCCCGCACGGATCTTCATGGGTGACTCCGGAGCAATGCTGATCGGGCTGATGCTCGCCGCTGCATCAACCAGCGCATCGGGCAAGCTTGACCCCAACAATTACGGAGCCACCGACGCGCTGGCGCTGTTTTCCCCGCTATTGGTAATGGCCGCGGTGCTGTTCGTCCCCCTACTGGACCTGCTGCTAGCCGTGATCCGCCGGACCCGTGCAGGTCGTAGCCCGTTCGCCGCCGACAAGCTGCACCTGCACCACCGGTTGCTGGAGATCGGGCACTCGCACCGCAAAGCAGTCCTGGTGATCTACCTGTGGGCGGCTTTACTCGCTTTCGGGGCCGTTGCGCTGACCCTGTTCGACGTTTACGTGGTGGTGTGGTCGATCATGCTGGGCTTGCTGATCGCTGTGGTGGGTTCGGTGATTCCCCGACTACGCACCCGGTAATCGCTACCTGCACAGGGCCGCCGCCGCAGCTGTGGCAGAAGTGCAGCTAGATGAGGGTGGGGCGAAGCGAGCGTAACAGCGGAGTGTGATAGCTTCTGTTTTGTCCCGCCCGGGGGCGGGAATGTGAAGTCAGGTCGGCCCATCGGCAGTGCTTACGATCACGGTTTTGTGCTGTGCGCGCTGCCCCTGGACTGCAAGGAGTGCTTTTGAGCGATGGCGGCGGGCGACGTCATGCGCCCGCTGAGGTAGGTGGTCGTGGATCAACGAAACGGCCCGGACCTTTCGACACTACTCGGCCTCGGTGCTGCGACTGCCGCGATCCTGGTGGTCGGGCTCGGTGTCGGATGGCTGGCCGACCTGGTACTGAATACGCTCCCAGTGTTCATCTTGGTCGGCTTGGCGCTCGGCATCGTCGGTGCTGGGGGCTATATCTACACCAAGTTCACCCAGTTTCTGAAGGAGTAAGCGTCCAGTCCATGGCGACAACACCCAATCAGTCCATCGGGAGGCCAACGGGGAGCCCAGCCGCCAGCCCGGATGCGAACCGCCCAAATCCAAGTGGCCCAAGTCCGATCGGCACAGATGCGACCGTATCGCCTAAATCAGCAGTGAAGCTGGGTAGGGTCGCGCCAGTCGCGGCGTGTCTTGGCGTTGCCAGCTTCCTGGTGCTCGTGCCGGCGGGTTACCCGATCGCTGCGGTGTTGTTCTGCGGTGGACTTGCTCTAGGTCTGTTTAATGTCGCACTGGTACAGCGTTCCGCGGCGCGTTTTGCTGCCAGCGAGAACGCCCTCAAGCGGCGATTTGCCATGTCGGCGCTCGCGCGTCTCGCGTTGATCAGCGCGGTGGCGGTGGCGCTGGCCCTGGCATTGCGCCCGCAAGGCTTGGCGGTATTCGCCGGGCTGGCGGCCTGCCAACTTCTGATGATCTTTACTGCGGCGGTTCCGCTGGTCAGGGAGCTACGCCAAGCCCAGTTCGAGGTTTCTCATGACAAGTGAGCTCTTTGCTGCCGCTGAGGGCGGCAACGTACAGGTCGGTGAGCATCCCCAGTGGCACATCCTGGGTATGACGATCAACGCGGACACCGTGATCTCTACCGCTATCGCCGCGCTGATTGTGGTGGCGTTCGCCCTCTACCTCGCGCGCACGGCGACCGGCAAAGTGCCCAGCCGGCTGCAATTGATTTTCGAGACGGTAACTGAGCAGGTGGAGCGCCAGGTGGAGAGCAACCTCGGCATCCGCACCGCGCCATTCGTCGTGCCGCTGGCCATCACCCTGTTCTTCTTTATCCTCATCGCGAACTGGCTGGCCGTCCTGCCGCATGCCTGGGAAGAGTACATCCGGCCCCCTACCGCAGACGTCAACCTCACCTTCGCGATGGCCATCTTCGTGATGATTCTGGTGTGGATCACCGGAATCCGGGTCAAAGGCAGGCACTACTTCAAGCATTTCGTCGAGCCTTACCCGGTGCTGCTCCCGCTGAACCTCGTCGAGGAGCTGACCAAACCGATCACCCTGTCCCTGCGGTTGTTCGGCAACATCCTGGCCGGCACCGTTATGGTCAGTGTCCTTGCGCTGATGCCGGCCGCTATCCAGTGGCTGCCCACCTCTGCCTGGAAACTGTTCGATCTGTTCATCGGGCTACTCCAAGCGTTGATCTTCGCGCTGCTGACGATCCTGTACTTCGCATTCGCGGCGGCCCCGCAGGAAGAAGAGGGGGCCCACTGACGTTTGCCTCGGACCCTTGCTCCGCCCTTGTTCGCCAAGGGCCCAGCAGTGTCGCTGAAGTCATCACATCATCTGCCAATACACCAAGCTCTCCAGGACAAGAGGTAAAGACATGAGTTTCTCTGCGTTGCTCCTTGCCCAACCGGCGGGCGGCACCACTGGCTCGGTCCAACTGGCCGGGGCGTTCATCGGAGGCGGCCTAGCGCTGGGCGGTGGGGCAATCGGCGCAGCGATCGGTGACGGCCTTGCCGGTGCCGCCACCGTCAGCGGCGTCGCCCGTCAACCCGAGGCACAAAGTCGGCTGTTCACCATCTTCTTTTTGACAGTCGGCCTGGTTGAGGCGATGTACTTCATCAATCTCGCCTTCATGGCGCTGTTCGTCTTCGTGCTCGCCTAAGTTTGTCCTATCGGGGATGGTATTTATGAGCTCGTATTATCTGGCTGCAGCGGGGGGCGGTGGCAATCTCTTCCTGATTCCCAACGCGACCTTTTTCGTCGAGTTGGTGATCTTCCTAATCGTCCTGGCAGTGGTGTGGCGCTACGCAGTTCCCCCGGTGAAGCGGGGGATGGACGAGCGCCGGGAGATGGTCCGCCGGCAGATCGAAGAGAGTCAGCAGGCCAGCAAGCGGTTGGCCGAGGCCGAAGACCGCTACTCCAAGGCGCTGGCCGAGGCGCGAGTGGAGGCGGCCAAGATCCGCGAAACTGCCCGTGCCGATGCGCAGGACATCAAGGATGAGATGCGTCATCAGGCCGAGCAGGAGGTCGCCCGCATCCGTGAGCGTGGCGAGGAGCAATTGGCGCACCAGCGCGAGCAGATCGTCCGTGAGATGCGCAGCGAGCTCGGCAACCTCGCGGTGACGCTGGCCGGCCGCATCGTCGGCGAATCAGTGGCTGATGACGCCCGGCGGGCCGGCACGGTCGATCGTTTCCTGGATGAGCTGCATGGTATGGCCGCTTCAGATAGTTCCTCGGGTGACACCGGCGGCCCGTCCAACAGCAGCGCCGACAGCGCCGGTGATGGGGTTGTCACTGCCCGCAACGGGCGGCGGAGGCGGTGATGCAGCCGGCCAGCAGGGCGGCGTTGGCCGCGGCCCGGGACAAGCTCGAGAGCCGGATCGACAGTGCCGATGTCGCCGATCTCGCTCGGTTGGGTGAGGACTTGGGCGCGGTCGCAGCAGTGCTCGACGCGCAGCCAGTGATCCGGCGACACCTTGCCGATTCCGCTGTTCCCCAGCAGGCCCGACGAAAGCTGCTCGAGGCGTTGTTCGACGGCAAGGTAAGCCCGCTGAGTCTCGAAGTTCTGGGTGACGTGGTGGCGTCGCGCTGGTCGCGGCCGCGCGACCTGGTCGACGGTGTTGAGGAGCTGGCCCGGCAGGCGCTGCTGGCCCAGGCCGACCGCGATGGCAGCCTCGACGACGTTGAGGACGAACTGTTCCGGTTCGGCCGGATCTTGGTCGCCCAGCCGCAACTGGCGACGCTGCTGGGTGATGAGACCGCACCGGCCGCCCGGCGCGGGGAACTGCTGGAAACAGTGCTGGCCGGACGCGCCGGTCCGGTCACCTCCCGCCTGCTGAAGCAGGCGGTGCGTTTACCTCGGCGCAGGCCTCTCGCTGAGCTCATCGAGCAGCTCGTGGATCGGGCAGCGGCACGGCGGCACCGCTCGGTCGCCTACGTCACCGCAGCCAGCCCGCTGTCACCAGAGCAGGAACAGCGGCTGACCGACGCGCTGAAGGCGATCTACCGGCGGCCGATGTCGCTCAAGATTGACGTGGAGCCGGCAGTGCTCGGTGGATTGGTGATCAGAGTGGGCGATGAGGTGATCGACGGCAGCGTGTCCGCACGGCTTGATCAGGCACGGCAGTGGATGACTGGGGGGATGTCCCGGTGAGCGTCCCGATGAGCGGCAGGCATCCCCATGACCAGACGGATGACACGAGATTAGAGAGCAGGGACCGATAGCCATGGCGGAGCTGACGATCTCTCCGGAGGAGATCCGGAGCGCGATCGAGAACTACGTCACCTCCTTCGAGACCGAGACCTCCCGGGAAGAAGTGGGCATAGTCACCTACTCCGGTGACGGTATCGCCCGGGTGGAAGGCCTGCCCTCGGCGATGACCAGCGAACTGCTGGAGTTTCCCGGTGGCGTGCTGGGTGTCGCCCAGAACCTGGACGTGCGCGAGATCGGTGCCGTCATCCTGGGTGAGTTCGAGAAAATCGAGGAAGGCCAAGAAGTCAAGCGCACGGGCAAGGTGCTCTCGGTTCCGGTCGGAGAAGGCTTCCTGGGCCGAGTGGTGGACCCGCTGGGTTTGCCGCTCGACGGGCTGGGCGACATCGAAGCCGACGAGCAGCGCGTCCTGGAGTTGCAGGCACCCTCGGTAATCGACCGCCAGCCAGTCAAAGAACCGCTGCAGACCGGAATCAAAGCCATCGACTCGCAGACGCCGATCGGCCGTGGCCAGCGCCAGCTCATCATCGGCGACCGCAAGACTGGCAAGACCGCGGTGTGTATCGACACCATCCTCAACCAGAAGGCCAACTGGGAAACCGGTGACCCGGCCAAGCAGGTTCGCTGCATCTACGTGGCGGTCGGCCAGAAGGGCACCACGATCGCCGCGGTCCGGGAGACCCTGGAGGATCGCGGCGCGCTGGCCTACACCACGATCGTGGCGGCGCCGGCGTCAGATTCGGCCGGCTACAAGTGGCTGGCTCCCTACACCGGCTCTGCGCTCGGCCAGCACTGGATGTACCAGGGCAAGCACGTGCTGATCATCTTCGATGATCTGTCCAAGCAGGCCGAGGCCTACCGGGCCATCTCGCTGCTGCTGCGCCGCCCACCCGGCCGGGAGGCTTACCCGGGCGACGTGTTCTACCTGCATTCACGGTTGCTGGAACGCTGTGCCAAGCTGTCTGACGAGCTGGGCGCGGGATCGTTGACTGGCCTACCGGTCATCGAAACCAGGGCCAACGACATCTCCGCCTACATCCCGACCAACGTGATTTCCATCACCGATGGTCAATGCTTCTTCGAGTCTGATCTGTTCAACCAAGGTGTCCGGCCGGCAATCAACGTCGGTGTGTCGGTCTCCCGGGTCGGCGGTTCAGCGCAGATCAAGGCCATGAAGACGGTCGCCGGCACGCTGCGGCTGGAGCTATCTCAGTACCGCGAGCTGGAGGCATTCGCCGCGTTCGGGGCGGAGAACCTCGACGCCACCTCGCGACGCCAGCTGGAGCGCGGTGCGCGGCTGACTGAGCTGCTCAAGCAGCCGCAGTACTCACCGCTGTCGGTCGAAGAGCAGGTCGTGGCGATCTTCCTCGGTACCCGCGGCCACCTCGATGATGTACCGGTGGACGACGTGCGCCGATTCGAGTCGGAGTTCCTCGCCTACGTCCGCAGGCACCATTCGGGCATCCTGGACACCATCCGGGAGACCAAGGCGTTTAGCGAGGATACGGAACAGCAGCTCGTGGATGCGGTGACGGAGTTCAAGAAGGAGTTCACCACCTCCGACGGCTCATCGCTGGTTAACGAGGCCGAGGCCGATGCAATGGATGCCGAGGACGTCGAGCATGAATCGGTGAAGGTCAACAAGCCGGCGCCGAAGAACAAGAAGAAGTGACGGGATAGATGGCAGCGCAGTTGAGGCTGCTCCGTCGCCGGATCCGCTCGGTGCAGTCCACCAAGAAGATCACCAAGGCGATGGAGCTCATCGCCACCTCACGGATCGCGAAGGCCCAGGCCAGGGTGGAGGCGTCCCGGCCCTATTCGCGGGAGATCACCAAGGTGCTCTCCGCGCTGGCCAGCGCCGCAGGCACGCTGGATCACCCGCTGCTGGTGGAGCGGGAGAATCCGACCCGGGCCGCGATGCTGGTGGTGACCAGTGACCGCGGGCTGTGCGGTGGCTACAACGCCAACCTGCTGCGGGCAGCGGAAGAACTCCACGCACTGCTGCGTGACGAAGGCAAATCGGTGCAGCTGTACTGCATCGGTCGCAAAGCGGTCGGCTACTACCGGTTCCGCCAGCGGGAGATCGAGCAGTCCTGGACCGGGTTCTCCGAGCAACCGTCCTACCACGATGCTGCTGCGGCGGGAGACGCGTTGGTGCAGGCGTTCCTGGCCGGTACCGACGACGACAACGGTGATCCAGGACCGGACGGGGTGCCCGGGGTAGACGAGCTGCACATCGTCTATACCGAGTTCCGCTCCATGATGACCCAGACTCCCCAGGCACGCCGGATCGCGCCTCTGGTGGTCGAGTACACCGAGGAGGACGAGGAGCGCGAAAGCCAGCGCTCAGAGGGCTTGGCGCCGCTGTACGAATTCGAGCCGGAAGCCGAAGAGCTCCTCGCCCACCTGCTGCCCAAGTACATCAACACCAGGATCTACGCAGCACTCCTGGAGGCTGCGGCCTCGGAGCAGGCCGCGCGCCGCCAGGCGATGAAAGCTGCCACGGACAACGCCACCGAGTTGATCGAGGACCTCACCCGTGAGGCCAACCAGGCTCGCCAGGGCCAGATAACCCAGGAGATCAGCGAGATTGTCGGCGGCGCAGAAGCGTTGGCCGCCGCGGGAAGTGACAACTGAGATGAGCACAGCAGAGAAGACAACCGTCGCTGAGTCGTCCGGAGCAGGTACTGGCCGCGTGGTGCGGATCACTGGACCGGTCGTGGACGTGGAGTTCCCCACCGGTCAGGTGCCGCCGCTGTACCAGGCGCTGACGGTGAAGGTCGAGCTTGAGGCGCTACGCAAGACGATGACGCTGGAGGTCGCCCAGGATCTCGGTGACAACACCGTGCGGGCCATCGCCATGCAGCCGGCGGATGGGCTGGTGCGGGGCGCGCCGGTGACCGATACCGGGTCGGCGATCTCTGTGCCGGTCGGCGAACAGGTCAAAGGCCATGTCTTCAACATGCTGGGCCACTGCCTGGACGACCCGAACGCCAAGTTCAGCGGGGACCGCTGGGAGATCCACCGTGACCCGCCACCGTTCGACCAGCTCGAGGGCAAGACCGAGATGCTCGAGACCGGGCTGAAAGTCATCGACCTGCTCACCCCTTACGTGCAGGGCGGCAAGATCGGCCTGTTCGGTGGTGCCGGCGTGGGCAAGACCGTGCTCATCCAGGAGATGATCATCCGGGTGGCCCGGAACTTCGGCGGCACGTCGGTGTTCGCCGGGGTGGGCGAGCGCACCCGTGAGGGCAACGACCTGTTCCTGGAGATGCAGGAAGCCGGTGTGCTGAAAGACACCGCGCTGGTCTTCGGCCAGATGGACGAGCCGCCGGGCACCAGGATGCGGGTGGCGCTGGCCGCGCTGACCATGGCGGAGTACTTCCGGGACGAGATGAACCAGGACGTGTTGCTGTTCATCGACAACATCTTCCGGTTCACCCAGGCCGGATCGGAGGTCTCCACCCTGCTGGGCCGGTTGCCGTCCGCAGTGGGCTACCAGCCCACGCTGGCCGACGAGATGGGCCAGCTGCAGGAGCGGATCACCTCCACCCGTGGCCGGTCGATCACCTCCATGCAGGCGATCTACGTGCCGGCCGATGACTACACCGATCCCGCGCCGGCGACCACCTTCGCGCACCTGGACGCCACGACGGAACTCGACCGCGGCGTGTTCGCCAAGGGCATCTTCCCGGCGGTGAACCCCCTGACCTCGTCGTCGACCATCCTGGACCCGCAGTACGTGGGCGATGAGCACTACCGGGTCGCGCAAGAGGTGAAGCGGATCCTGCAGAAGTACAACGACCTGCAGGAAATCATCGCCATCCTCGGCATCGACGAGCTGTCCGAAGAGGACAAGGTCACAGTGAACCGGGCTCGCCGGATCGAGCGGTTCCTGAGCCAGAACATGTACTCCGCCGAGCAGTTCACCGGGCAGGAGGGCTCGACAGTACCCCTCAAGGAAACCATCGAGGCCTTCGACAAACTGGCCAAGGGCGAGTTCGACCACATGCCGGAGCAGGCCTTCTACCTGTGCGGCGGTCTCGAGGATCTGGAACGCAAGTACGAGCAGCTCCAGAAGAGCTGACCTTGAGCAACGGTATGGCGGCAGGGCAGTGTTAGGGCGAGGAGACACGCGTGGCTGAGATGTCCGTCGAGCTCGTGGCGGTGGAGCGGCCGGTCTGGTCTGGCCACGCGACCTCGCTATTTGCCGAGACCACCGTCGGCGAGCTCGGCATCCTGCCCGGGCACACGCCGCTGCTCGGTGAGCTCGTCGAAGGCGGCATCGTCAAGATCACCACGACCGACAACGAGGTCGTGACGGCTGCGGTGTTCGGCGGCTTCCTCTCGGTGACCGGAGATCGGGTCAGCGTGCTTGCCGAGGCCGCCGAACTCGCTGACGAGATCGACGTCCAGGCGGCCCGGGACGCACTGACGCGGTCCGGGGACGATCCGGACGCCGCGTCCGCGCGGGCCAGGGCCACCGCCCGGCTCAAGGCGACCGGCGAGAACGGCTGATCTCACGTGCCGTGGTTTGCCCCAGGCGACCACAGCACGTCCCCGTTGGGATTGGCCACCCGCGCCAGGATGAACAGCAGGTCGGAAAGCCGGTTGAGGTAGCGCGCGGTCAGCGGGTTCGTCCGCTCGGCATCAACGGCCAGCAAGGCCCAAATGCTCCGCTCTGCCCGGCGGGTCACCACCCGGGCGTTGTGCAGCAATGCCGCACCGGCGGTACCGCCGGGCAGGATAAACGAGTCCAGCTTGGGCAACGGGGCGTTGAACTCGTCGCACCAACCTTCCAGCCGGGTGACGTAACCTTCGTCAATCCGCAACGGGGGGTATTTCGGATTTTCCACGATGGGGGTGCACAGGTCGGCGCCCACGTCGAACAGGTCGTTTTGCACTTGCTGGAGCACGGTCACCAGCTGCGGTGCCAGCGCTCCCAGTGCCAGCGCCACGCCGAGCGCACAGTTGGCCTCATCGACATCGGAGTAGGCGACCAGTCGCGGATCGGTCTTACTCACCCTGGAGAAATCGCCGAGGCCGGTGGTCCCGTCATCGCCGGTGCGGGTATAGATCCTGGTGAGGTGCACAGCCATGGGTTGCAGGCTACGGCGTGCACGGCCACGGGTACGGCACCCGCTAGCGTGCACTCCCGTGAGTGAGCACTTCCGGATCTGTGGTGGCGCCCGGCTGACCGGCGAGGTACAGGTCGTCGGTGCAAAGAACAGCGTGTTGAAGCTGATGGCGGCCGCGTTGCTGGCGGAGGGCACCACCACGCTGACCAACTGCCCCGAGATCCTGGACGTCCCGTTGATGGCCGATGTGCTACGCGGCTTGGGCTGCGATGTCGAGGTTGCCGGCTCGCAAGTACGTATCGTCACACCCGCTGAGCCCAAGCACGAGGCCGACTACGGATCGGTGAGCAAGCTGCGGGCGTCGGTGTGCGTACTCGGCCCGCTCCTGGGCCGCTGCCGGCGGGCCAAGGTGGCGCTACCCGGTGGTGATGCCATCGGATCCCGGCCCCTGGACATGCACCAGAACGGCTTGCGCAAGCTGGGCGCCCGCAGCGAGATCGAGCATGGTTGCGTCGTTGCCGAAGCCGAGGGGCTGCATGGTGCGCAGATCTGGCTGGACTTTCCCAGCGTAGGGGCAACTGAGAACATTCTCATGGCCGCGGTGCTGGCCGAAGGCACCACGGTGATCGACAATGCTGCGCGCGAGCCGGAAATCGTGGATCTGTGCGTGATGTTGAAGCAGATGGGTGCGCAGATATCCGGTGAAGGCACCTCCACGCTCACCGTCGAAGGCGTGGACGTGCTGTCACCCACCGAACACCGGGTGATCGGAGACCGCATCGTCGGCGCCACCTGGGCTTTCGCCGCCGCGATAACCCGGGGCGACGTGACCGTCCGCGGCGTCAACCCGCATCACCTTGACCTGGTCCTGGAAAAGCTGCGACTGGCCGGTGCCCAGGTGGACCTTTCCTTTCCGGATGCCTTCCGGGTAGTGATGCCCGGTCGACCCACTGCGGTCGACTTCGTCACCCTGCCCTACCCAGGTTTCGCCACCGATCTGCAGCCGATGGCGATCGCGTTGTCCGCAATTGCCGAGGGCACCTCGATGATCACCGAGAACGTCTTCGAAGCCCGGTTCCGGTTCGTGGAGGAGATGATCCGGCTGGGCGCCGATGCCCGTACCGACGGTCACCATGCGGTCATTCGCGGCGTCGAGCGGCTGTCCAGTGCTCCGGTCTGGGCCAGCGACATCCGGGCCGGCGCCGGATTGGTGCTCGCCGGATTGTGCGCGGACGGCGTCACCGATGTGTGGGACGTCTTCCACATCGACCGGGGTTACCCCCGCTTCCTGGAGAACCTGACCGCCCTGGGCGCCGACGTCCGCCGCGTCACCGCGCCCCCAGAGCGCTAGCGCTCTCCGCTGTCACCTTCGGGATGAGGTTAGGCGTCGGGCACGAGGGGCAGCGCGCCCTGCGCGTAGTTGCTGCGGATCAGTTTTTTGTCGAACTTGCCTACCGAAGTCTTCGGTATCTGCGGGATAAAGGCCCAACGTTCAGGTAACTGCCAGGTAGGTACCGAGGAACTGAGGTGATCGCGTAGCTCGGCGACGCTGACCTGCTCACCTTCGGCGACCACCACAGTCGCCAGTGGCCGCTCTCCCCACCTGTCGTCGGGGATGGCCACGACCGCAGCCTCGATGACCTTCGGGTGGCCCATCAGCAGGTTTTCCAGGTGTACTGAGGAGATCCACTCCCCACCTGACTTGATGACATCCTTGGCGCGGTCAGTGATGGTAAGGAAACCCAGCTCGTCGAGGGTGCCCACGTCACCGGTGCGCAACCAGCCGTCATGAAACCGGGCCGGGTCGGCATCCTGGTAGTAGCGGGCGGTAACCCAGGGTCCGCGGACCTGGATCTCACCCACGGCCGTGCCGTCATTGGGCAACACCACATCGCCGTCGCCGACGATCCGGCCCTCCACACCGGCGACCAGCCGGCCTTGACAGGCCCGGTAGCGCCAGGATTCCTCGGTGTTGGCGCCGACCGGCGGGGTAGCCACGGACCCGATCGGTGAGATTTCCGTCATTCCCCAGGCATGCTTGATCTCGATGCTGAATTCCTCGGAGAAAGCTCTGATCATCGCCAGCGGTACAGCAGAACCGCCGCAGAGCACCTGGCGGAGGGAAGACATGTCCCCGCCATGCTCGCGCAGGTAGCGCAGCACGTCACCCCATACGGTCGGCACCGCACCCGAGATCGTCGGTTGCTGCGCCTCGATCAGCCTGACCAGCGACTCAGCCGCCAGAAACCGGTCAGGCATGACCAAACTCGCGCCAGACATCAGCGCGCCATAGGGCAGCCCCCAGGCAGTGGCGTGAAACATCGGAACTACAGGCAAAACCCGGTCATACGGGGTCAGCCCAGCCGCCTCGCCCGTGCACAGGCACATCGCGTGCAGGTACGTCGAGCGGTGGCTGTACACCACGCCTTTCGGGTTGCCGGTGGTGCCGCTGGTGTAGCACATCGCAGCGGCGCAGCGTTCGTCGATGTTGCTCGGCCAAGCAAATTCCTCAGGCTGGGCAGCCAGCAACTCGTGGTAAGAGTGCAGCTGCGCGCTGGTCCCCTCCAAAGGCGAGGCATCGGCGGGGCCCACGACGACCACGTGGCGGACCGTCTTCATCTCCGGCAGGGCGCGGGCCAGCACCGGCACCAAGGAACCGTCGACGATCACCACGTCGTCCTCGGCGTGGTTGGCGATCCAGGCCAGTTGCTCGGGTGCCAGCCGGAGGTTGAGCGTATGCACCACCGCCCCCATGGCCGGGATTGCCAGGTAGGCCTCCAGGTGTTCCTGATTGTTCCACTGGAAGGTAGCCACCCGCTGATCCACGGTGACGCCAAGCTCGGACAGTGCGCCAGCCAGCTGCGCGGCACGCCGTCCCAGCTGCGCGTAGCTCGCCCGGCGAGCACCTTCGCCGGTCCAGGTAACCACCTCACCGTCCCCGTGCACGGTGACGCCGTGCCGCATGATCATGCCCACGGTGAGCGGGACATCCATCATCGTGCTGTCCACGGCAGTGCCCCTCCTCTCCTCGATTGTGGCGCTCGCCACACCAAGTGCCCAGTATCCTCCAGCTAGAACGGCTGGAGGTGCCCTGATGCCCTATCCCAGCGATCACGAGCGGGACCGGCCGTGGGTGATGCGCACTTATGCCGGGCACTCGTCGGCGCGCACATCCAATGCGTTGTACCGGCGCAACCTCGCCAAGGGACAGACCGGCCTGTCGGTGGCTTTCGACCTGCCCACCCAGACCGGCTATGACCCCGACCACGAGCTGGCGCGCGGGGAAGTCGGCAAGGTTGGCGTACCGATCAGCCACATCGGCGACATGCGCTCGCTGTTCGACGGCATCCCGCTGGCGCAGGCCAACACCTCGATGACGATCAATGCCACCGCGATGTGGCTGCTGGCCCTGTATGCGTCGGTGGCTGCCGAGCATGGCGCGGATCTGGCTGAGCTGTCGGGTACCACGCAAAACGACATCATCAAGGAGTACCTGTCGCGCGGCACCTACGTCTTCCCGCCGGGTCCTAGCCTGCGGTTGATCACCGACATGGTCGTCTACTCGGTCAAGCACATCCCGAAGTGGAATCCGATCAACGTCTGCAGCTACCACCTCCAGGAAGCTGGCGCTACCCCGGTGCAGGAAGTTGCCTACGCCCTGTGCACCGCGATCGCCGTGCTCGATTCGGTTCGGGACAGCGGGCAGGTCGCAGCAGAAGACTTCGCCAAGGTTGTCGGGCGGATGTCGTTTTTCGTCAACGCCGGGGTGCGCTTCGTCGAAGAGATGTGCAAGCTGCGCGCCTTCAGCCGGCTGTGGGACGAGATCTGCCAGCACCGCTACAGCGTCATGGATCCTAAGCTGCGTCGATTCCGCTACGGCGTGCAAGTGAACTCGCTGGGGCTGACGGAATCGCAACCCGAGAACAACGTCCAGCGCATCGTGCTGGAGATGCTGGCGGTGACACTGTCCCGGGATGCCCGGGCTCGGGCGGTGCAGCTACCCGCGTGGAACGAGGCGTTGGGCCTGCCGCGCCCCTGGGACCAGCAGTGGGCACTGCGGATGCAGCAGGTGCTGGCATACGAAACCGACCTGCTGGAGTACGAAGATCTTTTCGACGGTTCCCGGGTAGTCGAAGCCCGTGTCGCCGAGATCGCAACTGGCGCGCGGGAGGAGATCGACCGCGTGCAGGGCATGGGCGGGGCCATCGCCGCCGTCGAATCCGGATACATGAAAGCGCAGCTGGTGTCGTCACTGGCAGCGCGGCGTCGGCGGATCGAGGACGGCCAAGACGTGATCGTCGGCGTCAACCGGTTCGCCGAAACCGACCCCAGCCCGCTGCAAGCCGAAGGAGCGGGTGCGATCGAAACCATCGATTCGCAAGCGGAGGCAGAACTGATCGAGGCCATCCGGGCGTGGCGGGCTGATCGGGACCCTGCCGTGGTCGCCGACGCCCTGGAGCAGTTGGTGGAGGCGGCCAAGACGGACGTCAACCTGGTGGAGCCGTCCATGGTCTGCGCCCGCGCCGGGATCACCACAGGAGAGTGGGCCGGGGCGCTGCGCGGAGTGTTCGGCGAGTACCGGGCGCCGACCGGGATCGCCGGTGCCACTGTGTCGGTGTGGGGGGCCGGCGCCGCCGGTGAGGCAATCGCACGGGTCCGGCAGCGGGTACGAGCCGTCAGCGAGGAACTCGGTGAGCGGTTGCGGATGCTGGTCGGCAAGCCCGGACTCGACGGGCACTCCAACGGCGCTGAGCAGGTTGCGGTTCGCGCCCGGGACGTCGGGTTCGAGGTGATCTACCAGGGCATCCGGCTCACGCCGGCCGAGATCGTCGCTGCCGCGGTGGCTGAGGACGTGCACGTGGTCGGTCTGTCGGTGCTGTCCGGTTCGCACCTGGAGGTGGTGCCCGCAGTGATCGACGGGTTGCGCGCTGCGGGAGCCGGGGACGTGCCGGTGGTGGTCGGCGGCATCATCCCCCCGGATGACGCCGAGGCGCTGCGCGCTCAAGGCGTCGCCCAGGTATTCACCCCCAAGGACTTCGAGCTCACCGAGATCATGAATCGGATCGTGGATCTCATCCGAACCCGGTGGGGCGCGGTACACGAGGATTCCCGGCATGCGGGTTGAGCGGGACGGGGACACGGTCCGGATCACGATGACTCGGCCACAGCGGCGCAACGCGCTGTCCGCCGACCACCTCGCAGAGTTGCGCGACGCGTTCGCCGGCGCGGGTCGGACAGACGCCACCGGAATCGTGCTCGGAGCCGAGGGTCCGGTGTTCTCGGCGGGGCATGACTTCGCCGATGTGGCGGCGCGCGATTTCGCCGGCGTCCGCGAGTTGCTCACGCTGTGCACTGACGTCATGCGCACCATCCAGGCGGTCCCGCAGGTGGTCGTGGCCCGGGTGCACGCGCTGGCCACCGCGGCGGGCTGCCAGCTGGTGGCGTCCTGCGACCTGGCAGTGGCGGGCGAGTCGGCGGGCTTCGCCCTGCCCGGCGGTAAAGGTGGTTGGTTCTGCCACACACCCGCGGTACCGGTTGCGCGGGCGATCGGGCGCAAACGGCTGATGGAGATGGCGCTGACCGGCGACGTGGTGGATGCCCGCACCGCTGCGGAATGGGGCCTGGTCAATCGCGCCGTTCCCGACGCCGAACTGGACACAGCGGTGAACGAGCTGCTGGTCCGGGCGACTCGCGGTAGCCGGACCAGCAAGGCCCTGGGCAAGTGGACCCTCTACGCCCAGCTAGACCGCCCCGAGGTCGATGCCTACGGCATCGCCCTGGAGGTGATGGCCAATGCCTCCCAAACCGCCAGCGCCAAGGAAGGCATGGCGGCTTTCCTCGCCAAACGCACACCCGTGTGGCCCGACTGAGTGCGCCGGATCTCCGAGGCCGATAGTGCCGTGAACTCGACACTGACTACGTGGCGAGGTGGCAGCAGGTCGATCTCGTCGAGTTCACGGCGCTTGCACCGATTAGGTAACCGCCTCGCCTGACCGGGCGCGGACGGCGGTCCCCTAGGCTGGTGCACCGTGCGGCTGGTCATCGCAAAGTGTCAGGTGGACTACGTGGGCCGGCTTACCGCGCATCTGCCGATGGCGTTGCGGTTGCTGCTGGTCAAAGCCGACGGATCGGTGAGCGTGCACGCCGACGACCGCGCCTACAAGCCGTTGAACTGGATGAGCCCTCCGTGCACCCTGGTCGAAGGGCCGGGGCGCTGGACGGTCACCAACCGCACCGATGAGCAACTGATCATCGAGATCGCCGAGGTCGTGCATGATGTCCAGCACGACCTCGGCGTGGACCCCGGGCTGGTCAAGAATGGCGTGGAGGCGCACCTGCAGGCGTTGCTCGCCGAGCACACGGGGGTGCTGGGCCCGGGCTTCACCCTGATCCGCCGGGAGTACCCCACGGCCATCGGACCGGTGGATCTGCTGTGCCGGGACGGCGATGGCGTGACGGTAGCGGTGGAGATCAAGCGTCGAGGCGAGATCGATGGGGTCGAGCAACTCACCCGCTACCTTGACCTGCTCAACCGCGATCCGCAGCTGGCGCCGGTCCGTGGGGTGTTCGCCGCTCAGCAGATCAAACCGCAGGCGCACACGCTGGCCACCGATCGCGGGATCCGCTGCGTCACCGTCGATTATGACGAACTGCGTGGAGCGGACAGCGTGGAACTGCGGTTGTTCTGAATCCACCAGGTGTTCGGCGTACGCTCGATGTACGCGCACCACCGGGGGAGAGGACGAGGATGGCGCAGCGCGTGGACAGCAGCCAGCCGCAGGCTCACCAGAGCCTTACCCGCTTCCCGTCGATCGACCCGCGCACCAGCGAGGTGATCGCCTACCACCAGGTCGATGACGAGGCTTCGGTGCACGCGGTTGTCGCCCGGGCTCGCGAGGCCGCCGAGTGGTGGCGCGAGCTGGGGTTTGCGCAACGCCGCCGCCGGCTGCTGTCTTGGCGCGCGGCGCTGACCCGGCAACTCGACGAGCTGGCCGAGCTGATTAGTGCAGAAACCGGCAAACCTCGCGATGACGCTCGGTTGGAATGTGTGCTGGTGATCGCCCATTTGGATTGGGCCGCCCGCCATGCCAAGCGGGTGCTGCGCCGCCGCCAGGTGGGGTCCGGCCTGCTGATGTTCAACGAGGCCTCCTCCGTGGGTTACGAGCCCTACGGGGTGGTCGGGGTGATCGGGCCGTGGAATTACCCGGCGCACACCCCCATGGGCTCGATCAGCTACGCGCTGGCCGCCGGCAACGCGGTGGTGTTCAAGCCCAGCGAGCTGACCCCGGGAGTGGGCCAGGCATTGGCTGACAGCCTCGCAGCTGTGATCCCGGAGCAGCCGGTTCTGCAGGTCGTCACGGGTTTTGGCGAAACCGGGGCAGCGCTGTGCCGCGCCGGGGTGGACAAGCTGGCGTTCACCGGTTCCACCACCACCGCGCGGAAGGTGATGGCGGCATGCGCCGAGACGCTGACTCCAGTGGTCATCGAGTGCGGTGGCACTGACGCGCTGCTGGTCGATGCCGACGCCGACCTCGCCGCGGCTGCCGACGCGGCGGTCTGGGGCGCGATGAGCAATGCCGGGCAGACCTGCGTCGGGGTGGAGCGGGTATACGTCGTCGATGATGTGGCCACGTCGCTGACCGAACGCATCACCGCCCAGGCCCGGAAGCTGCGCGCGGGTGGCGAGCCGACCGCCGATCTCGGCCCGATCACCAGGCCAGAGCAAGTCGACGTGATTCGCGATCACGTCGCGGAGGCGCTGGCTCAAGGCGGCACGGCCGTGGTCGGTGGCGCGGACTCGGTGAGCCCGCCGTTCGTGCAGCCGGTGGTGCTCACCGATGTGCCGGAAACCTCAACAGCGGTGGCCGAGGAGACCTTCGGCCCGACGCTGACGGTGCATCGGGTACCGAACCTGGACGAGGCGGTACAACGGGTCAACGCCGGCCGCTACGGGTTGGGTGCTGCGGTGTTCTCCAGGCGGCGAGGCGCGCGGATTGCCAGCCGGCTGCGCTGTGGGATGGTGGCGGTCAACGGCGTGATCTCCTACGCTGCGGTGCCGGCCCTGCCCTTCGGCGGGGTCCGGGATTCCGGGTTCGGTCGGATCCACGGTGCTGACGGCCTCCGCGAGTTCAGCCGGTCCAAGGCCATCACTCGGCGGCGGTTCCGACCTCTGATCCAGGTCCTCACCTTCGATCGGCCGCCCTGGGCGGTCCAGTTGCTGCTGCGGATTGTCCGGGTGCTTTACGGTCGCTAATCGGGAAGGCACGAGATGACTCAGATCAAGACGGTCGGTGTGGTCGGTGTGGGCACGATGGGTGCCGGGATCGCCGAGGTGCTGGCCCGGACCGGCCACGACGTGGTGGCCGTCGAGCTGGACGACAACGGGATCGCCCGCGGTCGTGTGCATCTCGAACACTCCACCGGCCGAGCTCTGGAACGCGGGAAACTTGACGAGGCAGCTCGCGAGGAGTTGCTCAGCCGGATCAGCTTCACCACCAAGCTCACCGACCTTGCCGATGCCGATTTCGTCATCGAGGCGGTACCGGAGCGGATGGACGTCAAGAGCCGGCTGTTCACCGAGCTGGACGGGATTGTGCGCGGCGACGTCATCTTGGCGTCGAATACCTCCAGCTTGTCGATCACCGAGCTGGCCGTGCACACCAAGCGCCCAGACCGGGTCGTCGGGATGCACTTTTTCAACCCGGCACCGGTGCTCAAGCTGGTCGAAGTGGTGCGCACGGTGGTCACCGATCCAGACGTCATCACCACGGTGACAGACCTGGCGACCACGCTGGGCAAGACGCCCGTGGTGGTAGGAGATCGCGCCGGGTTCATCGCCAACGGACTGCTGTTCGGCTACCTCAACCATGCCGCGAGCATGTTCGAGCAGCGCTACGCAATACGGGAGGATCTCGACGCCGCGATGCGCTTCGGCACCGGGTACCCGATGGGACCGCTCGCGCTGCTGGACCTGATCGGCTTGGACACGGCCTACGAGATCCTCGATGCGTTGTACCGGCAGTCGCGGGATCGCCGGCACGCGCCGGTGCCCCTACTCAAGCAGATGATCACCGCGGGACTGCTGGGGCGAAAGTCCGGTCACGGCTTCTACACCTATGCGGGAGAGGACTCATCGACGGTGGTGCCGGATGCCGCCACCCCTCCCCAGGAGGAGGTCGGCGCGCAGCCCCGCTCGATCGGCACTGTCGGCGTGGTCGGCACCGGCACCATGGCCACGGGCATCGTCGAAGTACTGGCCAAGGGCGGTCACGACGTGATCATCCGCGGTCGCAGTACCAGCCGGACTGACGCCGCGGTGTCGGCCGTGAGCCGTTCGCTGAACAAGGCCGTTAACCGCGGCAAGCTTTCCGAACCCGATCGCGACGCTGCCCTCGGGCGGATCACGACCACCACCTCTCTGGATGATTTCGCCCAGGTGGACCTGGTCATTGAAGCGGTCGCCGAGGATCTGGAAGTCAAGCGCGGGATTTTCGCCACGCTCGATGAGGTCTGCAAGCCAGGCGCGATCCTGGCTACCACCACCTCGTCCCTGCCGGTGGTTGAATGCGCGGCCGTCACCTCACGCCCCGGTGAGGTGGTCGGCATGCATTTCTTCAACCCCGCGCCGGTGATGAAGCTGGTCGAGGTGGTGACCACCATCAGCACCACCGAGGAGGTGGCAGCGACCACCCGCCAGCTCGCCCGCTCACTCGGTAAGGTGCCGGTGACCTGCGGCGACCGCGCCGGGTTCATCGTCAACGCGTTGCTGTTCCCTTACCTTAACGACGCGGTGCGGATGCTGGAGGCGCACTATGCATCAGCCGACGACATCGACACCGCGATGAAGCTCGGAGCTGCGCTGCCGATGGGTCCGTTCGAGCTGCTCGATGTGGTTGGCCTGGATGTCTCGCTGGCTATTCAGCGCAGCCTGTACCAGGAGTTCCGCGAGCCGGGCTTCGCCCCCGCTCCGCTGCTGGAACAGCTCGTCACCGCCGGTCGTCTAGGCCGTAAAACTCGTAAAGGCTTCCGCGACTACTCGTGAGTGCGTCACGGCGCTGCAACGCGCCTATGACGTCAGCCGCAGCAGCCGCCTCCGCAGCACCCGCCGCCAGCGGGGGCTGCGCGCCCCGGAGTAGCACCGGACAGGGCAACAGTCGAGAGCAATCGGACAGTGTCGTCATGGCCTGACGGGCACCGGGCCGGATCCCCTGACGCGCTCATGGGCCGGCTGAGTTCAAAGGTCGTCGAGCACTCCCGGCACCGGAACTCGTAGCGTGGCATGACCGCAGCGTACGCCACCAGCGGTGCTCGCTAGATCATTGTGCGGGGACCCTTGCCATTGATCACAGGTGGTGGTCTACGCCGTAGGCTGGATGGTGATGCCGCGCCGCAATCGGCCACACCACGCCGAGCCACCCTCCGCGGTGGGTCGGGCCGGTTGGGCACGGCCCGAAACGGGTCCAGACGGGGACTGGCTGGTTCGGGCCGTCTACGGTGAACAAACCGTCAAGAGCTACCGCTGCCCGGGTTGCGATCACGAGATCAAGCCCGGTACCGCGCACGTCGTGGCCTGGCCAGCGGGAGAACACGGGTCAGCCGCCGACCGGCGGCACTGGCATACCGGGTGTTGGACTGGTCGGGCCCGTCGGGCTCCTACCCGCCGGCGTTGGTGAGATTTCAGCTTTGCTGAGCCGGTCCTGGGGCGAGCACGTCATCTCCATCTCCGGTGGGCGCGAGATGCCGCAACGCTTCTTCCAGTTTCGTGCTCACCGATTCCAACTGGCTGGTCACCTGGCGGCGTAACGTGCGCAGGGCCTCAACCTGCCGGGTGGCCTCCTTTATCCGGGCGACAGCCGTCTGATCGGCCTCGGTGACCAGACGGCGGGCCACGTCGGTGGCCTCGTCGATACGGCGTTTTGCCTCCGTCTTGCTGCTCGCCTCCTGCTCCGCCAGCTCACGGTTGGCATCCCGGCGCCGCTGCGACATCGTGATGTCAAAGTCCTCCTCGACCTGCCGCCGGCGAGCCGCTGAGTCGGCGTCAAGCTGCGCGGCTCGCTGCTTGGCCTGCGCCACGATGTCCTCTGCCTGGCGATGCGCAGCGGCGAGGGCCCGCTCGTGTTCGTCATCCATCTCCGATCGCCGCCGCTGCGCCTCGGCGATCATCTGCTCGTAGCGGGTGCGCAGTTCGACCGCTTCGCGCTCGGTCTCAGCCCTGGTGGCCGCGGCGGCGGTGGTGGCCGCACTGGTGATCTCCGCGGCCTCCCGCTGGGCGCTGCGCAGCATGCGGGCCACCCGCTCACTCATGCCTTCGACGGAGGTGGGTGGCGCAGCCAGGCGAGCCACGTCGGCGCGCAGCTCATCGATCTCCCCGCGAGCCGCCTCGAGCGTCCGGGCAAGCTCGGCGGCCTGCGCGGCCGCGGCGTTGCGGTCCGTCAACGCAATCTGGAGATCGGCTCGAAGGTGTTCGAGCTGGTAGTCCACCTGCGCGCAGTCATATCCCCGACGGACGATGTCGAACGTCGATCTCATCGGAAGCAGATCACGGTCGTGGACTGAGCCCATGCGGCCACGTTACTCGGGTAGCACAGCTTACACGTAGCGCGCTACCCCGGAAGCGTTGGAGAATGCAGACTGCTGTTTTCGGGAGCTCCTGGCCAGCAGCCTGCATCCGTCAATGCGCTTAGACCCCCCGGAAGCGGTTGATCGCTTCGAGGTGGATCTCACGGAATTCTGGGTTATGCACGCCCAGACCCTCCTCGGGAGCCAGGCACAGAACACCGACCTTGCCCTGGTGGACGTTGCGGTGCATGTCGTGGGCAGCCTGACCGGTTTGGTCCAGCGGGTAGACGCGAGACAGCGTCGGGTGCACCTTTCCCTTGACGATCAGCCGGTTGGCTTCCCACGCCTCGCGGTAATTGGCGAAGTGCGATCCCACAATCCGTTTGAGGTTCATCCACAGATAGCGGTTGTCGTAGATATGGTTGTAGCCGGAGGTCGAGGCACAGGTGACGATCGTGCCTCCCCGCTTGGCGACGTAGACGCTGGCGCCGAAGGTCTCCCGACCGGGGTGCTCGAATACGATGTCCGGATCGTCGCCACCGGTGAGTTCGCGTATCTTGCTGCCAAACCGCTTCCACTCCCGCGGATCCTGGGTGTGCTCGTCTTTCCAGAATTTGTAACCCTCGGCGTTACGGTCGATCACCAAGTCGGCGCCCATACGCCGGCAGATCTCAGCTTTCTCCGGACTGGATACGACGCAGACCGGGATGGCGCCGCCGACCAGGGCCATCTGGGTGGCGTACGAGCCGAGGCCGCCCGATGCGCCCCAGATCAGCACGGTATCGCCTTGCTTCATGTCCGCACCATTACGGGAAACCAATTGCCGGTATGCGGTGGAGTTGACCAAGCCCGGGCTGGCGGCTTCTTCCCAGGTGAGGTGAGCCGGCTTCGGCATCAGTTGGTTGGACTTGACTAACGCGAGCTCGGCCAGGCCACCAAAATTGGTCTCGAAACCCCAGATACGTTGCTCGGGATCGAGCATCGTGTCGCTGTGGCCGTCATGGTGCTCCAGCTCAACCGACAGGCAATGGGCTACCACCTCGTCGCCCGGGCGCCAAGCGTTCACCCCGGCTCCGGTGCGGAGCACCACGCCGGCCAGGTCCGATCCGACCACGTGGTAGGGCAGGTCGTGCCGGGCGGCCAACGGAGAAATTCGGCCGTACCGCCTGAGAAACCCAAAGGTGGGAAGCGGTTCGAAGATCGATGTCCATACGGTGTTGTAATTGACAGCGCTGGCCATGACCGCGACCAGAGCCTCGCCTGGACCCAGTTCGGGCACCGGCACGTCGTCCAGGTGCAGGGATTGGCGTGGGTCCTTGTCCCGGCTGGGAAGCCCAGCGAACATGTCGGCCTCGTCAGCGTGGACCGTAATTCCCCGATACGTTTCCGGTACCGGCAGCGAGCCGATGGCATCGAGTTCGCCGTTGAGGATGGCATCAAGGATCTTTTGCACAGTCGTCCTTCCCTGGTGTCCGCCCCCCCGCGTGGGAATGTCACGGCTACGCCGAGATTATCGATAAGTATATCAAACGCCACCGCTCCGAATGAGTGAGACAGGTCCGTCCCTGCTCGCCACCTCGGTTCCGTTGGTGGACGATGTCACAGCTGGCGTGCCAGCGGCTTGATCACTGAACTGCCCACTGCTCACGGCCATTGACCAATTCCTGGTCTAACGCCCTTCTGCACTGGTCGCGACTAGTGCGCGTGGCTGGCTGGTTGCACCAACTCGACCAGCACGCCACCGGCATCTTTGGGATGAATGAAGTTGATCCGCGAATCTGCCGTGCCGCGGCGTGCGGTGTCGTAAAGCAGCCGCACACCGGCGGCACGCAACGCTTGCGTAGCAGCTTCGATGTCGGTGACCCGGTAAGCGAGTTGCTGCAGACCGGGGCCGCTGCGATCCAGAAACTTGGCGATGGTCGACGTCGGGCTCAACGGGGCAAGCAGCTGTACCGCGGCACCGGTGCCGGGATCACCGGGGGCGCGCAGCATGCCCTCGTGCACCCCCTGCTCCTCATTGATCTCTTCGTGGGCTAGCTCCAGCCCGAATGTCGTCCGGTAAAACTCAACGGCCGCATCGAAATCGGGCACCGCGATGCCGACGTGATCAATGCCTGTGACGAAGGCCGGGAGTGGGGTCATGAGATGCAGCGTACGGCCGGTTGGAGTGTGCTTATCGTCATCTCGCGTGCTCTGGGCAACAGCGGGGTAAGGTCGAGGGGAATCCCTCGTCTACCAAAACCACGCCGGAGGTCTGTGTTATGGCCGGTTCCGTGATCGTCGCCGGAGCCCGTACCCCGATGGGACGGCTGCTCGGCCAACTCAAGGATTTCTCGGCCGTCCAGCTGGGGGGCTTCGCCATCAAGGCGGCGTTAGAGCGCGCCGGGGTGTCGCCCGAGCAAGTGCAGTACGTGATCATGGGTCAGGTGCTCACCGCGGGCACTGGCCAGATCCCCGCACGGCAGGCGGCCGTGAACGCCGGGATCGGGATGGACGTACCGGCCCTCACGATCAACAAGGTGTGCTTGTCCGGGCTGAACGCGATCGCGCTGGCCGATCAGCTGATCCGGGCCGGCGAGTGCGACATTGTCGTGGCCGGCGGTCAGGAATCGATGACCCAGGCGCCACACCTACTGCCGAAGTCGCGGTCCGGGTTCAAATACGGCGACGTCACCATGCTCGACCACATGGCCTATGACGGCCTGCACGACTCGTTCGACCAGGTCTCCATGGGGGCCGCGACCGAGAAGCACAATGCGCGCCACCAGCTGGCCCGGGCCGAGCAGGATGAGTTCGCCGCGCAGTCGCACCAGAAAGCGGGGCGTGCCGTGGCGAGCGGGTTGTTCGCTGAAGAGATCACGCCGGTGACCGTGCCGCAGCGCAAGGGTGACCCGATCGTGGTGGATAGCGATGAGGGCATCCGGCCGGATACCACCGCTGAAGGCCTGGCCAAGCTGCGCCCGGCATTCTCCGCCGACGGCACCATTACCGCCGGGTCGTCGTCCCCGATCACCGATGGCGCTGCCGCAGTGGTGGTGATGAGCAAGGCCAAGGCCGACGAGCTCGGGCTGCGCTGGCTGGCCGAGATCGGGGCACACGGGATGGTCGCCGGCCCCGACGATTCCAGCTTGCATGAGCAGCCTGCCAACGCGGTGCTGGCGGCGTGCCGCAAGGAGGGTATCGAGCCCAGTGATCTGGACATCGTGGAGATCAACGAGGCGTTCGCCGCGGTAGGCGTGGTGTCCACTCGCAAGCTGGGCATCGACCCGGCCCGGGTCAATCCCAATGGTGGGGCGATAGCGCTGGGCCATCCGATTGGCGCCTCCGGCGCCCGGTTGGCGCTGCACCTGGCAATGGAGCTGCGGCGTCGCGGTGGTGGCGTGGGCGCGGCCTCGTTGTGTGGTGGCGGTGGCCAGGGTGACGCGCTGATCCTCCGGGTGCCCGGTAACGACGCAGCGTGAGCTCGCGCAGCCGCGATATCGACGACCTCGTCGTTCGTGCGCGGCAGGGCCAGGCACGGGCTGTGGGCCGGCTCATCTCGTTGATCGAGGACGGTGCCCCGGAGCTGCGCGCGCTGGCCGCGGCGCTGGCCCGGGACACCGGCCGGGCCCAGGTGGTCGGCATCACCGGGCCGCCTGGGGTCGGCAAATCAACCATGGCGGGTGCGTTGGTTGCGGCATTTCGAGCGGCCGGTAAGCGGGTGGGGGTGCTCGCCGTCGACCCGTCCTCGCCGTTTTCCGGTGGGGCGTTGCTCGGTGATCGGGTGCGGATGCAGGAGCACGCGACCGACCCTGAAGTGTTCATCCGCTCGATGGCCACCCGTGGGCACCTGGGAGGTATCGCCTGGGCGACCCCCCAGGCGCTGCGAGTGCTGGCTGCTGCCGGATACACCCAGGTACTGGTCGAGACCGTGGGCGTTGGCCAGTCTGAGGTGGAAGTGATGGCGCTGGCGGACACCACGGTGGTGGTGTTGGCACCGGGAATGGGGGATGGGGTGCAAGCGGCCAAGGCAGGGATTCTCGAGGTCGCGGACATCCTTGTGGTGAATAAGGCCGACCGGGAAGGCGCCGAACAGACGGTCCGCGAGCTGCAGCACATGATCTCGCTGGGCCGCCGGGAGGTAGCCGGCCCAAGCTGGCGGCCGCCGATCGTCTGCACGACCGCGCACAAAACAGAAGGTATCGACGATCTGGTTGCGGCGATCGACGAGCACCGGGCGTGGATGCTCAGCCACGGTGAACTTGATGCCCGCCGGCAGCGCCGTGCGGAAGCCGAGGTCGAGGCGATCGCTCTGGCGCAGCTGCACGGCAGGCTCGGCGACGTGCTACGCGGTAGTGCGCTGCCTGGGCTGGCCAAGCGCGTCGTGGCCGGGGATCTCGACGTTTACCGAGCGGCCGACGAACTGATCGCCGAACTCACCGGCTGACCACATGGTTGTCGAACCCCCAGGAGCGGGACCGTGCATGAGGGGACGACACACCGGGCAGGAGAGCGCGACATACCGGGCATGGGGGAACGACACGCCGGGCAAGGGGGTTAGGAGTCGGTGAAGTCGCCGGCGGCGCGGCGCACTTCGGTGAGCAGTGCGGTCAGCTGGGCGGTCTGGGTGTCGTTGAGCCCCACCAGGCCGAAGTCGATGTCGGTCAGTGCCACGGTGGCGGCTTTTTGACGCTGCCGACCGGCTTCGGTGATCGTGACCAGGGTGGTACGCCGATCGGTGGGGTGGCTACTGCGCTCGACCAGAAGGTCGGCTTGTAACCGGTCGACGATGTTGGTCACGCTGGTCGGGTGCAGTTGCAGCCGCTGGCCCATGATCTTCATCGGAAGGGTGCCACGACGGGAGAACACCAGCAGAACCAGCGCTTCATAGCGGGCGAAAGTCAGGCCATGCGGGCGCAGCGCGGCATCCACCGCCGACTGCAAGATTTGTTGTACTCGCATCACGTTGGTCACCGCAGCCATCGTCTTCGCTGGGCCGATGCGGTCTTGCCACAGCTGCGCGGCGCGTTCGATCGGGTCGAACGGCAGCGGATGATGCGAGGACATGGATCAACCGTAAGGCTGCGGCGTCCAAACGGGGTAGGCAGGCTGAGCAAATGATCGTGGCATTCAGTGTCGCTCCCTCCGGCGGTGAATCAGACAGCGTCAGCGCCGCCGTCGCCGAGGCGGTGCGAGTGGTCGCAGAATCCGGCCTGCCCTACGAACTCAACGCCATGTTCACCCTCGTCGAGGGGGAATGGGATGACGTGATGGACGTGGTGCGGCGTGCCGTCGAAGCCGCCAGTGTCGGGGCGACCCGGACCAGTTTGGTTCTCAAAGCCGACATCCGCCCCGGCTACACCAACCAGCTCCGGGCCAAGGTCGACCGCGTCCACGAGCACCTCGGTATATCGAGGTAACAGGATTCCTGCAACCCAACCTGTCTCCATGTCGGGGCGACGGAAGAGCACCTGAAAAGAGTTGTTGGACGTCCTACTATTGAGGGGTGGCAGATCAGGATGCGGGTCGGGAGCGCTGGCGTCGCCGGTACGCGCAAGCGCAGCAGGCGGGACGGCTACGCGATGCAGACTTCACCACGCTGTCCGGAGTTGATGTCGAGCCGGTATACGGACCGCGCGAGGGTGACTCGGTCGCGGATTTCGAGCGGATTGGCTGGCCGGGCGAGTACCCCTTCACCCGCGGAGTGCACTCCACCGGCTACCGGGGGCGGACCTGGACGATCCGCCAATTCGCCGGATTCGGTCATGCCCGCCAGACCAACGAGCGCTACCACCAGATATTGCGCAACGGCGGGGGCGGCCTGTCGGTGGCCTTCGACATGCCCACCTTGATGGGTCGCGATTCCGACGATCCGCGCAGCCTTGGCGAGGTGGGTCACTGCGGCGTGGCGATTGACAGTGCCGCCGATCTGGACGTGCTTTTTGCTGATATCCCGCTGGACCAGGTCACGACGTCGATGACGATCTCAGGCCCGGCGGTGCCGATGTTCTGCATGTACCTGGTCTCCGCCGAGAGGCAGGGCGCGGACATCAGCAGACTCAACGGGACCCTGCAGACCGACATCTTCAAGGAGTACATCGCCCAGAAGGAGTGGCTGTTTCCCCCGGAACCGCATCTGCGGCTGATCGGCGACTTGATGCAGTACTGCACGGACAACATGCCGGCCTACAAGCCGATGTCGATCTCCGGCTACCACATCCGGGAAGCCGGGGCGACGGCTGCGCAGGAGCTGGCTTTCACCCTCGCCGATGGATTCGGGTACGTCGAGTTGGGCCGTTCCCGCGGTCTGGACGTAGACCGTTTCGCTCCCGGATTGACGTTCTTCTTCGACGCCCACATTGATTTCTTCGAAGAGATTGCCAAGTTCCGGGCCGCCCGGCGTATCTGGGCTCGCTGGATGCGCGACGTCTATGGAGCTACCACCGACAAGGCGCAATGGTTGCGCTTTCACACCCAGACCGCAGGTGTCTCGCTCACCGCGCAGCAGCCTTACAACAACGTCGTGCGCACCACGATCGAGGCGCTGGCCGGGGTACTGGGCGGCACCAACTCGATGCACACCAACTCCCTCGATGAGACGCTCGCGCTGCCCTCACAGCGGGCCGCGGAGATCGCCTTGCGCACCCAGCAGGTCATCATGGAGGAGTCGGGCGTGGCCAACGTGATCGACCCATTGGGAGGATCCTGGTACGTCGAAGCGTTGACTGACCAGATCGAGGCCGACGCCGAGCGGATCTTCGCCCGGATCAAGGACATGGCTGCGGTTCCCTCGGGGGTTACCTCGGATCGGCATCCGATCGGCGAGATGACTTCGGGGATCCTGCGCGGCATCGAGGACGGCTGGTTCACCGGCGAGATCGCCGACGCAGCCTTTGCCTACCAGCGTGCGCTGGAAAAAGGTGACAAGAAGATCGTCGGTGTGAACACGCTGACCGAGTCGGTGACCGATGAGCTGGAGATCCTGCGGGTAAGCCACGAGGTGGAACTCCAGCAGAGCCGGGCGCTAGCCCAGCGCCGCAGCCAGCGGGATCAAGGGGCCGTCGACCGGGCTCTCGCGGTGCTGGTCGAGCAAGCCGCCGGTACGGACAACCTGATCCAACCGATGATTGACGCGGCGCGGGCCGAGGCCACGCTCGGTGAAATCTGCGGTGCGCTGAAAGCTCAGTGGGGCGAATACCGGGAGCCGGCTCGGTTCTGACGTCGCTGCATCCCGGTTAGCGAATCCATGCCAGGATAGATATCGTGAGCAGGCCTAATCCTCAGCAGACCGTAGCACTATCCGGCGCATTGTCCCGTGCCGTTGACCTGTCTGCCCTGAAGGCGCGAGCCGATGCGGCTCCCCGGCGAGACTCGCCGGCCGCACCGCCGGCCAGCTCCGGAGGCAACTGGGTCGTCGATGTCACCGAGCAGAGCTTCCAGACCGATGTCGTCGAACGCTCCATGCGGGTGCTCGTCGTGGTTGATCTGTGGGCGACCTGGTGCGGTCCCTGCAAGCAACTGTCTCCGGTGCTTGAACGGCTCGCTGAGGCCGGGCGTGGCGCCTGGGTATTGGCGAAAATCGACGTTGACGCCAACCCACGGATCGCTCAGCTGTTCGGCGCGCAGTCCATCCCGACCGTTATCGCTATCGCCGGTGGCCAGCCGGTCGACGCCTTCGCAGGGGCACGGCCCGAGCCCGAGGTGAAGCGGTGGATCACCTCCCTGCTCGATGCATTGCGCGATCAGCTACCCGGCATTCGGGCCGCTGAGCAGGGTGCGGGCAGCCGCCAGCCTGACGCGGAGCCGGAAGATCCCCGGTTCACCGCCGCCGAGGCTGCCCTGGCAGCGGGCGACTATGCCGCCGCGGAAGCGGCTTACCAGCAGATCCTGGCTGCCGATCCCGGGAACGATCAGGCCAGGATCGCGCTGGCCCAGACCCGTTTCCTGCAACGCGCCCAAACAGCCGATCCCGCGGCAGTGGCCAAGGCGGACGCCGCACCCGACGATGTCGGCGCGCAGCTCGCCGCCGCCGATGCCGAGGTGGCCGCCGAGGCGCCGGAGCGGGCCTTCGAGCGGTTGGTCGCTGCGGTGCGGCGGCTGACCGGCGAGGACTCCGACCGGGCCCGAGCGCATCTCGTGGGCCTTTTCGAACTGTTCCCCGCGGATGATCCGCGGGTTACCTCAGCGCGCCGGGCGCTGGCCAGAGCACTGTTCTGATCCGGCTGCGCTTGGCTGTGGTTCGCCCCGGGCAAGCGCCAGCGGGATAACACCCGTCCACGGGCGTGCGCCGCGGGGCGAAGCCGGTGCTGGCGGTCCGCTGCGCGCTTTGACCGAGGCCTCACGGAGCGGGACGGCCAGTACCAAGGTGGCGGCAAGCTCCCCAGACCTGTGCTCCGGTAGCTCGCGGGTACGCCCGGGGAGGAGGAAGTCGACGATACGGTCCAGCGCACGGCCCTTGGCGCGGGAATCGGTGATCGGGATTGCCCGGCCGTAAATGACGGCACTGCGGTAATTCATCGAGTGAGTGAATGCCGTGGCGCCGAGCACCAGACCGTCGAGGAGCGTGATCGTCGCGCACAGCTCGGCGCCGTCGGACAGGGCCCGCAGCATGCGGTTGCGGCTGGATCCGTGCAGCAGCAGCGTGTCCCCGTCGCGGGCGTAACCCATCGGCAGCACAACCGGGTGGCCGTCAGCGATGAACGCAACGTGGGCGACAAGCCCGGCGTCGAGGATTCCGTCGAGCTCGTCGCGGTTGTGGATGGCTCGATCAGCGTGGCGGCGGATCTGGGTGCGCGGCGTGTCGCCGAGCGGCGTGGCGGCCATGTCGGCGGCGCGGTCGGGTCCTGCGCCGGCATGGCGGGCCCGTTGGGTCGCCAGCACGCAACCCGACACGGCGAGCACGGCGAGCAGGGTCGCTGTGTCGAGATGGTCGCCCAGCAGCGGCACCGACCAGGCGATCGTCAGCAGCGGCTGGAAAAGCTGGAGTTGGCTCGCTCTGGCCACGCCCGCCCCGGCGAGGCCCCGGTACCAGGCAAGGAAGCCAACAAACATCGACACGATCCCGACATAAGCCAGACCCATCAGGGCAGGCGCGCTCAGCTCCACCGTCGGGCGGTAGGCAGCCGCGACGACGGTGACCGGCAGCGAGATCGGCAGCGCAGCCAGCACACCCCAGGCGATCACCTGCCAGCCCGGCATTGTCCTGGCAAGCCGGCCGCCCTCGGCGTAACCGGCCGCGCCGGCCACCAGCGCCGCAAGCAGCAGCAGATCGGCGGCGTGCAGGGTGCCGGCTTGGCGGAACAGCGCGTATCCCACTACCGCGACCGTCCCGAGGCAGCTGGCCGCCCAGAACAGTGGTCCGGGCCGCTCGCCGACGCGGATGGCGGCGACGGCAGCCGTGGCCACGGGCAGCAGGCCGATCACCACCGCTGCGTGGCTTGACGTGGTGTGCTGCAACGCGAGCGCGGACAGCAGTCCGAATCCGATACCGCAACCCACTGCGACCACGATCAGTCCCGGCCAATGCTCGCGTTGCGGTAGCGCTGCGTGAACCCACCGCAGGCACAGCGCAGCCACGGCAGCGGCGATCACCGAACGGCCGGCGCCGACGAGATACGGGTCGAAGCTCTGCTCGGCCAGCGCCGTGGCGGGGAAACTGAATGAGAACGCCAGCACACCAAGTGCCGCCCAGGCGAGGCTGGGAAGCGCTTTCCCAGTGCGTAGAGTATCGATACTCTGAGTTCTCATGTCAAACGATAGCAGTATCGACCGGGTCGGGTCAGCACTGCGCGAAGTCGCAGGGACCATGCGCCCCGGCGAGCGGCTGCCCTCGACCCGTGAGCTCACCGCTCGCTATGGCGTCAGCCCGGTCACGCTGTCCCGGGCCTTGGCGGTGCTGGCGGCCGAAGGGGTGTTGAGCACGCGCCCGGGAAGCGGGACCTACGTTGCCGAGCGCGCCGCACGCGCTGCTGAACCACCGGATCTGTCCTGGCAGACCATTGCGCTCGGCGATCGCACGGTTGACCCGACCAGTGTGGCGTTCCTCCTGCAAGCAGAGCCGGCCGGAGCGATGTCGCTGGCCGGCGGCTACCCACACTCCTCGCTGCTGCCGAATCGTGCACTCGGCAGCGCGCTGGCGCGTGCTGGCCGCCGCCCGGACGCCTCCGAGCGGCCGCCGCCAGCCGGTATCCCGGCGCTGCGCGCATGGTTTGCCCGTTCAGTCGGTGCCGCCATCTCACCAGAGGACGTGCTCATCACCGGCGGTGCCCAGGCGGCATTGTCGGCGGCGTTTCGCGCCATCGTGCCCAGCGGTGCACCCGTCTTGCTGGAATCGCCGACCTACATCGGCGCGATCGCCGTCGCGCGAGCCGCGCGGCTGCGGACCGTTCCCGTCCCGATCGATGAGCACGGCGTGCGACCTGACCTGCTGGCGGCTGCCTTCGCCGCCACGGGGGCGCGGCTGTTCTATTGCCAGCCGACGTTTCACAACCCGACGGGAACCGTTCTCGCTCATCACCGGCGTGAGCAGGTCCTCGCCGCCGCGCGCGCGGCTGGAGCGTTCGTCATCGAAGATGACTTCGCACGCTGGCTGTCCCACGAGAGTCCGGCTCCTGCGCCATTGCTTACCGATGACATCGACGGACGCGTCGTCCACATCGCCTCGTTGACCAAAGCTACTTCGCCTAACCTGCGGGTAGGTGCGCTCATCGCGCGGGGGCCGGTTGCCGAACGCCTACGCGCGTTGCGACTGGTCGACGACTTTTTCGTACCGCGATTACTTCAGGAAGCTGCGCTTGAGTTGGTCAGCGCACCGGCGTGGCGCGGCCACCTCGTTCGCCTGGCAGCCGCGCTCGCCGAACGCCGCAGAGCCTTGCTGGCCGCGCTTACCGACCAACTCCCCGAAGTCCGGGTGAGCCGGCTACCCGCGGGTGGCCTGCATCTCTGGGCGCGCCTTCCGGACCATGTTGATGATCTGGCGCTGGCCGCGCAAGCCCGGGCTGCCGGTGTGCCGGTCGGTCCCGGCCGACCCTACTTCTCGGCCGAACCTCCGGCCCCCTACTTGCGGCTGTCGTTTGCCGCCGTCCGCGACGTCGGCGAGCTATGCCAGGCAGTGCACCGGCTTGCCACAGCGATGCCTCGCTAAGTGACGCGATTGCCAGCGACATTGCGAAAAACGCTATCGCTACTGCTTAAGCCCTCGGATGGAGGTCTAGGTAATTTATCTGGCAAATTTACGTGTGACTACCGATTGCCGCCTGGTCTTAGTCCTCGGCAGTGTATGTGGTGCCGAATCTGTGAATCACATTGATGAGGTCCGGGCTATGCCCGTCCGGGGTTCATCAAGGCCTTTCCTAGGAGGACTTCATGTATGACGCACTGAGTGATGTGGAGATCGAGCGTCAGGACGTCGAGCTGCTGCCGGCGCGTACCGTCCTGTCGCTTGTCTGCCACGCCAGCTGCGGCAACAGCAGCACCACCAGCACGTCCGGAACCAGCAGCACCCCCAGCGCGGCAAGCACCGCGGTCACGCCCTCGGCCACGCCCACAGCTGCTGCGAGCACCACCGCTGCCCCAACCAGTGGACCGACCTTCACTGCGAACAACATCTTCCTTTTCCTGGCGACTAATCAGTACAACACCGTTACGGGCGGAGCTGCGGGCACGACTGCGGCCAGTGGCACCGGCGGTGCGGGCGCGACTGGAGCCGCGACTACTAGTGCTAGCTGAGCCAAGCACACAACTGAACAGATACAGCCAGCAATCATTTGTCGTGCGGCTGGCTGCGCAATGATGCGGGGGTGGCCAAAGGTGGCTGCCCCCGCCTTCAGGTTAAACGTGCATGCCCATCGTATTGGGTAATAGGCAAAATTTACGTCCCACATAAGGTCGCCACCGCCGCATCCATGCTGACCGCCGCATGACGCACCGCTTAGTGCGGTTTGCTCCGTGTTCCAACCGCAAGATCGGCATGATAAAGAATGCCGCGCCGCAGCGGATCGGGGCGAGCTTTCCGCTGCGGCCGCGGCGTCGCCGGACAGGGAGAGATATATCCGGCGGTTCTCCGGAGAGATGATCGCATCCGTAGTGGTCACTAGAGTAAGACTCTTTGGTGTATCTCCGCCACCCGAACGAGATGAAATTACCGGTTAATAGTTTGTGAATCGCACCTACTGCGACTGCAACGCCACGGTGAGTGCGAAATCCGCTGTGCTGCGTGTCGCACGATTAGTGCTCATCGCTTTGCGGTTCGACGTAATTACCAGGTGTCACGGGAATCGATGCGCCTTTGTGCACGTGGCGTGGTGAAGTCGATGATGGGACCTTGGGTCATAGTGTGCGAACCCAACTAGTTGAACCCGCCGACGTCATGGTTCGGGCGTTTTCTTACGGCGCGCTTGCGCTTGTTGCCACAGAGTTGTGATTGACAGCCGCTTCGGCGGACGCTTAATATCCACGTCGAGTGGTGTGGCATCGCTGAACCCTGATGTCTTTCTCCGGCCCCTCTCGCCCCTGCCGTGACGTGCAATGTTGCCATCGATCCAGTCAATTCGGTAAACAGCTACGTTGCAAACTGGCTCTTTAGGGCACCGGGACCACCGGGTGGAGAACCTACGCTGGAGACAAGGAGGCAAACGCCTGCGGTGCTAGGCGTAACGACGCGTCGGCGCCCAGGTGATGCGATCATTTCGTCACAGTCCATTAACGTCTTGATACTTCGCGAGTCAACGCAAATCGGACCCGGCACTGTCTGGTTACATCCACGCCGCGCCCGTTACGGTTAGCCGCCAGGTGGTGCCTGTCCACATTATCTTGCTGGTCGAAAAAGACGATGGTTGCCTTCAGTCCAGCCGAATTGGCCCGGTCGTTCCATGGTCACCAGCTAACCCGCTCGCTCCAGACTGCCCTCCCGCGCAAAGACAAGGCCAAAAAATGAGCAGGCTGCACGACCGACAGCTCGTTATGGGGATCACACCCTTCGAACAGCCCAATGCTGACCTGGTGGTGGCGCTGGCCCGGGCCGGCGCAGCAGCCGTGCTGGACCTGGGCCGAGACGCAACCACGGCGCATGCTGCACTCAGCGATGTCTGCCGCTGGTGGTCGGGCTGCTTTGGAGTTCGGGTGCCCCCAGGATGTCCTGTGCCACCAGCTGAACTACCCCAGCAAGTCAACCTGGTTGTGCACGGCCTAGGTGCGCGATGGCCGATGACGCCAGGCCGGCGCACGTTGGTCGAGGTCAGCTCGATAGCGCAAGCGCGCTTGGCGGTCCGCGACGGAGCGCAGGGCGTCATAGCCAAAGGCGCCGAGGCCGGTGGTCGCATCGGTACCACCACAACATTCATCCTGTTGCAACAGCTCCTGGCCGATCCGCACATCACTGTTCCCCTCTGGGCAGCCGGGGGAATCGGACCGCGCACCGCAGCCGCAGCCATCGCCGGCGGTGCGACCGGGATCGTGCTAGACGCCCAGCTGGCGCTCGTAGCCGAGGCTGATCTGCCCGCTGAGGTGGCGGCAGCGATCCGGGTGATGGATGGCAGCGAGACGGCGGTCATCGGTGATTACCGCCTCTACTCACGCCCGGACCTGCCCGTTGCGGATCCCGATACGCTCGCGACCCGGCTCGGTACCCGGGATCTGAGCGCACTGCCGATCGGCCAGGACGGCGCGCTGGCCGCTCCTTTGGCACAGCGCTACGTGACCGCAGCAGGAGTGGTGGCCGCAGTCCGCGCCGCGGTCACTAGCCAGTTGCACAGTGCCAGGTCGCAAGCGGCTGACGGTGTAGGACCGCTCGTGGTACAGGGACCGATGACCCGAGTCAGTGACCAGGCTGGGTTCGCTGCTGCGGTGGCAAGCGGGGGTGGATTGCCGTTTCTCGCGTTGTCTCTCAGCAGCGGGGAGCAGACGCGAGAGCTACTGGAACAGACCGCGGCGCTGCTGGCTGGGCAGCCGTGGGGGGTAGGCCTGCTCGGGTTCGTGCCACCTGAGCTGCGCGCCGAGCAGCTGGCGGTGGTGCGTCAGGTGCGTCCCCCGTATGCGTTGATCGCGGGGGGCCGGCCCACGCAAGCGGCGCCGTTGGAGGCCCTCGGGATTAAGACGTTTTTGCATGTTCCCTCTCCGGGCCTGTTGGACCAGTTCCTGGCCGAGGGGGCCCGCCGGTTGGTGTTCGAAGGTCGGGAATGTGGCGGGCACGTCGGACCGCGAGCCAGCTTCCCGCTGTGGGAACTCCAACTGCAGCGACTGCTTGACTACGACGACGCGCACGGTTGTGCCGATACGCTGCAGGTACTGTTCGCCGGGGGCATCCACGACCGGCGCTCGGCAGCCATGGTCACCACGTTGGCCGCTCCGTTAGTGCAACGCGGCGCCCGGATCGGGATGTTGATGGGCACTGCCTATCTGTTCACCGACCAAGCGGTCACAGCCGGAGCCATCACGCCCGGATTCCAGCAGACCGCGCTCAACTGTGAGCGCACCATCTTGCTGGAGACCTCGCCAGGACACGCCACCCGCTGCGCGGATACACCCTACCCGCGTACTTTCGCTGACACCCGCGCGCAATTGGTGGCCGCGGGAGTCCCCCGCGAACAGATGTGGAGCCGGCTGGAGCAGCTCAACCTTGGTCGGCTGCGCATTGCCAGCAAAGGGCTCCGTCGCGACGGTGCCGCGCTGGTCGCCGTCGACGAGGAAGGCCAGCGCCAGCAGGGCATGGTCATGCTCGGTGAGGTAGCGACCCTGCGCTCGGAAACCACGACGATCGAGGCGCTGCACGCCGATGTCACGACGGGCGCAGCCGACTTCCTTGCCGCACGGGTTGCCGAGCTGGGCATCGAACCGACCGGCAGCGACCAGCGTGCCGATCCTACCGAGGCCCAGCCACTGGACGTAGCGATCATCGGCATGGCTGGTGTGTTCCCCGGCGCCGAGGATGTCACCAGCTACTGGGCCAACGTGCTGGCTGGTGTGGATGCCGTTACCGAGGTGCCCACCGACCGATGGGACCCCAAGATGTACGGCGAGATCGCCAATTGGGGTGGCTTCCTGCCCGATATTCCCTTCGACGCACTGGCCTACGGCATCCCCCCTGCGGCGTTGGCCAGCATCGATCCGGTCCAGCTGCTGGCGTTGGAGGTCGCGGCACGAGCACTGCGAGACGCCGGGTATGCGCAACGGGACTTCGACCGGGAGCACACGGCAGTGATCTTCGGTGCAGAGGCGGGTGCCGACTTGGCCAGCGCGTACGGATTTCGCTCGCTGTACCCGGCGTACCACGGAACCTTACCGCGCGGGCTAGACGATCAACTACCGAAGCTGACCGAGGACTCCTTTCCCGGGGTACTGGCGAATGTGATCGCGGGGCGGATCGCCAACCGGCTGAATCTCGGTGGCGCCAACTACACAGTGGACGCAGCCTGCGCCTCGGCATTGGCCGCTATCGACCTGGCATGCAAGGAGCTGCGGTCGGGGACCGCCAACATGGTGCTGGCCGGTGGAGCTGATGTGCACAACAGCATCCATGACTACCTTGTTTTCGCATCGGCACAGGCGCTGTCGCCAACCGGTCGGTGCCGCCCGTTCGATGCCTCGGCCGATGGCATCGCGCTGGGCGAGGGCGTCGCCTGTGTTGTGCTCAAGCGGCTTGCTGATGCCGAACGTGATGGTGACCGGATCTATGCGGTCATCAAGGGTGTGGGCTCGGCCAGCGATGGGCGATCGCTGGGACTCACCGCTCCCCGGCCCGAAGGGCAACGCCGGGCGTTGCAGCGGGCCTACCGGATGGCCGGGATCTCACCCGCCGAGGTGGGGCTGGTGGAGGCCCATGGCACCGGCACCGTAGTTGGCGACCGCACCGAGCTGGGGGTGCTGACCGAGTTGTTCACCGAAGCTGGCGCAACGACCGGCAGCTGCACCCTGGGTTCGGTGAAATCGCAAATCGGGCACACCAAATGCACCGCAGGGATCGCTGGGCTGATCAAGGCGGCGCGTGCCGTGCACGCCGGGATCCGCCCACCGACCGGCCAGCTGCATGATCCCAACCCGCACTGGGACCGCACCAGCAGCCCGTTCTCCTTCGATGTCGCCGCGCGTCCTTGGGTGTCCTCAGCGCGTCGAGTCGCCGCAGTGAGCGCATTCGGGTTCGGCGGGACGAATTTTCACGCTGTGCTCACCTCCTACGACGCAGCGCCCGAACCGAGACACGGGTTGGACGGGTGGCCAGCCGAGCTGTTCCTGTTCACCGGCGTCGACCGGGCAGCGGCGGCCGCGGAGCTGGACCGGCTGGCCGAGTTGCTCGCGGCTAATGACGCCGCTGGCCGACCGTGGAGACTACGGGATCTTGCCCACACCGTGTGCGGCTGGCGTCGGGGTCGGGTTTGGGCTGCTGTGGTGGCCGACAGCCTGGACGACCTCGCATCCAAGATCAATCGGGTCAGATCGGCTGCCGAGACCGGTGATGGACAGACACCTGGCGTGTTCATCGCCCCCGACGATGGGGTGCAGGCGAGTCAGGTTGCGTTCCTGTTCCCCGGGCAGGGCAGCCAACGCCCCGGCATGCTAGCCGAGCTGTTCATCGCGTTTCCGCGGCTGCGCCGCTTCTTGGAGCTGGGTAACCGGTGGGCCGGCGCGATGTTTCCGCCGGCCGCGTTCAGCAAGGAGGAGTCGGCGCGGCAAAAAGCGGCGCTGACCGACACCAGAGTCGCCCAACCGGCGTTAGGTGTCTGCGGGCTGGCCATGTACGAGCTGCTGACGTCGCTTGGCGTGCACCCCGCCCATCTGGGTGGGCACAGCTACGGCGAGTTGGTAGCGCTGGCGGCGGCTGGCGCGCTTGGGCCCGAACAGTTGCTGGAACTCAGCGAGGCCCGGGGCCGAGCCATCCTCACGGCCGCAGGTGCCGACCCCGGTGCCATGGCCGCGGTTGGCGCAACACCAGAGCAGGTCCGAGCTGTCCTCGGAGACAGGCCTGTGGTGGTGGCCAACCACAATGCCCCTATCCAGACGGTGATCGCTGGACCCACTCTTGCAGTGCAGGCCGCGCTGGATCGCTTGGCCGAGGCGGGGCTGACCGGCCGGCGCGTCCCGGTGGCGTGCGCATTCCACAGCCCGGTGGTGGCTGATTCCTCGCGGACCTTCGCCGCCGAGCTGGGCCGCCGCACCTTCGGTGCACCCCGGCTGCCGGTGTGGTCGAACACCACGGCCGCGCCGTACTCGACCGATCCCGCAGCCATCCAGAAGATGCTGACCGCCCACGTCGCGCAGCCAGTCCGGTGGGTCGAGCAGGTTGACGCGATGTACGCCGCCGGGGTGCGAGTCTTCGTCGAGGCGGGCCCAGGTCGGGTGCTCACCCAGCTGGTCGGCGCAATCTTGCAAGACCGGCCGCATATCGCGGTAGCCACCGACGTGCCCGGCGAGTCCGGGATGCGGCGACTGCTGCTGGCCCTCGCCCAGCTGGCTGTCGCCGGAGTTCCGGTCGATCCATCCGGCCTGTTCCGTGGTAGGGACGCCCGCACCGTGTCGGCGTCAGCGATGCCCCTTCGCCCCAACTGGGTGGTTAACGGCCATCTGGTCAAGACGGTCGACGGGCAGTATGTGCCGGGCGGGTTGCGTCCGGCGCAACGGCTGGCGGCACAGGAAGTCATCGAGCCGAAAATCGAAAGCCGGTCGGATACCGCCGTGCTGGAGTTCCTGCGTACCACTCGGGAATTGATCGCCGTCCAGCGCGAGGTGATGCTCGGTTATCTCGGTGGCTCAGCGCCCTTACCTGCCGAGGTGCCGGTCGTTGCTTCGGCCCCTGCCGAAATGCGGCCAACCCCGATGCAGCCTGCTGCCGCTGACCAGATGGCCGAGGGTTCTGGCGAGGAGATCGACCAGGGTGCTCTGACGCCCGAGGTGGTGCTGGCCACGGTGCGGTCGCTCGTCAGCGAACGAACCGGCTACCCGGTGGACATGCTCGAAGCCGACCTCGATCTGGAAGCCGACCTGAGCATCGACTCGATCAAACGGACCGAGATAATCGGTGCCCTCACCGACCGGCTCGGCTTGGTGCGTGGCGGCACCGCGCTGAATGAATCGGTGATGGAGGAGCTGACTCAGCTACGTACCCTTCACCGCATCGCCGACTGGATCATCCGCCAGACCAGCACCCCCGAGCAGACGACACCACCCCCGCGAGTGCGCCGCTATCTGGTCGACGTCACCACGTTGTCCCCGCTGTCGGCCTCGGTTGGTATGTCGCTTACCGGGCGCCGGGTCACCATCGTCGGGGACGGCGCAGGCATCGGGTTGGAACTGTCCGAGGCGCTGGAGCGGCACCGGGCGCAGGTGCGGCTGGTGAGCCCGGATCAAGTTCAGGACGTACCGGCTACTGACGCTCTCATCTACCTCGCCGCGCTCGATCCGGGGCGGGCACCGGTGCTGCCCGAGGGGTTCGGCCCGATCCGGGCCGCCATCCTCGGCGGGGTTGGCCAGTTGCTGCTGGTCACCGGCTCGGGTGGCAAGTTAGGGCGGGGCGACAATGCCAACGGAGTGGCCGGGATCGGATTGCACGGTCTGGCCCGCACGATTGCCGGCGAGTTCCCGGACCGCTTGGTCCGCGCTGTCGACGTGGACCCCAAGGAGGAACCATCCCGTATCGCCGCATACCTACTCGCTGAGCTGCTCAGCTCAGAAGGGCCCGTCGTGGTGGGCTGCGTGGCCGGAAAGCGGGTCACGTTGGCGCTCACCCCGGTGCCGCTGGGCCCGAGCGGATCTGCCGACCTCGGGCTGGGGCCGGAGTCCGTGGTGCTACTTACCGGCGGCGCCCGCGGCATTACAGCCCAGATCGCGATCGGCCTGGCCCGGGCCAGTGGCGGTCACCTCGAACTGGTCGGCCGCACCCCCCTGCCGGTCGGCGACGAGGATCCGGTGACCGCGGCGGCGACCGATCGGATCGCGCTGCGGCGGGTACTGGCGCAGGACCGTGATCGCACACCGGGCGAGATCGAACTGGAAGCCGGCCGGATCCTGGCGCAGCGCGAGATCCGGGCCACGCTGGCTGAGCTGACCGGGGTGGTGGCGTCGGTGCGCTACTCGGCGGTCGACATGCGTGACCCGGCGGCAGTCTGCGCCCTGGTCAGCGGCGTATATCGCCGGCACGGGCGGCTGGACGGGATCGTGCACGGTGCCGGGATATTGGCCGACCGGCGGCTGGCCGACAAGACGCCCGAGGAGTTCGCCGGCGTGTGGGCGACCAAAGTCGACGGTGCGCGAGCATTAGCCAGTGCGGCCCGGGACGACCTTCGTTTCCTGGTGCTGTTCGGCAGCGTTTCGGGGGTGTTCGGCAACCGCGGGCAAGCCGACTACGCCGCCGCCAACGACGCGCTCGACGCACTGGCCCGCATCTGGACCAACCAGGCCCGCGGCCGGGTGGTATCGATCGACTGGGGGCCGTGGGCAGCACCCGGTGACGGTGCCGGGATGGTCTCCGCCGAGCTGGCACGCAACTACGAGCGGTATGGCATCGAGTTGATCGACGCCGCCAGCGGTGTGGACTGCTTCCTCGCCGAGCTGGCCAGCGGCGCTGATCCCCAGGTGGTGTACATGCGCGCTGACCCTGCAGCCTTCGAGATCGATCAGAATGGCTGAACCGGTTGCGGTGGCCATCGTGGGGATGGCTGCGACCTTCCCCGGCGCAGCCAACGCTGCGGCCTACTGGCGCAACATCACGGCCGGCGTGAACTCCATCTCGACCGTTCCTGAAGGACGCCTGGATGCGGCATACCACGATCCATCGGGCTGGCGGTTGCCCGCATCCGACCGGATCTACGCCTGGAAAGGCGGCTTCGTCGACGACCTGGCGGTGTTCGACCCGCTGCGGTTCGGGATGATGCCGGCGGCGGTGCCTCACACCGAACCGGACCAGCTGATGGCACTGCAGATCGCGGCCGACGCGATCGAGGACGCCGGAGGCACAGCGCGCCTGCCTGACCGGCATCGGGTCGGGGTGGTGCTCGGACGCGGCGGCTACCTGGGCGCTGGGGTGGTCCGGCTAGAACAGCGAGTGCGCACAGCCCGCCAACTGGTCGCGGTCCTCCAGCAATTGCTTCCCGAAGTCGCGCCGGCAAGGCTGGACGAGATCCGCACAGCCTTCACCGATCAGCTTGGCCCCGAACAGCCAGAGGCCGCGATCGGCCTGGTACCCAACCTGGCCGCGTCCCGGATCGCCAACCGTCTGGATCTGCGCGGTCCCGCGTATACCATCGATGCAGCCTGCGCATCGTCGCTGATCGCGGTGGATTTAGCGGTTCGCGATCTGTCCAGCGGTCGGTGCGATCTGGTGCTGGCCGGAGGGGTGCACCACAGCCACGACATCACGCTCTGGAGCGTCTTTGCGCAGTTGCGTGCGTTGAGCCCCACCGAGTGCATCCGCCCGTTCAGCCGGCATGCCGACGGTGTGCTGATCGGTGAAGGCACTGGCGTAGTAGTGCTGAAACGTCTCGACGACGCGCTGCGACACGGCGACCGCATCTACGCGGTGATCCGCGGGAGCGGCGTGGCCGGCGACGGCAGTGCGACGACGTTGATGGCGCCGCAGTCAAGAGGCCAAGTTCTGGCGATACGCCAGGCCTGGCAGGTGGCCGGCCAGGATCCACAAGCTCGGGGAGCGGTCGGCCTGATCGAAGCTCACGGCACCGCTACTCCCGCCGGTGATGCAGCTGAGCTGGCCACATTGCGGGAGGTGTTCGGAGAGGATCCAGCGGCGGGATTGATCGGCCTGGGCTCGGTGAAATCGATGATCGGCCACGCCATGCCCGCGGCCGGCGTGGCCGGACTGATCAAGGCGGCCTTCGCCGTGCACCACGCTGTGCTTCCCCCGACCCTGCATGCCGAGGAGCCTCACCCGGCTCTGCGCGCTGGGCGGTTGCACTTGATCGATCGCACCGAGCCCTGGGAGGGTGATGGCCCGCGCCGGGCCGGCGTCAATGCGTTCGGGTTTGGCGGTATCAACGCGCATGTCGTCGTCGAGCAGGCGCCGATGGAGTCAGCGAGTTGGGCGTTGCCTGTGCCCTATCCGCGGCACGTAGCTACTTCATTGGCCACCGGGTCGCTTCTCCGACTGGCCGCCGACAGCCCGGCGGCACTAGCTGAGTTGCTTGAGGCACCCGATGAGCTGCTGAACTCCAGGATGCCCCGACATTTGGTGGGTCCGTGCCGCCTTGCCCTCCTAGAGCCCACCCCACGCCGTCTTGAGCTGGCCCGCAAGGTGGTACTCCGAGGTAATCCGTGGCGCGGACGCAACGACCTTTGGTTCACCACAGCACCGTTGCTTGCGGATCCGTCGTATCGACTCGCTTTTGTCTTCCCGGGTATTGAGGCTGCCTTTGACCCCTCGATGGAAGATATCGCCGAGCATTTTGGACTGCCCTGTCCCGCCCGACCCGCGGACGGACCCCTCGAGGAACAGGCGGTCGGGGTAGTGCGGTTGGGCTTGTTGCTCCGAGATGCCCTCGCTGAACTCGGTATCCGGCCCGATGTGCTGGCAGGCCACAGCATCGGGGAATGGACGGCAATGGCCCACGCGGAGATCACTCTGCCGGAGGACTTCGAGGTGTTCCTGATTGATTTGGCGAGTCAGGACTACACCCTTCCCGATGTAATCTTCGCAGCCGTGGGTTGCGGTGCGAAACAGGCATCAGCTGCCATCAATGATCTACCTGCGTCAGAACGGGCTATGGTAGCGCTATCGCACGATAACTGTCCTCACCAGTCCATCGTGTGTGGTCACGAACGGGTGGTCGATAGGCTCCTGAGGGGGCTAGCCGGACAACAAGTGATGGGTCAGGTCTTGCCCTTCCGGTCCGGATTCCATACCCCTTTGCTCCAGCCTTATCTCGCTCCGATGACGGCAATAGTCAATACCGCGAATCTGCAGCTGCCGAGGCTCCCAATCTGGTCGGCCACCACGGTGAGCGAGTACCCACCCAATCTTGCGGAGTTGCGCCAGCTGATCGTGCGTCATTTGCTCGAACCAGTCCGCTTCTACCCGCTGGTGGAACGGATGTATGAGTCCGGTGTGCGGGTCTTTGTCCAATTGGGCCTGGGAAGCACCGTCGGATTCATCGGCGACACATTGAGCGAGCGTGAGCACCTGGCCATCAGCGCGCAGGTGGCGAACTGTTCGGGCATGGAACAGTTGGTTCGCGTTGCTGCGGCGCTGTGGACGGAGGGTGCCCAACCCGATTTCGACCGCCTGCATCCTCCGGTACGCCAAGTCCCGGCCGGCGATACCGCAGCGAACTCGCCGGGGGCTGTTTCGCACGAGGGCGTACGCCTTGGCCTGGGTGCACCGACGCTGCGCCTTCCGGAGAGAACAAGACCACTGCAGCCGGCGCCCACGGCTGCACCCGAACCCGCCGGGATACTTGCGAAGGCCGGCCATCCACTGCTGACGGAACTTGAATCTGTGCTCCGTGAGGTATCGGTGAGCGCTGGTGACGTTCTCGATGCGTGGCAGGCCGCTGGCTCGTGCCTCCGGGACAGCACCGAGTCGAAGCTGCTCTGCGGGCTGCAACGACCTGCAGGGCCGCCCGCCGCCATGTCTGCCACCAAACATGTCACTCGGCAGCCTGTGTCCCTCGCAGCCATGCCCTACCTGGTGGACCACTGCCTTATCCCACAGCGGGCGGGGTGGAGCGATCTGTCTGACCGGTTCCCGGTCGTTCCTATGACCACCATGCTCGACATCATGATGGCTGAGGCTCGCTGCCTGGTTCCTGGGCGCACCGTGGTCGCCATCGAGTCGGTCCGGGCGCTGCAGTGGCTGGCTGCCAGTCCTCCGGTCGAGATCACCATCACCTCTGTTCATGACGGGGTGGATCGCGTGCAGGTCACGCTCGACAGGTATGCCTACGGAACCGTTGTCCTGGGAGACGGGTATCCGACCGCCCCTTCACCCTCCGATGAGCCGCTGGTTGGGGCGCATGCCTCGGATGTGCCAGCGGACCGGTTCTACACCGATCGCTGGATGTTCCACGGCCCTCAGTACCAAGGCATTGCCGCCCTCGGTCCCATGGCGCGCAACGGCATGCGGGCCACGATCACCACGCTGCCGGCTCCGGGAACGTTGCTGGACAACGCGGGCCAGATCACGGGTTACTGGTTGCAGCGAAACGCCGACTGCAACGTGATTGCGTTCCCTAGCAGCATAGGACGGATCACCATCCATGGCCCTCATCCACCGCCAGGTGCTCGGTTGGCATGCACATTCTGGACTCGTTCCATGACCGAGCGCGCCATCCGGGCGGACCTGGAACTGGTCACTGAGGACGGCCGGGTGTGGGCTCGGATCGACGACTGGACGGATTACCGGTTCTCCAGCGATGAGCGGATCGGCCCAGCGTGGCAGTTTCCCGAGGTTAACTGTCTTGGGGAGGAGCAGCCGGGCGGGTGGTTGCTGGTCAAGGAGACGTGGGATCCGTCGACTCGGGAATTACTGATGCGCCTGTATCTCACAGCAGCTGAGCGGGCTGAGTACGACAAGCGTAATCCTCGAGCGCGTTCGCAGTGGCTTCTCGGCAGGATGGCAGCAAAGGACGCCGTGCGCCAGCTGCTTTGGCACCAGGGAATGGGGCCGCTGTTTCCCGCGGAGATCACCATCATCACGAGCTCGTTCGGCCGCCCGTTTGCACGCGGCCCATTCCCCCAGCCGCTTGCCGTGTCGGTGTCGCACACTGCCGGATATGGTGCGGCGATGGTGATTCCACCGGCGTGTGGGGATCATGTCGGCATCGATATCGAAAAGGTCGAAGAGCGCGATCCCTCCTTCGAGGCAGCCGTGTTGACGGTGCAAGAACGTGATCTTCTGGATCGACTTGCACAGGCAGATGACCGGGGAAGTTGGCTTACCCGTTTTTGGTCGGCTAAGGAAGCCGCGGCCAAGGCCGTGGGCACCGGCCTTCAGGGCAAGCCGACTGAGATCACTGTCGTCGACGCGCGGCTAGGCAATCAACTTCGGGTGCGCTGCGCCGGCCAAGATTTCGACGTGCTGACGACAGTGGTCGGAGATGGCAGCCACGTGGCGGCTTGGGTAGTGCGGAAATCCGCTACTTGACAGGCTGGCACCCGCCAGTGATGGGCCGACGCGCGGCACGAGCCATTTGCGGTTGTTGGCGTCACACCGTGGTGACTGGTTCAAGCTGTGGCAACCTTGTGGTATTCGACAGCTGCGACCAGGTCTTGAAAGGAACGAGATAGGTGCATGGCTAGCTCTGTGGGTCGTTCCACGGAATCAGCAAATGCCAGGATGCCGAACCGCAGACGGCCCGCGTAATCGCACAGGGCGAAGTTCACGCCGACCCCGCTATTGGGTGGCCCAGCTAGATACATTTCTTCCACAACAGTCGAGCCGAGCTGCCATGGAACCGAAGGACCTCGGAGGTTGGAAACTACAACATTGGAGTCAAGACTGAACCGTCGCTTGCCGGGTCTACGCCTGGCTGACTCACTGCGCCGGACCGTGGGTACCGCGATAATCGGCGGGAGGTACTCAAGCCAGTCCGCCAGCAGTTCGCGTCCCGCGAGATCAAGGCGCGCTTTCGCCTCCGCGGTAACTGCGCTGACGGTCTGAAGGCGGTCCCAAGCATCGGCAACGTTGGTTGCCAGCGATGTGGTCAGGCGGGAAAAACGGTTGGCCTGAGTCCGTGGCATTGTTCCCGATTCCTTGATTCCCACGGGGACATTCGCTACCAGTGGCTGGCCTGGAAGTGCCCCTCGCTGTTGCAGGTAGCCACGGAGCGCTCCGCCAACGACGGCTAATGCGACATCGTTGACCGTGACCTTCGCCACCCGGGTCACGGCGAGCACGTCGTTCAACGGCAGAGACGCGCGGGCATAGTGGCGGTCACAGGTGAAGCCTCGGTTGATGGCCGATGCGGGTGTATCGATGCCGGCCCGGGGCACCTTCACGCCCGTTACTGCCCGCCGCTGGCGCAGCGCCACCGTCGCATGCCTGGTGCGGCGGATTAGTTCGGGTAGCCGGGTAAGTGCCCGAGCGTCGTGCGCGAGCGCGCCGGCGACCAGTCGCACACGTCCTGGTATCCGGCTCGGCTTCCACGGTAGCGGTGCGGTTTTCGGTTCTTCCTGCGAAAAGAGCCGCGCCAAGGTAGTAACAATGGCGGCCCCATCCATCAGAGCGTGATGCAACTCCAGAATGAGGCCCTGCCGTCCGTCGGCAAGGCCGTCGATCAACGTTATTCGCCACAGTGGCCGGCGCCGGTCCAGAGGCTGGGAGGCCAACCGAGCACAGGCGCTGTCGAGTTGCTCCGGCCCTCCGGGCTCAGGAAGCACCGCATAGCCGAGGTGATCTGCCAGATTGAAATTGGCATCTTCGACGAAAACGGGATGAGCTAGGCCAAGGGGGACCGGAATAACCCGCCACCGGAACGCGGGGAGCTGGTCGATGTGCGTGGAAAGGTGTCGATGCAAGTCGTCCAGGGCGAGGGGTCGGCGGCCTTCGCGGACCCTGAGCAGTCCGAGGACAATATTTTGCATCGGCTGTTCGGACGTCTCCAGGTTGAGGAACCCCGCGTCCAGACCGCTTAACCGGGTCACCATCGAATCTGGAGACGTCCGGTAACGCAAAGCAATGATCTCCTTATTGCCCTGATGGTATACGGGGTCAAGCGGGTTTCCTCGACAGGCGGAGAAGTCTCTTGCTCTGTCTCAAGGTTTGAGCGGATCACGCTCAGCGGTGCAGGATCAAGCTGCTCATTGATGGGGCAACGACCTCTCTGCCATGAAGAATGACTCCGACACCATTCTTCAATGGTATGCGAAAGAGGTCGTTGCCAGTCATTTATCGGAGCCGTTAGAGGCTGCCAAGTAAACTGAAAACGCTACTCAGTACGTCGGTGATGCCACTACCGACACTGCTGAGCAGACTGCCAATTATGCCCACTTTCCCTCCTTTCGGATCGCTGGTGTTCCCCCTCAAACTTGTCGGAGCTGTACGGCGGGCCCAACTTCCCGCACCACTTGCGACTAAGTTTCCTCGGGTCAACGCGGGCGAACGACCTGTTATGTTGTTGTTTGTCGGATAATTCGCGCGTGACGCTGCAATCCATGGCAGGGAGCGAGGGCCGGAATCGGGGCATCGCAAGTCGGCGACGCCATGCCTACTCGACAATTCCTGCTGGTGATTGCTTACCGCGATTCGATGATAAGCGCCCGTCAAAGTCGATGTCAACCAAACTGTATGGCATCGATCAGGGACTTAGCGTACCTGAGACTATACTAACCAGACTCTCTGGAGAGGATCGGAAACTTAGCGTGCCTAAAAAGCATGCATGCTAGACTCTATGGAAGCGGCCAGAAGCCGATTGTATAGATTTTAATGGAAGACCGGGCGGCTGTAAAATTGAAGTTAAAGCGAAAGCGTAAGGTCGGAGTCAAAATAGCGTAGCTTGCGGGTTGCTGCGAGGTAAACATCAGGATCTGCCCGCAGTTACAGTGTCGCGCTAAGTATTTGACCGGCCGGGAGAGGGCTCTTCGCGGCCATACTTCGCCATTGCCAGGGATGCCAGGTACCATACCAGGTAAACCGGCATAGCGGACATAGATAGCATACTGGCACGATCGATTGAGTTACCAGGGCTCCGTCTAGCTCTCGATCGAGCACGCGGCAGCTTAGCTGCGGGTGTGCGCCATCGTGAGCAGGTCCGTCGCGAATGTCGCTACCCTCATCGCTAGGGCTGCGCTGTGCTGGCACCGCCGCAGTGAAGTCGGTGGAGATGTGCAGACGCAGAGCTTGGGCGGCCCGGCGAAGTCACGCTGAAGAGAATCTTCCGCCGGGCGGAGTCACAGATGACGAAGCCGTGGCCACAGCTGTGACCATGGTTCATGCCGGCCAGAGCAAAGCCAAACCGGTACGCGATGTGCGAACAGGTTCATGGCAGGGCCAGAGGTGATGATGGTGGACTCGCTTACTTCGGTGAAGAACTGGTGTAGATAGGACGGGTTGGAGCCGACGAACAGGACAGTGTCGGTGTCGTCCGGGGGTGACCCGAAGTACCAGTAGCCGCGGTGGGCGCTGTAGGCGCGCGGCAGTCCGCGTGCTGGCCCGAACCGGTCGATGGCTGCCGCGTCCCAGTACCAATTGGCTATGACCACGGTGGTGTGCCGCCGGTCGGGTGGTAGAGCTTGGTAGGCGTCGGCGACTGTGTCTACCTCCTCGGGCCAGCCGAGGCTGGCCAGTGATACCGACTTCGCCATGCTGGGCCAGGAAACCGGTAACACGGGCAGTGATGTGAGCGCGATGATCGCCGAGAGCGCATAGACCGGCCAACTCAATATCCATCGCCACCAGCCCACCAATTGTCGCCGTTGCAGTTCTACTGCACCCGCAGCCCAACACAGGGCGTATAGCCCTGCCACGTAATAGGAGCGACCGTTCGTGATGAAAAACAGCGCCACCAGCCCTAGTACGGTCCAACCGAGAAGGCAGTAGGGACGCAACTGCGGGGAGCACAGCAACCGCCACAGGCCGTAACAGGCCAGTACCATACCCAGCACGATTCCGCTACTTATCAGCACTAACGGCAGGAATGTCAGCCGACCCCCGAAAAGGTCATCGTGGGCGATAACCTTCGTCATTGCCAGCTGCGGCCAACCGTGCTGGGACTGCCAAAACAAGGTAGGCAGTGCGGCGATCAGGGCGATTGCCGCTGCAAGCCACAGTGCTGGGCGGCGCAGCAGGTCCCACGGACCTACAACGACGGCACTAAGACCTAATACGAGCCAGAAGCCGGCTATCAGCCACTTGTTCTGCAGGGCGGCGGCCGTGAGACCGCCCAGACCCAGCAGCAAGCCGTCGTGGCGGGTCCGTATCCAGCGCACCAGCAGCCAGGTAGCTGCCGTCCAGATGACCGAATCGATTGCGGCGGTAGTGAGAACGTGGCCGCCAGCCAACATTCCCATTGCAAACACGGCCGCAGCCAGGACTTGCGCTCGGCGTTGGCCACCGAGTTCTCGGGCGATCAGTGCGGTCAGCAGCACTCCCGCGGCGGTCAGTATCGTGACGGGCAGCCGTTCGGCGACGAGTGAGCCGGGAATGAGGCTGTCCATGGCACGGGCCAGTAAGGGCACCAGCGGGCCTTGATCAGCGTATCCCCAAGCTAAATGGCGCCCGGCGGCGAGAAAGTACAGCTCGTCATCGAAATAGCCGACGCGCCCACTAGTCATCAGCAACACCACCACAACTGTCCCGGCGATTGCCAGCACCGGCCATCGCGCCAGCGAAGGAACAGGTGGGTGTGCCTCTGGGGGTGTTTTCCTTTCTACCATGGCGGGTGGTTTCCGGCCGGTTGCCCAAATACCTGTGCGGTGTTTCCCAGATCAGCCATTCTTGCAAGCCAGTAGGCGGTACGTATTTCCTCCGTGGGTACGGCGCACGATGTGGCTTAGCAGGGTGTCGAGTAGGTACGCGATCGCCAGCAGCGGCCGACCCGCAGCCCACACCAGCGTGCGGCGTAGCTGCTTGACGCGTGTTGGCGGGTCGGTTAGCCAGGGCAACTGCGGATTGGGGGCGATGGCGATAAGTGCCAGAGCCAAGGCGAAGAATAGCTCAGCGCCTTGGTGGGCTGCGCCGCGTTCGATGGCCACTGTCGAAAACCCGCGATCGGTGAGGGCTTGTGTGAGGTTACCGATCGGTATCATGTGCAGGTGTTGAGGCTGAAACCAGGGTAGCCACCAGCGGCCGAATAGATGACCGAACAACGATTGTGGGTCAGGTAGTTCGATAAGCAGGTGGCCGCCGCTGGGCAGGATCTTTGCTGCCGCATCCAGCTCGTCGAAGGGCTCTCTGGTGTGTTCCAGGTAATGGTGCATGCTGACCACGTCATAACGGTTGGCCAATTCGTCGGTGAACGTGACGAACTCTCCGCGGTAGCTACGGTCGATCCAGCCCCGGCGCTGGGCCTCCTCGACGCTGAAACCGAGGTCCAGACCATCGAAGCGGGCACCTGGCCAGGCTCGGCGGGCGAACCGGCAGAAGTGGCCGTAGCCGGTGCCAACATCTAGCCATGCGCTCGGAGTGGTGAACCGCTTCACCATATCGACCCGCCCCTGATATGCGCGGTCGCTCGCGTCAAAGGCCTGTTCGACCAAATTTTGGCCAAGGCCTTCATAAAAATCCCGGTAGTAGAAGTCCAGTCCCGCCGGAGTGAGCCGAGGATTCTGAAAGATGTGCTGGCACACCCCGCACTGCTCTAGGGTGAACCTGCCCGGTTTGCGCTGGATGAGATCGGTGGTTTGCAGCCTTATCGACAGCTCACTGGAACCGCACCAAGGGCAGGTGTCCCGTCGCGGTTCGAGGAACCTTTCGACTCCTTTAGCCAGCTCTGCCCGATAATAGGGCCGGCGCGCCTCGTAAGGATTGCTCATAACAGTTTCTCCAGGTGATCAGCGGCGCTGGTAGCGCCGCCGCCAGCAATGAACGAGGTTTGGATGCGTTGGGCTGCGACCCGGTAGGACGGATCATCAAGTACGGCTGTGATCGCGCTGTGCAGTTCGCCGGCACTGATCCGGCCGAAGTGCACCCGGATGCCGGCTCCAGCCTGCGTAACTTGATGGGCGATCACTGGCTGGTCGTCGCGGATGGGGGCGACGACGAGAGGCAGGCCGTGGGCGAGAGCTTCGCAGACGGTGTTGTGTCCGGCGTGGCAGATGACGGCGTGTAAGTGACGCAACAGGTCGAGTTGCGGGATGGATTCTCGGGCGAGGATGTGCCGGGGAAGCGGGCCGAGGAGGTGAGGCGGGGCGATCATAATTGCCTGGAGGCGGCCGGCCAGTGGTGCCAGCGCTGCCGCTGCGGTGGCGAAAAACCGCCGTCCTGCGTCTTGGTTAAGGGTGCCCAGGCTGACCAGAACGTGCTGGCGGTCCGGGTCTAACCAGCTCCAAGGAAAGTCGGGTACACCGGGTCGGGTGCCGATGGACGGTCCAACAAATTTGTAATGGTGAGGAAATTCGTCGGCGGGTCCCAGTAAGGCGGTGGTGGTGAAGGCCAGCACGAGGTGGTCGGAGAATCGTAGGTCAATGGGGTCGGTTTCGGCGAAGTGGTATTGGAAGTCGATGAGGCATTGGCGAGCCCAGGTACCGAGTTTCGGCATCGTCGTGAACTGATTGGTCAGTTCGGCAGGAGTGGTCGCCGAGGTGGCCCAGGGCAGGACGCGCTGGCGGGCGACCAGGGCTCCGGCGGGCGCTTGTTGGTCGACGATGAGTACGTCGGGCTGGAAGTCGTCGACGGCGGCGGCGACACCGGGGACCATGGAGACGGCCAACGGTATCAGCAGCTCTGCCCAGAGAAAGCGGAAGGCGGCTGCGCCGCGCAGACCCAGCCCGCGGTTGCGCACCTCGGCCAGCGTCTGGTCGCCGAACTGCGCAGGGACGGGGATGACGCGGGCCCTGGAGGGCAGCAGCGGAGCAAGGACGGCGGGGTGTCCGGCCCAGGCAACTGAGTGCCCGCGATCGCGTAGCTGTTGCGCCACCGCTACGGTCGGCAGGACATGGCCGGCAAAGGGGGGAACGACGAACAAAAACCGGCTTACCACGCGGCCGCCTGCGTCGCGATGGGCTCTACGGCGAACCAGTCCAGCACAATGGTCCGCAACGTTGCCGCCGTTTTCGTGATCAGCCAATGATCGACATCTGGCAGCACGGTAAGCGTGTAGTGCGGAAGAAGCCTGTCAAGTAATTGTGCGTGATGGATAACATCCGAGTGCTGCCCGTACACCGCGTGTACCGGCTGGGTGAGTCCACGCAGGTCTGGTTCTTTGATGGGTTCTGTGGCCTCGAGATCTGTGATGAATGTTGTGCGCTCGGTCATTTCTGTTCCGGCCGCGACGAAGTTCGCATTCTTGCGGCTTTCCGCCATCCACTGATCCCATTCTTCTTCCGTGCGGTATGAGCGGATGTTCCGGATGGTGGTGGCCATTTGCCGACCCCAGCCGGGGAGGGGAACGTGGGCTTCGATCAGCACCATACTGGCTACCTGATCGGGGTATGTGGTGGCGAAGCTGAGTGCGACAGTGCCCCCATAGCTGTTGCCGACAAGGTGGACCGGGCCATCGATACCCAAAGCAGTGAGCAAAGCAGCCAGATCGGCAACCGAGTCGCTGACACGGTAGCCGGTTTGCGGACGCTCGGAGAAACCGTGCCCGCGAAGGTCATACAGGACCACGTCGGCACCCGCCTGGGCGAGCGGGTTGGCCAATGTGTAGTAAAAGCTGGACAGATTGTCCATTCCTAGTCCGTGGATGAACACGACCGGTTGTTGCGGTCTTGACGGTCGTCGGCGTGGTACCAATCGTTGAACGTGGAACCGGACGCCGCGCGCTATGACCTCAGCCATCGACCGTGCCCGCAAGTGCCAGACAGCTCGCGATGTAGGTGACCACATCACCGACTGTCATCTCGATGATCTCGTCGATAGTTTTGTCCGCGAGAAAAGCCACGAAGTCGACGCGGTTCCCGTAACGCTCGGCGAGCATCATGGCCAGCTTGACAAATTCGATGCTTTCTAGCTCCAGATCGGCCTCAAAAGCGGTGTCCATCCCGATATCTAAACTCAATGCATACTCGGCGCCGATGATATCGATCAGCATGGCGCGGACATCGGCCAGAATTCGCTCAATTTTCATCAGCTCGCGCCCTTCTGGCACCATGTCCGTGTACGACCAGGTCGACTTGCCGGGGTAGTTCGGCTGGTGGCCGGGGGCATACGGGGACACCTCTTTTGTTAGGAAATGATGTGGACAGGTGTTGGCTTCGGGGTGGTGACGCATCGGTGCGCTTAGCATCGCCCCGTTTGCTTACTTATCTGTCCACGCAGGTTCTTTGCCCAGCGGTCCAGGTATCTAGGAGCAGTCTGAAGCGTAGCTGTTCACTCAATTGGTTGGGAGTGCTTGCAACGTTGCACCGCGTGACAGGCTGAGAGGGGCCGGAGAAAGGCATCTAGGTTCGACGACGCCACACCACTCGACTGGATATTAAGCTTCCGTTGAAGCTGCTGTCAATCGCAACTTTATGGCAACAGGTGGAAACGCCTTGTAAGAAAAGCTCGCGAACCTTCGACACGGTAGAGATGGCCCGCCAAAGACTATAGTGACACCTTGATTGCTCTGCGTGAGTATTAACTGTGGCTCATGGTGTACTACTGGACCCGACGCATTACCGGCGGCTAGCCGAGATGTCGGCCAACGTGATCATATCGGGAATTAGGCGGGCGGCAGGTCAGTGGCAGTGGAGTCTCAGTCTGGGTCGATCAAACTTTCTGGTGCTGACGATTGAGCAGGGCAGCGACGTGCTGCGGCGGGCCGGGTGCACCAAAGAGTGCTCCCACTGCCCAGTTCGCACCGATCCACGGCCAGCATGCCGCCTGGTCGGCGTTGTTGACCGGGTAGGCGACTACGTCGATACCGGCACCTCGAACCGTGTGCACCAGCGCCTGCGCGGCTTGGGACAAGATCCGTGACGGATCCTCGGCCACTTGCTCGGATATCGGCTCGGCGATGCGCACTGTGCATACCGGCAGCTCCGCTACACAGCGCAGCTCGCCGATGCCCCCGGCGAAGTCGTAGAGCCCGGCACGCACGCCGAGCTCAGTGAGCACTCGGAGGTTGTCCTCGGCTTGCCCGCCGCCGCCGTCGGCGAAATCACCAATGACGGTGCGGATCGCGGACACCGGCGCCCGGATCTCCAGCCGCCCTGCCGGTAGGCCGGTCTCGGTGAGCACCGCTCTGATCTTGGCGACCAGGTCAGGGTCCTGCGCCTGGGATGGCATGAGGTTAACCACCATCGGAGGCACCTCGGCACCGAAGCGATGCCGCCAACACATGGCTTGCTGCGCGGCGGTGTGCAGTAGCCACTGACCGACTTCATGCACCACGCCGGTCAGCTCTGCGGCTTGCATGCACTGGCTGCTGGTCAGCATGCCCAGGTCTGGGTGCTGCCAGAGCAATGCTGCCTCGACACCCATCACCTGCTGACCAGCCAGCGTGACCACCGGCTGGTAAGTCACCTCCAGCTGGCCGGTCTCCAAGGCGCCCGGCATCGCGGCGGCGAGGCGAAGCTGCGCCCGATCCGCGGCATCCTCTTGGGCGTCGAACAAAACCCACTGCCGCTTGCTGCGCCCGCGGATCCGGCGCAGCGTGGTGCTGGCGGCGCGCATCAGCTCTTGAGGGGAGCATTGGTCGGCTCGGCGTTGCACGACCCCGACCGTGGCAGTGAGCGCGACCCCGGTGTCATCGATGTAGAACGGTTCGGCGAGCTCAGTGTTGATGGTCTCGATCAGGTCGCTGATGTTGAGGGCCGCATCGCCAGGTTCGATCAGGATGGCGAACTCGTCGGCGCTCAGCCGAGCCACCATCGACGATCTATCTGCAACCACGCCGGCCAGGCGGCGAGCGGCCACGTCCAAGGCGAGGTCCCCGGCCTGGCGTCCGAGGCCATCGTTGACCGCGGTGAAGCCGTCCAGATCCAGGTGCAGCAGCGTGACGATCGCCGAGGGCTCCGCCCGGGCCAGCACCTGTTCCAGGTGAGTGAGGAAGTATTGCCGGTTCGGCAGGCCCGTCTGCAAATCATGCAGTGTCTGGTGCTTGAGCTGCTGCTCGAGCAGCCGCATGTTGGTGATGTCCTCGGCCATGGTGATGACATGCAGGGGAGACCCATCGGTGTCGCGCAGCACCACGCCGTCCAAATAGACCCAGACTGCCTCACCGTCGGCCCGGCGCAAGGCAACTCGAACCCGCAAGCGCGGGTCCCGGCCGGTTACCAGGCCGCGATGATGCTCCTCGGCAATCGGCCGGTCGCCGGGCGAAAACAAGTCGGTCAGGTCGCGCCCAGCCAGATCACCAGGACAGTAACCGAGGATGTCGTCCAGAGCCCGGTTGGTTTCGATGATCCACCCATCGGGCGCACTGATCGCGATACCCATTGGCGAGGATTCAAACATCGCCCGGAAGCGGGCCTCACTGGTTCGCAGGTCCCGCTCCACGCCCTGCCAGGCCAATGACAGTGCCCGGGTGTACCCAGACGCCAGAGCACCGAGTAGTTCGATGATCCGGCCACACTGTGGGTTCCCCGGCGCATCGCCTGTTGCGGCCGGCAATGCGTTGCCGAGTACGGAGAAGGTACGCGCCAAACTGTGCTCGCCGATGAAACCACCAGCGACGAGCCGGGCACCTACCTCGTGCGCCGCGTCGGTGTCGACGGACTCCCCGGATAGCGCAGCCGCAAGCCGCTCAGTGAGATCCGAGATGAAGTCCAACGCTTCGCCGGCTGTCATGGGTCCCGAACAGCTAGCCGCTAGAGTGCGAGCCCACTTCCGGGCAACACCAGACAGCGGCAGGGGCGTGCGGCCTCCGCCACCGTTGTTGCCTGTGTGGTTCTGTCTCACCTGTTGCGCCCACCATTAACGGACCGCAAGTCCGGTACGTACTGCGGTAAGTACACCGTACCGTCGGGGGACTCTCCGGATTTCCCCGCCATTCGAATGAAGCATCGCACTCTACGCTACCCCATGTAAACGGTTTCCTACTCAGAGTTGCCCGGACGGAGTGAGCCACAACACCCCGGCGGGCGGTAGATGAAGCGTGGCCGAGTAGGGCCGGCCATGCCATGGCGTCTTCGTGGCGATCACTTCGCCCAGGTTCCCCACACCCGAGCCGCCGTAGTGTTCGGCGTCACTGTTGAGCAGTTCTTGCCATCGCCCCGGCCGCGGCAGGCCGACCCGGTAGCCGTCATGCGGTGTCCCAGCGAAGTTAGCCACGCAAGCCACCACGGAGGTGTCATCTCCCCAGCGCAAGAAACTCAGCACGTTACCCCAGGCGTCGTTGGCGTCGATCCACTCGAAGCCAGCAGGGGAGGCGTCCTGGCTATACAGCGCCCGGTGCGAGCGGTAGATGGCGTTGAGATCGGTAACCAATTGCAGTACGCCGCCATGCAGCGGGTGATAGCGCAAGTTCCAATCCAGCGACCGGTTCTCCGACCATTCCGCAGGTTGACCCAGCTCGCCACCCATGAAAAGTAGCTGTTTGCCGGGATGGGCCCACATGTACGCCAGCAGGGAGCGTAGGTTAGCCGCCTTGTTCCAGTCATCGCCGGGCATCCGGCTCCACAGCGAGCCCTTGCCGTGCACTACTTCGTCGTGGGACAGCGGTAATACGTAGTTCTCGCTCCAGGCGTACATCAGCGAGAATGTCACCTGATTGTGGTGGTAGGTCCGGTGGACTGGATCGTGGCTCGCATAGTCGAGGGTGTCGTGCATCCAGCCCATGTTCCATTTGAAACCGAATCCAAGACCACCGACATGGGTCGGGCGAGTGACCCCAGGCCATGCCGTGGATTCCTCGGCAATCGTCATGATCCCGGGATGACGCTTGTAGACGGTGGCATTCATCTCCTGCAGGAAGGCCACCGCCTCCAGGTTCTCCCGGCCCCCGTAGGCGTTGGGCGACCATTCTCCCGGTTGCCGTGAATAGTCCAGGTACAGCATCGAAGCCACTGCGTCCACCCGGAGTCCGTCCAGGTGAAACTCCTCCAGCCAGTACAGCGCGTTGGCTACCAGGAAGTTACGGACCTCATTGCGCCCGTAGTCGAAGATCAGGGTTCCCCAGTCCGGATGCGCCGCGCGCCGGGGATCGGAGTACTCGTAGCAGGGAGCGCCGTCGAAGGATGCCAGTGCCCACTCGTCGCGCGGGAAATGTGCGGGGACCCAGTCCATGATGACCCCGATCCCGGCCCCATGCAGCGTGTCGACGAAATACCGAAAATCGTCTGGACTGCCGTATCGCGACGTCGGCGCGTAATAGGAAGTGACCTGGTAGCCCCAAGAACCGCCGAAGGGATGCTCAGCCACCGGTAGCAACTCGACATGGGTGAATCCGGTGGTGCGCAGATAGTCGGCCAGCTGCTGGGCGGCCTCCCGGTATCCCAGGCCCTGCCGCCAGGATCCCAAGTGAACTTCATAAACGCTGATCGGCCTGCTGATCAGCTGGCCCTGCGCGCGCTCCGCGAGCCACTGCGCGTCGTTCCACTCGTGGGTCGAGGGACCGGCGACCACCGAGGCAGTGCTCGGCGGCACTTCGGTAGCGCGGGCCATCGGATCGGCCTTCTCATGCCAGCTGCCATCGGGCCCGAGCATGCGGAATTTGTACCGAGTACCGGCGGCGATGCCGGGCAAGAAGATTTCCCATACCCCGGTCGAGCCGAGCGAGCGCATGGGAGTGCCTGTGCCGGACCAGCCGTCGAAGTCTCCGCACACCCGCACTCCTCGCGCGTGCGGTGCCCATACCGCAAATGAGGTACCGACAACCATGCCCCCCGGAGTGGGATAGGTGCGCACGTGCGCGCCGAGCACTTCCCATAGCCGCTCATGGCGACCTTCCTGGATGAGGTGTAGGTCGACTTCGCCCAGCGTGGGTAGCCAGCGGTACGGGTCATCGGTGATCTCGGTGTAGTCGCCGTAGCGCACGCGTAGCCGGTAGTCGCCAGTGCCGTGCGTCACACCGTGGAACAATCCGTCGGTCAGGTGTTCGAGGGGGAATTCACCGTCGTCGGTGAGCACTGTTACTTCATCGGCATGCGGGCGCAGCACCCGCACCACGGTGCCCGCAGGATGAGAGTGCGCCCCAAGAATGGAATGCGGGTCATGATGTTCGCCGGCCAGCAGCCGGTGTAGCTCCTCGGCCGGTGGCGCCGAAGTGGCGCGGTCTGCCGCCTGCACGGTCAGGTCCTCCCTCGTCTCGTCTCACGTCCAGTGTGTCGGCTCTCGGCCATATCCGCCGAGCGAGCCGAGTGGGTCAGCCCGAAAGTTAGACCGCACTGTGGTGGTAATTAGGCAGTAGTTAGGCAGTGGCTAGGCAATGGCAACGTGGGGACCTAGTGGGTCAAGCGGGCGATGGCGGCCAGCGGGATCGGTAGCCAGGCGGGACGGTGGGCGTGTTCGTAGCTGACCTCGTAGACCGCCTTGTCCAGCTCAAAGGCCCGCAGCAACGCAGCATCTTTGCGCGGGTCCGGCGCGACCTGCGCATAGCCGTCGCAGAACGCGTCTTGATTACGGGTAGTCCAGGCCAGCGCGGCCGCGGCGTGCAGCTCGGGGTCGGTATCGCCCAGCGGCACGTGGTGCGCGGCGTAGTCGAACGAGCGCAGCATCCCGGCCACATCACGCAAGGTCGAGGCCGGGGCGGTGCGCTCGGCCAGCGGCACCATGGGTTCGCCCTCGAAATCAATCAGCACCCAACGGGTGACGGTGCGCAGCACCTGACCGAGGTGCAGGTCGCCATGAATGCGCTGCAAGCGCACCGGAGAATCGATCTCACGCACTTCATTGAAGGCTGCCCGCAACGCATCGACGTGCGGCGCCAGTTCCGGTACCTGGCTGGCCACGCTGTCCAACCTCCGCTGCATGCCCGTGGCCAGCGTGTCCAGGTATCCCGGGCTGGCGCGCGAGGCGCCCAGTGCGGTGGCCAAGTCGGCGTGGACGGCAGCCACCGCATGGCCCAACCGATGCGCCTCAGCGGCGAAGTCACCGCCGGCATCCGCCGGGTCGTTTGGCTTGGCAGGGCCGGGCGCACGCTCGATGAGCAGGCTTTCTCCCAGCAGGTCGCGGACGCTGGCAGTCGCCATCGCCCAGCCCTCGACGGCGCTGCGCAGGAACTCCGACAGCATCCCGTAGGTAACCGGCTCGGCGCCCAACCAACCCTCGATGCTGCCCAGTGGGGCCGCGATGTGTTCGCAGCCCACGGCGGCCAGCGCCCGGTGCAACTCGAGATCCGGGCTGCGACCGATGGCCAGTTTGCGAAACAGCTTGAGGATGTAGGTCTGCCCGTACACCAGCGAGGTGTTGGACTGCTCGGCTCCCACGGGGCGGGAACGCTGCTCGGTGTCCAGCGCGACGCCAGGCTCGGTGGCGAAGCGCAGCCCGGCCACCTCCACGCCGTGCGCTATCGACTCCAGCAACACGGCGGTGAGTTCCGGGTCGTGCACCGCCTGGTACACCGCTTGATCGCCGCACGCAGCTACCCAAGCGTGCCCAAGAAACTCAGGCAGGTCGCTGCGCACGCCAAGCAGGAGCTGGTAGCGGTCTCGAGGCGACTCGCCCTGATCGACCTCGACGACGGCGTGGATCAGCCGGGGATCAGACCCCGCAAGATCGGTGGCGCGTACTGGGATCACCGCACGGATGGGGCGGTCCTTGCCGGCGAACCAGCGCTGTTCGGCCAGCACCGCCGCCAGCGGATCGGAGATGCCAGCGATGAGGTCAGCAGCGGTACTGGTCACTGGTCACGTCCGGGGTAGGGAGCTCGATGTTGAACCAATAGAAGCCGTGCCCAGGCAGCGTGAGCAGGTAGGGCAGTTCCCCGATCGGTGGGAAGCGCACCCCGCCGGTCAGCTCCACGGGAACACCGCCCTCGTACTCAGACAAATCAAGCTCCACCGGTTGCGGAAAGCGAGACATGTTGTTGACGCAAATAACAAGATCGTTCCCATCGTCGGTGTACTTGCGCAGGTAGGCCAGCACGCTGGGATTGGAGCAGCCGAGTTCGGCGAAATCGCCCAACCCGAAGGCCAGGTGCTCACGGCGCACCTGGATCATCCGCCGGGTCCAGTTGAGCAATGACTGCGACGAGGTGAACTGCGCTTCGACGTTGACCGCCTGGTACCCGTAGACCGCGTCCATGATCACTGGCAGGTAGATGCGGCCCGGGTCGCAGCGGGAGAAACCGGCATTTCGGTCGGGGGTCCACTGCATCGGAGTGCGCACCGAGTCGCGATCGCCTAACCAGATGTTGTCCCCCATCCCAATCTCGTCGCCGTAGTAGAGCACCGGTGACCCGGGCAGGGACAACAGCAGTGCGGTGAACAGTTCCAGCTGGTTGCGGTCGTTGTCCAGCAGGGGAGCGAGACGCCGCCGGATACCGATGTTCGCGCGCATCCGAGGATCCTTGACGTACTCACTGTACATATAGTCGCGTTCCTCGTCGGTGACCATTTCTAGGGTCAGCTCGTCGTGGTTGCGCAAAAAGATTCCCCACTGGCAGCCGGACGGGATGGGCGGCGTCTGGGCAAGGATTTCTGAGATCGGGAACCGAGATTCCCGGCGGACCGCCATGAAAATACGCGGCATCAACGGGAAATGAAACGCCATATGAGCTTCGTCGCCGCCTGTCGCAGGGTCGCCGAAATACTCGACGACGTCGGCGGGCCATTGATTGGCTTCGGCCAACAACACCCGATCCGGGTATTCGTCGTCCACCACTTTGCGGCAGCGTTTCAGGAATTCGTGGGTCCGTGGCAGGTTCTCACAGTTGGTCCCCTCTTGCTCGAACAGGTAAGGCACCGCGTCCAGCCGGAAGCCGTCTATACCTAAATCAAGCCAGAATCGCAGCACGTCGATCATGGCGTCGCCGACAGCAGGATTTTCGTAGTTCAAATCGGGTTGGTGGGAGAAGAAGCGATGCCAGTAAAACTGGCCGCGCACCGGGTCGTAAGTCCAGTTCGAAGCCTCGGTGTCCACGAAGATGATCCGTGCATCGGCATAGCCGGTGTCCTTGTCACTCCACACATAATAGTCACCGTATGGCCCATCCGGATCTCGCCGTGATTCCTGAAACCATGGGTGCTGGTCAGAGGTGTGGTTCATCACCAAGTCGGTGATCACCCGGATGCCCCGCTTGTGGGCCTCGTCCAGCAGGACTACGAAATCTTCGACGGAGCCGAACTCGGGTAGCACCGCCCGGTAGTCGGAGATGTCGTAACCGCCGTCGCGCAGCGGGGAGGCGTAGAACGGTGGCAACCACAGGCAGTCGATGCCCAGCCATTGCAAGTAGTCCAGCTTCTGCGTCAAGCCGGTCAAGTCACCGGTGCCGTTGCAATCAGAGTCGTGGAAGGACCGCACGAGTACCTCGTAGAAGACGGCACGTTTGTACCAATGTGGGTCTTTCGGCGCAGCTTTGGCATGCTCGAAGTCCTCGGCTTGCGGTTCGACCAGGTGCCCGTCGGACCGCACCGCCTCGCCAGTGTGCGGAACTCCTTCGAGATCGGGGTGCGATTGATGGTCGAGGGTCTGGGCGCGGAGATCGTCAGACGGCATCAGGATGCGACCTTCGTGACGGTGGGGCGGGCAGCAGCATGGGCCGGACATGACGCATCGACGCGTCGACCCTGCACGCAGGTCTCAGTCGTACCGGTCCGGCGCGGGGAACGCAAAACGGCTACCGTCAGGTGGAACCCGGTCGGGGGACCGGAAGGAGCGCGTGATGGGGGTAGGTGACCGGTTTCCGCTGCGGCGGTTACCGGGCTGGACGTGGGCTGGCCAGGTCCCGACCTGGCGCGACGCCCGGCCGGGAGTCATCGAGGCGGCGCTGAAGCGCGCGCTGTCCCGCCCGTCAGGCAACTGGTTTGTGCTCGCCGCCAGCCGGGAGATCCTGGACAACAAGCCGTTCGGCCGGACTATCGCCGGTGTCGAGGTGGTGGCCTGGCGCACCCCCGATGGGACCCTGCATGCTGGCCCCGGCGAGTGCCCGCACCTCGGTGCGCCGCTGTGCCATGCGGCGGTGGCCTCAGGCAAGCTGGTCTGCCGCTGGCACGGTCTGGCGATCGGGACCCGGGGCGTCCCGGGGTGGGATCCGTTCCCGGCTCATGACGACGGCGTGCTGGCCTGGGTCCGGCTGGACGGTCAGGGCGGAGAGGAGCCGCTTGCTGCGCCGGTGCTTGCCCGCAGGCCGAACCCGCAGACCAGCCTGGACGCAGTGTTCACAGGAATCGGGCGCTGCGAGCCGGAAGACGTCATCGCCAACCGGCTCGACCCGTGGCACGGAAGCTGGTTTCACCCGTACTCCTTCGTTGGGCTGCGGGTAGTCGAAGAACCCGGAGCAGACCCAGGGGATGGCGCTGCGGATGTGGATCGGTTTGTGGTGGAGGTGGCATTCCGGCTCACCCGGCGGGTAGGAGTGCCGGTGCGCGCCGCGTTCAGCTGCCCCGAACCCCGGACAGTGGTCATGGAGATCCTGGAGGGGGAGGGCGCAGGCAGTGTCGTGGAGACACATGCCGTCCCGCTGGGTGTCGATGATGCCGGTCATCCCCGGACCGCGGTGATCGAGGCCACTGTCGCGACCTCACCTCGTCCGGGATTCGCCCTGGCCCGCCGCGGCGCGCCGCTGGTGCGCCCGGCGATGCGCTGGGCGGCAGCCCGGCTATGGCGCGACGATCTGGCCTACGCGGCCCGTCGCCATGAACTGCGCACAACCGGCCGCTGGCCCGGGTGAGCCCAGAGGAGAGTATCGGCTCCTAGTTCGCTTGGGCGAAGCGAGCGGCGACGGCCCGCATCGGCGCGAACCGGCCCCGAGTCGGCACGGTCCACAGCGGGTGCCCACGCAACCCCCAGCTGGCTAGCAGCGCGTTGGCGGCGAGCAATCCGCTGCTGGCGGCGCGTTCCATCAGCGCAACCGGAAGATCCACCCGGGTGAAATCGCCGGCCAGCACCACGGCCGGATCGGGCGTGGTGACAGTGGGTCGGTCAACAAAGGTGCCTGGTGCGAACAGCGGGCAGTCCGCGCGCAGCTCGTGGCGTTCGTCGACGATCGTGGCCGCGGTGGTTTCCGGGTAGACGCGATGCAGTTCGTCGACGAGCCGACGCTTGCCTTGTTCCGCATCTGAGGTCAACGCGTAAGCGTGCAGTTCGACCACGGATCCGCCAGTGCGGCGGGACCAGCGGGCTGCTTCACCCTCGAAGCGTTCCAGCACGCTGACGTTGTCCAGGGGCCCGAACCCGCTGGTGCCGAGGAAACCGGGACGATCGGGGCGCACCGGACGGTCCAGCCAGAACCGGCAGACCAGAAACGGTGGCGCCATGCGCAACCGGGCAATGCGGGCCCGCCAGCACGCCGTACCGAGGTGCGGGGAGGCGGTGAGCAGCGTTTGCAACCCGGCGACATCGGTGGCGAGCACCACGGCATCAGCGTCAGCGTCAGCGTCGGCGGTGTCGGTGGCGTTGGCGGAGTTGCTGAGCCGCACGGTGAAGCGATGCTCGCGCCCAGGACAGATCTCCCGCACCGTGGACCCGGCGGTAACCACGACGCCGAGTTCGGCCAGATAGTCAGCCATCGGTTCCCACAGCGCCTGCGGGAACGGCTCGGCGGTGACGTCGAACACCAGGCCTTCGGCTGACCCGAGGAAGTAAATGTGGAACATGGTGATCAGCTCGGCTGCGGACAGCTCGCGCGGATCGGCGAAAAAGCTGCGGGAAAAGACCGAAAATGCCAGGTGGCGTGCGGCCTGCGGGAAGCGCACCCGCTCCAGGAAGGTCATCGCGTCTTGGTCGTCCAACCGGTGGTAGACCTCCGGCACCGACACGTCGAGCAGCTGCAGCGCAGCCACCAGGTTGATCTGCGTGAGCAGATCCCGCCAGCCGAAAGTGGGGGACAGCAAGGCGAAGGCCAGTGCGTTCCACGGTGGGGTGCGCGGGAGTCCTTGGAAGGTGTCCCGGTGACCGTTGGCGTCGACCAGTGGGTAGTCCACTATCGGCACCAGTGCCCGGCCCAGGGGATCGGCCCGCCGTAACAGCGCGCGCAGGTTGTAGTACTGCCGGAAGAAGGCATGGAACCCGCGGCTCATGGTCACCGTGGAGCCGTCGGCCAAGGTGGTCGGCCAGCCCCGCAGCCGGCCGCCGAGCTGCGGTTCCCGCTCCACCAGCTGAACCTGCACACCGCGCTCGGCCAGCGCCACCGCAGCCGCCACGCCGGCGATCCCACCTCCGACGACGGCGACCCGGGGGACCGGCCCGTCTGGACGCGGTCGACCGTCCCGCGGGGGGTGCAGCACGGCCCGGCGGTCCCGGCCGGGCCGATACCCGTTGTGGCTCGACGGGCTCATTCCGGCTTCTGGGCCGGGTTCCCGGCCGGCTTTCGGGCAACGACGGTGTGCACGATGCCGCGCTCCCAGCCGGGCATGGTGGCGATCTGGGGATCGGTCAGGCCATGCCGGCGCAATCGCGCAGCCAGCGCATCGACGGTGTCAAAGCGCAGCACACTGCGCCACAGGTACCGGTAAAGCGCAGCGCGCCCGGTAACCAGCTTTCCAGCTGGGATGATCACGCTCCAGCACACTGCGGTCCAGATGGCCCGGCTGCGTATTCGACCGTCCAGTGTGTAGTCGTGCACCGCAAACGGCGCTCCAGGGGCCAGCTGCTTGCATAGCCTCGCCAGAACCGAATCCGGATCCGGCAGGTTGCGCACCAGATAGGCGGCGAAGATCCCGTCAAATGGTCCGTGGATTCCGGCTGCGGCGAGCTGGTCGGCCTGAGCGTGGACGAACGACACCCGCTGCGGCCAGTCGGATTGCCGAGCCTTGGCCAGCATGCCGGCCGACCCGTCCACCGCGGTGATCCGTGCCTGGGGCGCCGCGGCCAGCAGCGCCAATGTCGACGCTCCCGTTCCACAACCCAGATCCAGCAGGTGCAGCCCCGCGCCGTCTCCGGGCAGCCGCATCCGGCGGGCTGATCGTGCCAGGTTCTGGTAATAGCCGGGACTGGCGGCGACCAGCTGGTCATAACTGGCCGCAGCCGCGTCGAACTCCCGGGTGACGTCGATATAGGTCACGGGGCGGGCGCCGCCACGCGCAAGATGTGCGCGACGGCAAGCCAGGGTTGCAGTTGCACAAAGTTGGTCGGACCCCAGTGGTAAGTCTCGCCGCTTACTTCGTCGTGCACGTCGAAGTGGTCGGAGCTGTCCAGGCCCAGAGCCGGCAGGTCCAGCAAGACAGTTCCGCTCACCGTGGTGAACGGGTCCAGGGTGACCACGCAGATCACGATGTCGCCCGAGGCCGGATCGGTCTTGGAATACGCCAGCAGGGCGTCATTATCCACCTGGTGAAACTGCAATGTTCGCATTTGTTGCAAGGCGGGATGGGCCCGGCGGATTTCATTGAGCCGGGTGATCCACGGTTCCAGGGATCGGCCCTCGGCCAGCGCAGCGGCGAAGTCTCGGGGGCGCAACTGATACTTCTCGCTATCCAGGTATTCCTCGCTACCTGGTCTCACCGGGGTGCGCTCGTACAGTTCGAAGCCGGAGTAAACGCCCCATGACGGCGACAGGGTGGCCGCCAATGCGGCGCGGATGGCGAACATGCCAGGTCCGCCGTACTGCAGCGACGCGTGCAGGATGTCTGGGGTGTTGACGAAAAAGTTCGGCCGGCATTCGTCGAGCCGGGAAACCAACTCGGTGGCGTATTCCGTGATCTCCTGCTTGCTGGTGCGCCAGGTGAAGTAGGTGTAGGACTGGGTGAAACCCAGCCGGGCCAACCCGTACAGCCGGGCTGGCCGGGTGAACGCCTCTGACAGAAACAGCACATCTGGATACTGATCCTTGACTCTCCAGATCAGCCATTGCCAGAAGTCCGGTGGTTTGGTGTGAGGGTTGTCCACCCGGAAGATCCGCACTCCGCGCTCCACCCAGAACAACATCACGCGCAGCATTTCCTGGTAAATGCCCGGCTGGTCAGCGTCGAAGTTGAGCGGGTAGATGTCCTGGTAACGCTTAGGGGGATTTTCTGCGTAAGCGATGCTGCCGTCTGGACGGATGGTGAACCACTCCTGGTGCTCTTTGGCCCAGGGATGATCCGGCGCGCACTGCAGCGCGAAATCCAGTGCCACCTCCATGCCGAGCTCGCGAGCTCGCGCGACGAACGCCTCGAAGTCTGCCAGCATGCCCAGCTGGGGATGCACCGCATCGTGGCCACCTTCGACCGAACCGATCGCCCATGGCGATCCGGGGTCGTCGGGTCCGGCAGGCGTGGTGTTGTTCGGGCCCTTCCGGTTCACCTCGCCGATCGGGTGGATCGGGGGCAGGTACACCACGTCGAAGCCCATGCCGGCGATCCGGTCCAGCTCGCGGCTCGCGGTGGCGAAGGTGCCATGCACCGGGTTGCCGTCGGCGTCCCAGCCGCCGGTGGAGCGCGGAAAAAATTCATACCAGGAACTGAACAACGCCTGGGGACGATCCACCCACACCTTGTGCGACGTGCCCTTGGTGATCAGGTCGCGGAGTGGATCGATCATCAGGATCTGCGCCACCAGCGGGGATAGCGCCGGGCCGACCCGTTCCTCGAGCGGGCGTCCGGTGGCGCGTAGCGCAGCCGCGGCAGCGCTCAGCGGTACCCGGTCGGCCTGCTGGCCAGGGCGCCGGGCAGCCCGCTCCAGCAGCCGGGCACCGGTGATCAAATCGTTCAGCAGCTCAGCTTCGGTCTGGCCGGCCGCGATCTTTGCTTCGATGGCATGCCGCCAGCTCTCCCAGGGATCGGCCCAACCATCGACCCGGAAGACCCACCAACCCACCCGGTCGGGCACGACAGTGGCGACAAACCGGTCGGTGCCCGGCGGGCCGGGCTGCATCCGCACATGCCTGACCACGGAGGTGCCGGGACCCCGCCAGACCACCGTGGCCCCCACCGCGTCGTGTCCCTCGCGCCAGACCGCGGCGTGCACCGGTAGCTGTTCGCCGACCACGGCTTTGCTGGGGTACTTGCCGCACGAGACCGTCGGTGTCACGTCGTCTATAGCGATCCGACCACTCACCGCTGGTGCCCCTTCCCTCGGTCCCGGTGTCTAGTCTGCCGTGGCTGGACCGGTGACGCGCGCCCGGATCCGGTACTCGTCACTGCTTTTTTGCGTGACTTTTGCCGAGGACCCGAGCAATCACGAAGTCGTAACACGCCGTTCGGGCCCGCGACGGGCTTTGGCAAGATAAAGTCCGCCCGTGCGAGCACTGCGCCGCTTTACCGTCCGTGCCCTGCTGCCTGAGCCACTGGCGCCGCTGGAAACCCTGGCCGCCAACTTGCGGTGGACCTGGCACCAGCCCACCCAGGACCTGTTCGCTTCGCTGGACGAGCGCACCTGGGCTGAGGTCAACGGCGATCCTGTGCGGCTGCTCGGAGAGATTGCTCCTCGGCGGTTGAGCACGCTTGCCACCGACGAGGCTGTGGTGGCCCGTACCGCGGCGCTGGCCCAAGATTTGCGCCGCTACCTGGACGAACCCCGCTGGTACCAGCAACACTCCGGCAAGCTTCCAGGAGCGATCGCCTACTTCTCCATGGAGTTCGGCGTCTCGGAGGTGCTGCCGTTCTATTCGGGCGGCCTCGGCGTCCTGGCGGGTGACCATCTCAAAGCCGCGTCGGATCTCGGCGTGCCGCTGATCGGGATCGGGCTGCTCTACGGTTCAGGATACTTCCGCCAGTCGTTATCGCTGGATGGCTGGCAGTTGGAGCACTACCCAGCGCTGGACCCGCAGGGCCTACCACTGAGCCTGATGGTTGACGCGGCAGGTGCGCCACTGCTGGTGAGCGTCGGCATGCCCGGCGCCCGGGTGCTGCGGGCCCGGATCTGGCGGGCTGACATCGGGCGGGTGCCGCTGCTGCTGCTGGACTCCGATATCGAGGAAAATCCCGGCGAGCTGCGCGGGGTCACCGACCGGCTCTACGGTGGCGACCAGGCTCACCGGATCACCCAGGAGATCCTCGCCGGGGTCGGCGGGGTCCGCGCGGTGCGACTGTTCTGCAAGCTCACCGGCCATCCCGAACCTGAGGTGTTTCACACCAACGAAGGTCATTGCGGGTTCCTGGGGTTGGAACGGATCCGCGAGCTGATCAGCGGGGAAGGCTTGAGTTTCGACGAGGCGTTGACGGCCATCCGGGCCGGGACCGTGTTCACCACCCATACGCCGGTGCCCGCCGGAATTGATCGTTTCCCGGTGGACCTGGTCCGGTGCCACTTCGGTGAGCCGCCAGGCGAGGGTGCGCTGGTGCCCGGTGTCAACGTCGATCGGGTGCTGGCGCTGGGTGCCGAGGCGGGCACGGGGATGTTCAACATGGCACACATGGGGCTGCGCCTGGCCCAGCGCGCCAACGGCGTCTCCCAGCTGAATGGTGCCGTATCTCGGGCGATGTTCCGCAGCCTGTGGCCGCAGTTCGACGTTGATGAGGTGCCGATCGGGTCGGTCACCAACGGGGTGCACGGGTCAACCTGGACGGCGCGGGAGATCACCGCCCTGCTGGGTGAAAGCAGCAACGGGGACAACGGGAGTGCAGCGCTGTCGGTGCCCGACACCGTGCTATGGAACCTCCGCTGCACGCTGCGCGCGAAACTGGTCGAGGAAGTCCGCAGACGGGTTCGAGCCGCCTGGTTGGAACGTGGCGCCTCCGCCCCGGAGTTGGGTTGGATCTCGCGGGTTTTCGATCCTCAGGTGCTCACCATCGGTTTCGCCCGCCGGGTTCCCACCTACAAGCGGCTGACCCTGATGCTGCGGGATCGCGAGCGGCTTCGGGCGCTGTTGCTCGACCCCGATCACCCGGTGCAGCTGATCATCGCTGGCAAGTCGCACCCCGCTGACGACGGCGGAAAGGCATTGATCCAGCAGGTCGTCCAGTTCGCCGATGCCCCAGACGTGCGTCACCGGATGGTATTCCTGCCCGATTACGACATGTCAATGGCGCGTTACCTGTACTGGGGATGCGACGTGTGGCTGAACAACCCGCTTCGACCGCTGGAGGCGTGCGGCACGTCGGGGATGAAATCGGCCCTCAACGGCGGGCTCAACCTGTCCATCCGGGACGGCTGGTGGGATGAGCTCTACGACGGCAAGAACGGCTGGGCGATCCCGACCGCGGATGGCGTCGAGAATCCGGACCGGCGCGACACGCTGGAGGCCAACGCCCTCTACGAGCTGATCGCCACCCAGGTCGCTCCCCAGTTCTACGAGCGCGGCCCGGACGGGGTGCCAACCAGTTGGATCTCCTTGGTACGCCACGTCCTGGCCACACTGAGCCCGCAAGTGCAGGCCTCCCGGATGGTGCAGGAGTACGTGGAGCGGCTGTACGCGCCGGCCGCTGCCTCAGCGTCCGTGGTCGTGGGCGACGACTTCGCCGGGGCCCGCACCTTGGCCCAATACCGCTCGCGGGTCCGCGCCGCGTGGCCGGCGGTGCGGGTTGGGCAGGTGGACATCTCGGGCCTGCCCAACACCCCAACCTTGGGCTCGGAGATGACCATCCGTGCTGCCGTCGCGTTAGGCGGCCTGCAGCCGAACGACGTGCAGGTCCAGGCCGTGGTGGGCCGGGTCGACGACGGCGATGAGCTACGGGACCCGCTCGTCATGACGATGCAGCCGCTTGGTGACGGTGACGGTGAGACCACCCGGTTCGAGGCAACGGTGCGCTTGCCCCACGCCGGTCTGGTCGGTTACACCGTCCGCGTCCTGCCCAATCATCCCCTGATGGCCACCCCCGCCGAGTTCGGTCTCCTCCACCTCGCCACCTGACACGGTTCTCGAGCATGGCCAGCGGGCTGACCGCGACACGCAGAACGCGCAAGCCGTGATCATCACCGTATCGCCCGAAAAACGAGAACAGTGCGAGCCGGGACGGTCACCCGGGTGTCGGGGCGGCGGCTGCGCGGGTGCACGGGCAGGCCGTCCGGGGAGTCGGTGTCCAGCACCGGTTCGAACCGATGGCCGTACTCCGGGCCCGGCAGCGTGAACATGATCGGATTGGCGGCCGCGTGCAGCACCAGTAGCCACGAGTCAGTGGCTGCTACCGGAGGGTGAGATCGCACATCGGTGCCGTCGATCCACATACCAAGGGTTTGTTGGCTGCCGTCGCGCCAGTCGCCGAGGTGCATGGGGCGTCCTTCTGGGTGCAACCACACCAGATCGGGAGTGGCTCCAGGAGTGGTCCGGCCTTCGAAGAACTCGGGTTGGCGCAGGGCGGGCGCGGTGTTGCGCAGCGCGAGCAGGCGATGGGTGAACTCCGAGAACATCTCAGCGTCCGGCTCAGCCGACCAGTCCAGCCACGAGGTCGCATTGTCCAGCGAGTACGGATTGTTGTTGCCGCCCTGGGTGCGCCAGCGCTCGTCGCCGGCCAGCAGCATGGGGGTCCCCATGGACAGCACCAGGGTGGCGAGCAGGTTACGTGCCTGGCGGCCGCGCAGACTGCGCACGGCCGGATCGTCAGTGTCCCCTTCGGCACCGCAGTTCCAGGAGCGGTTGTCGTCGGTGCCGTCAGTGCCGCCCTCGCCGTTGGCGTCGTTGTGCTTGCGGTTGTAGGAGACCAGATCCCGCAGCGTGAACCCGTCGTGCGCAGTGATGAAGTTGATCGACGCCCACGGCCGGCGCCCGTTGGCCGCGTAGAGGTCCGAACTGCCGGCCAGCCGGGACGCGAGTTCGCTGACGCCTGGAACGCCACGCCAGAAATCGCGTACGACATCGCGGTAGCGCCCGTTCCACTCGCTGAAATCAGGGGGGAATCCACCGACCCGGTACCCGTCGGCGGTGGCATCCCACGGTTCGGCAATGAGCTTGCGACTGCAGAGCAGGGGGTCAGCGGCAATGGCAGTCAGCAGCGACGCAGCAGGGTCGAACGGGCCGCCCCGCGGGCGGCCCAGCACGCTGGCCAGATCGAGCCGGAAGCCGTCGACACCCAGCTCGCTTGCCCAGTACCGCAACGCGTCGGTGACCAGCCGCACCACCGTCAGCGAGCCGGTGTCCAGGGTGTTACCGCAGCCGGTGAGATCCCGCCCGAGGTAGTAGGCGGGCGCGTCCAACCCCCGGTAGCACAGGGTGGCACCGTCCACGCCACCTTCGCAGGTGTGGTTGGCCACCACGTCGACGATGACCTCCAGTCCCGCGGAGTGCATCGCGGAAACCATCGTGCGGAATTCGGCTATCTCGTCGCCGGGCACCGCGGCATAACCCGGATGCACCGCCAGCAGGGCCAGCGGTGCGTAGCCCCAGTAGTTGGTTCTCCCGGCGCGCAGCAGTGACGGTTCCGGGCAAAACGCCGCCACCGGTAGCAGCTCGACGGTGGTGACACCCAACTGGGTCAGGTAGTCAAGCACCGCCGGATGGGCCAACCCCAAGTAGGTTCCGCGATGCTCGGACGGCACGTCGGGATGGGTGCGGGTGAAGCCACGCACGTGCAGCTCATAGAGCACCGTCTGCTCCCACGGCACCTCGGGCCGGGTGCCGGTGTCCGGCCCACCGGGCGTGGTGACCACCGAGACCGGGACGCTGCCCAGCGAGTCGACGTCGCACCGGGGTCCGGTGGGTTCGTCGCGGTAACCCAGCGCCGCACGCAGGTTGGTCACAGTGCCCTCGATGCGGCGCGCGTAGGGATCCACGAGCAACTTCGCGGGGTTACACCACTGGCCACGCCACGGATTCCACGGTCCATACACCCGGTAGCCGTAGCGTTGCCCCGGACCCACGCCGCTGAGCAGCCCGTGCCACACCCCGAAGGTCCTCTCGGTGAGCGGCACCCGCTGCTCTTGCCCGTTAGCGGACAGCAGGCACACTTCGACGGCTTCGGCGATAGAAGATGCCACTGCGAAGCGCACCCCACCGCCCTCAGCGTGCGCGCCAAGCGGGAATGGTCGGCCGACCTGCGGGCGGGTCACAGACAGCCATTCTGCCGACTGCGCACAATGACCTGGTGACCGCGCGAGATGGGCAGCCTGCCGAGACCAGCACCCTCGACCTAACCGATCTCGTGGTGCGGATGGACGGGGTCGGCGTCCGGCGTGGTGCGAGCACGCTGCTCGAGCGGGTGGACTGGCGGGTGGAACTGGACGAGAAGTGGGTAGTCCTGGGCCCCAACGGCGCCGGCAAGACGACCCTGCTGCGGCTGGCCGCGACCGAGCTACATCCGACCTACGGCACGGTGCACGTGCTCGGGCAACGGATGGGCCGTACCGATGTGTTCGAGTTGCGGCCTCGGATCGGGTTTTCGTCGGCGTCGCTGGCCAGCCGGATTCCCGGTGATGAGGTGGTGTCAGACCTGATCGTCAGCGCCGGTTATGCGGTCCTGGGCCGCTGGCGGGAACGCTACGAGGCTCTCGATCGGGCGCGAGCCAGCGGTTTGCTCGCTGACTTCGGCGTCGGGGGGATGGCCGATCGACGTTTCGGCACCCTGTCGGAGGGTGAGCGCAAGCGGGCACTGATCGCCAGGGCGCTGATGACGGATCCGGAGCTGCTGCTGCTTGATGAGCCGGCGGCGGGGCTGGATCTCGGCGGCAGGGAGGACTTGCTGTTCCGGCTGGGCGAGCTGGCCGCAGATCCGGAGTCCCCCGCGACGGTGCTGGTGACCCATCACGTCGAGGAGATCCCGCCGGGCTTTACCCACGCGATGCTGATGCGCGAAGGCACCGTGGTGGCGCAGGGCTTGCTGGAGATGGTGCTGACCAAGGACAACCTGTCGAAGACTTTTGGCGTGGATCTGGTGTTGCGCCGTTCAGGCGAGCGCTATTTCGCCTACCGCCGGTAGCGTGCTCAGCATGGACAGCGCCGGCAGCGAGTTCATCAGGCTCGAGGTGGACGGCGGAATCGGCACGATCCGGTTGGACCGCCCGCCGATGAACGTTGTGAACCGCGCCTGCGCCGAGGAGATCCAGCTGGCGGCGGGGCAGGCGGCGCAGCGTGAGGACATCCGTGCGGTGATCATCTATGGCGGTGAGCAGGTCTTCGCCGCCGGCGCTGATGTCAAAGAGATGGCGGCGGCGCCTGCGGAGCGGATGGGAGAGCTGGCCGCGCAGCTGACCTCGTCCTTCGCCACGGTGGCGGACGTCCCGAAACCGACCGTGGCCGCGATCGCAGGTTTTGCCCTGGGCGGTGGTTGCGAGCTCGCCCTGTGTTGCGACCGGCGCATCGCCGCCGAGGACGCCAAGATCGGTCAGCCGGAGATCCTGCTCGGGATCATCCCGGGCGCCGGCGGCACCCAACGGCTGCCCCGGCTGATCGGCCCCTCCCGCGCCAAAGAATTGATCTACACCGGCCGGTTCGTGCGGGCTGATGAGGCGCTACGGATGGGTCTGGTCGATGAGGTGGTCGCCCCCGGCGAGGTGTACACAGCGGCTCGGCGGTGGGCTGAGCAGTTCATTGCCGGGCCGGCGCGCGCGCTGGCCGCAGCGAAGGCGGCCATCGACGACGGGCTCGACGTCGATCTCAGCGAGGGTCTGCGGCTGGAGGGTGAGGCTTTCGCGGCGCTTGCGCACACCGAGGACCGGGTTACCGGGATGCGCTCGTTCCTGGAGCACGGCCCCGGCAAGGCGACGTTCAGCGGACGCTAAGTGAGCGATACCGTACTGAGCGTGTGGGACGGAGTAGACCTCAACTACCACAATCTGATCAATATTTTCTTGCACCACCTCGAAGTGCCGGCCAGCTTCATCCCGGGATCGTTGCTGCTGGGCGGTGTGGCCTGGTGGTGGGCCTCGCGTCAGGGCTGGAACCGGAAGTTCGCCGTGCTTGCCGGGTGCAGTCTGGCGCTGGCGCTGGCGCTGACCGTCGCGCGGCCGTTCGGGCACTTTCCTGCAGGAGGGCTCAGCCCGCTGGCAACACTGCGCGTATGCACCGTCGGCAGCATTTCACTGGCGCATCTGTATGAGGAGCTCAACGTCCTGATGCTGGTGCCGTTTGCGATCTTCGGCGCACTGGCAACCCGGCGACCGCTGCTCATCGCGGTGTCCAGCATGCTGATCAGTGCGTCCATCGAATATGTACAGGGTGCTACTGGCGGCGGTGAGTGCCAGGTCCGGGACATCGTGCACAACACGTTGGGCGGCGTGCTCGGGGTTCTTGTCGCGGTGATAGTGCTGCGGTTACGGGCCAGGCAAACCGATGAGATCACTCCAAGCGTCGCAGCCGGTTCAGGATCGTCGCGTTGATAGAAGCCAGGTCGCCATCGTGGGCTACCTGCACGTGGCGGCCAGGCAGGCCGCTGACGACCGCGCCGCGGGCCGGCCCGCGATCGCACACCACATCCAGGCAGCGAGGTGTGGTGCGTACCGTGCCCGGCGCGGCGGCCTCCAGCACGGCCAGCGAGTCATGCAGCGCCACTGGTGCCCGCCGCTGCTGCCGGTAGGCCTCGATGATGCCGGCCAGGACGGCGCAACGCGGGCCAGCCGCGGCCAGCTCGGCAAGCCAGGTGTCGTCGGGGACAGCGCGCCGGGTCAAATCCAACGGGACCAGGGTTGTCGGCACATCCTCCTCGACGAGTACCCGGCGGGCCGCTTCCGGATCCGAGCCGACGTTGAACTCGGCTTGCGACTGGCTGAAGTCGCCTCCCATGGCCACGACGCGCTCGATCCGCGGCTTCAGTTCCGGATGCACGGCCAGCAGTAGCGCGATGTTGGTCAGCGGGCCAATCGCCGCCAGCGTGACCGGGATGGGTGCGCTGCGCAGCAACGTGGCCATGAGCGGCACGGCGCCGAGCGGACTGATTGGACCGCTCGGCGCCGGTAGCTGCTCGGCTTGCCCAGCGAGCCCGTCGACACCGTGCCAGCAACTGGCCCGCGGGTGGCGGGGGTAGGCCAGGGGTCGGTCCGCGCCGGCGGCCACCGGTAACTGGTCGAGCCCCGACAGCGCCCGAAGCCGCAGCGCGTTGGTCGTCGTGACGTCCACGCCGGCGTTGCCGAATACCGTCGTCAGGGCAAGCAGTTGGACCCGCGGGCTGGCCACGGCCAGCAGCACCGCCACGGCATCGTCCACGCCGGGATCGGTATCGATGATCATCGGTACGGTCACCCGGCCAGTATCTCGTCGATCTGCTCGGCGGTGGGCAAGGACGGTTGCGCTCCGGGCCGGGTCGCCGCCAGCGCGCCGGCGGCGCAGGCCCGGATGAGCAGATCGGTGTCGGCCAGACCTTGCAACAACCCGGCCACCGCCGCAGCAAGAAAGGCGTCACCGGCACCGGTACCGTCCACCGCCTGAACCGGCGGGGGAGTGGCGGCCGCGGTCTGCCGTCCGTTGCGCAGTAACACCGCGCCGCGCGGTCCGTCGGTGACGGCGACCGCCGGGGCGGCGTGCAGCCCAGGCAGCGCGGCATACTCGGCCCGGTTGACCACCACCAGGTCGGCGCGCTGCAGCACCTCGTCCGGCACCGGGCGGGCCGGGGCCGCATTGAGCACGAACAGTCCGGTGGCATGCCGGGCAGCGGCAGTGACAGCGTGATCGGGCACCTCAAGAACGGTCAGCACCGCATCAGCGCTGGCTACGTCCGCAGCACTGATCTCGAGGGTTGCATTGGCCCCGGGCACGACGGTGATGGTGGTGTCACCAGCGGTGTCAACGGCGATCAAGGCGAGCCCGGTCGCTTCGTTGACCCACTGCAGCCGGTCAAGGTCCACGCTCTCCTGGCGGAGCAGTTCTAGGGCTCGGTCGGCTTCAGGGTCGGTGCCCACTGCAGCAACCAGCCGGACCGCTAACCCCAACCGCCGGACCGCCAGCGCCTGGTTGGCCCCCTTCCCGCCGGGGACGCGGGTGAAGCTGGAGGCGGTGAGCGTCTCGCCCGGTTCAGGTAGTCGCGGCAGCGTGGCCACCAGGTCAAGGTTGACGCTGCCGACAACGGTCACCCTCACGGGCGCCTCCCCGCATGCCACCGGACAGCCGTCTCGTCCCGCCAGCGACTGGGGAACATCGTGTCCGGGCACACGGGAAGTCCGCCGCTGAAGTGGTTGGCGCCGGTCACCACAAACGTTTCCCGATCGGGATCGAGTAAAGCGTGCCGACCAGCAGGCGCTCTGGGCCGAAGGCGTAGCGCACGCCCTTCACTTCGACGTTTCCCACGTCCTTGAAGGCGTCGTAATTAGGTGTACTCACCAACTTTACCTTCTGAGATTGTGTGTTGAACAAATCCCTACCACCCGGTCGTCACCCACGCACGGTCACCTCGCGATTGTCGGTTCGTGACGTCACGGCCAGTTGCCGGTGGATACCCCTGTCTGGCCGTGTAACTTCAGCCGGGCAGCGTGGCCAGGCACGAGTAGCCTTCGGTGCGCTGGTGTCAGCGCAGACAAACTCAGCATGGCCTTGCACGCACCCTGCGGGAGGCGCCGTGACAACCAAAAATCCGAACGCTATTTTGCGCAGAATCCGATCGTCCGTGGCGATGGTGAGCCGAAACAGCCCGGCCGCCATACCACCGGATGTACACGATCTTATACAAGCCGTTACGGACCTGGACAACCACCTGTCCTGGGGTGGTGATCCGCCCGACGATTGGCGTGCTGCGCGGTTCGCCGCACCTGCAGTGCCGCCCACTAGGCAGGTTTTCGAACGACCACCGACGGACGGGCTCGATCCTGTAGAGGACATTATCCGTCGCATGTAATGGCGGGCGTCGCAGCGGCCCGCTACCGTCGGGGAGAAATGCCTTCCACGCCGCCACCATCGTGCATGGTCATCCGCTGCGCCGATTGCCAAAGCGACGCGCAGCACCTGGTGCGCATAGACAGCGACGAGGGTGGCGGCTACGCGCCGGTTTGCGTTACTCATCAGGAGCGGATCGACCAGGGTGAACCGTGGCTGTGGGTGCCCTGGCACCGACTCAAGGGTGCCGGCTCCGACATGGCGGAAGGCTGCATCCTGATGGGTGAGGAGCTAGCCGGTTACGGTCTCGTCGTCGATACGGACGTCAGGATGAGCACGAGCCTGGTATTCGGCCCGGATCTCCTAGCGGGTCGCAAGACCACCACGCTGGCCATCGATGGTCGGCTGTTCGGCGACAACCAGCCCATTTCCCTGGAGCTGCTCTTGGACCCGGACACGGTGATACGTCTCAAAGAGGCACTGCGCTTTTTTAAACCATGAGGTTTTTTTAAACCATGAGGGCTTTTTCAAAACCATGAGGACGTGAGTGTTTCTCAACTGCGAGGTTTTTCCGTTGATGAAATTGGTTCGGGGGTACCGTGCAGATCATCGTTAATGAGGTCTCTTTTCGCGTTGTGCACGAGGGTGAAGGACCTGCCGTGTTGCTGTTACATGGTTTCCCTGACTCCTCGGCGCTCTGGCGCCACCAGATCCCTGCGCTGACCACCGCCGGATACCAGGTGATAGCCCCCGATCAGCGGGGGTTCGGTGCCTCAGACCGCCCGGCAGACGTCGCCGCCTACCGGATGAAAGTGCTGGTTGGCGATGTGCTCGGCATTCTGGATGTGCTCGGCATCCAGCGGGTCAGCGTCGTCGGGCATGACTGCGGCGCAGCGGTGGGCTGGGCACTGGCTACGTTCGCGCCTCAGCGGGTCCAGCGGCTGGCGGCACTGTCGGTAGGCCATCCGGCAGCCTACTTCACCGACGCCATGACCCAGCGTGAGAAATCCTGGTACATGCTGCTTTTTCAGTTTGTGGGCATCGCTGAAGATGCCCTGCGGCGAGACGACTGGGCGCTGTTTCGGGCATTGATGCGCGGGCAGGGAGATATCGACCGTTACCTTACCGATCTGGACCGCCCCGGCGCGTTGACCGCCGCGTTGAATTGGTATCGCGCCAACGTGCCGGCCGACGTCTTCGTCCAACTCGCTCCGCGTTCGTTACCCCCGGTGCAGTGTCCTGTGTTGGGGGTGTGGTCCGACGGTGACCAGCATTGCGGTGAAATCCAGATGCAGGCGTCTGAACACCATGTTGCCGGCCCGTGGCAGTACGTGCGGATTGAGGGCGCCAGCCACTGGATCCCACTGGACGCCCCCGACACCCTCACCACGTTGCTCCTCGACTTCCTGTCTCCTGTACGTAGCCGCAGTCTGGATGCAGACTGCGGCAGTGGGGACCTGAAAGAGGGGTCAGCAGACGGGGGCAGTGAGTGCGGTCACCTTGGGGTGGGGCCGGGACCTACTCATCGGTAACATTGGTGCCATGAACATCGTGGTTCTGATCAAGCAGGTGCCGGACACCTGGTCTGAGCGCAAGCTGACCGATTCTGACCACACTCTGGATCGCGCCTCGGCGGACGTCGTGCTGGATGAGATCAACGAGCGCGCGGTCGAGGAAGCTCTCAAGATCAAAGAGGCTGAGGGCGGTGAGGTCACCGTCGTCACGATGGGTCCGTCCCGTGCCAGCGAGGCCATCCGCAAGGCGTTGTCGATGGGTGCAGATTCCGCGGTACATCTCACCGACGAGGGCCTGCACGGATCTTGCGCGGTGCAGACTGCCAAGGCGCTGGCCAAGGTCATCGGCACGGTGGGCGATGTCGATCTCATCATCGCCGGTAACGAAGCCACCGATGGAACCATGGGAGCCATCCCGGCGATGGTCGCCGATCTCCTCGGCCTGCCCGAGCTGACCCATGCCCGCAAGGTCACCCTTGAGGGACGGACCGTGACCATCGAGCGGGACACCCCAGATGGGGTCACCGTGCTGCAGGCCGACCTGCCCGCCGTGGTCAGCGTGAACGAGAAGATCAACGAGCCGCGGTACCCGTCGTTCAAGGGCATCATGGCGGCTAAGAAGAAGCCGGTGCGTACTGTTTCCCTGGCTGATGTGGGGATAGCGGCTAGCGATGTCGGCCTTACCGCGGCCACGTCGGCAGTGATCGAGTCCGCGCCGCGCCCGCCGCGGTCAGCCGGGCAGGTCGTCACCGACGAGGGAGACGCAGCCGACCAGCTGGTCCAGTACCTCGTCGGGCAAAAGCTGATCTGACCCACGCTGCGTTGTGCGACAGGAGAACCATCATGGCTGAGGTCCTGGTCCTCGTCGAACATTCCGGCGGCGAGGTCAAGAAGGTCACCAACGAACTGCTCACGGCTGCCGCCAGACTGGGAGAGCCGGCAGCGGTAGTCGTCGCCGCGCCGGGTACCGCGGGTAAGGTAGCCGACCGGCTGGCCGCCTACGGCGCGGCCAAGATCTACGTCGCCGAGTCCGACGAGATCGGCCAGTACCTCACTGCGCCCTCGGTGGGAGTGCTCGCGGAGCTAGTTGCATCGGTGCAGCCCGCTGCGGTTCTTATCGCCGGCTCGCCGGATGGCAAGGAGATCGCCGGCAAGCTCGCCGTGCGCACCGGGTCGGGTCTGCTGTCTGACGTCGTCGACATCGCCGAGGACGGTACCGCCACGCACTCGGTGTTCGGCGGTTCCTCCCTCGCCAAGTCCAGAGCCACCACGCCGGTCGCGGTGATCACCGTCCGCGCCGGGGCCATCGAGCCGGTCTGCTCGCCGGGCGCGGCGGTCGAGCATGTCATCGAGGTCCCCGCAGTGAGCGCCACCACAGCGAAGATCATCGAGCGCCGACCCGTAGAGAGCGGAAACCGCCCCGAGCTCACCGAAGCCAGCGTGGTAGTCGCCGGCGGTCGCGGCGTCGGTTCGGCAGACAACTTCGGCATCGTCGAAAAGCTCGCTGACTCGCTCGGTGCCGCGGTGGGGGCCTCCCGTGCGGCGGTCGACTCCGGCTATTACCCGCACCAGTTCCAGATCGGGCAAACCGGCAAGACGGTCTCCCCGCAACTCTATGTGGCGCTCGGCATCTCCGGGGCGATCCAGCACCGGGCCGGGATGCAGACGTCCAAAACCATCATTGCGATCAACAAGGACCCGGAGGCACCGATCTTCGAGATCGCTGACTTCGGTGTGGTGGGTGACCTGTTCACCATCGCCCCGCAACTTACCGAGGCGGTCAGCAAGCGGAAGGGATGACGGCGCCCGCCAGTCGAGCGCGCCATATCGAGGCGCGCCCGTCACCGCCACCAGTCAGCCGATGCTGGCAAGTCTGGGCAGCACCCGCTGGATGAGCTGCTCAGTGAAGTCGACCGGGTGCCGATCGGGCATAACCTGCACCTCGGTGACCCCCAGCGCCGCGTACTGCTCCACGTCGGCGAGCACGGCGTCAGTCTCGGTAAGCACCGGCGGCCCGCTCAGCACCACGGTTTTCTGGATGGTCTCGTAATCCCGGCTCTCGGTGGTGCAGTGGGCCCGCAGCACGTCGAGCTTGTGGCGCACATCGGCCGGGCTGGAGCCGAACAGGTTGCAGGCGTCCGCATAGCGAGCCACCAAGCGAAGCGTTCTCTTCTCGCCACCGCCGCCAATCAAGATCGGGGGCCGGGAGCGGCTCAGTGGCGGCGGCACGCACAGCGTCTCGGTCAGCTGGTAGTGCCGCCCGTTGAAGGGACCGTTGTCGTCGCTCCACATCTGCAGGCAGATCTGCAGGGTCTCCTCCAGCCGCTCGAAACGTTCCGCGACCGGCACGACCGGCACGCCGAGACCGCGCTGCTCCCGCTCGTACCAGGACGCGCCGATACCCAACCGGGCGCGGCCCCCGGACAGCACGTCGAGGGTGGTGACGATCTTGGCGAGCAGGCCGGGATAGCGGTACATGACGCCGGTGACCAGCAAGCCCAGCGTCATCTGGGCGGTCTTCACGGCCACGTACCCCAGCGTGGTGTAGCCCTCCAGCATGGGTTCCGCCGCGCTGGCCACCTGCTCCATCTGGAAGAAGTGATCCATGACGGTAAAGGAAGAGACGCCACCCTGCTCGGCTAGGTACGCGGTGTGCGCCAGAGTCGGCGCGATCGTGGCGGGATCGGCCGGCGTCGAGTAGTTCCAGTAATGCAGGCCCACTTTCACTGCATTCCTCCACCCCAGCGCCATCCGCAATCAGCCTATCGGCCAACAGACCTGCAGCGGGTGGTTATTCACCGACAATCCACCGCACGGCTACGGCGGTGTCGTTCGCCTAACGTGCTAAGCCGATATACCCAGCGCTATGAGGATCCCGTCGCTGTCAGTGAGCACCTCTACTTCCGTAGGTTCCGCGCACTACACGCTGCTGGTAGCCCAGCAGCAGGCCGATGTCCGCGCCGCGCAGCAGCTGCGTTACCGCGTGTTCGCCGGCGAAATGGGTGCAGTGCTGCGCACTGCCGAAGCTGGTCTCGATATTGATAATTTCGATGACTACTGCGATCACCTGGTGGTGCGGGACGACTGCACCGGTGAGATTGTCGGCACCTACCGGATGCTGTCGCCCGAGGGCGCCCGGCTCGCCGGTGGGCTGTACTGCGAGACGGAGTTCCCGATTCCCTCGCTGCGGAGCCTGCGCGAGTCCCTGGTGGAAACCGGCCGCTCGTGCGTGCACCCGGACCACCGCACCGGGGCTGTGGTCAACCTGATCTGGGCCGGCATCGCGCGCTACCTACTCCTCACCGGTTACCGCTGGTTGGTGGGGTGTGCGTCAGTGCCGCTGCGTAGTCCAGGGTTCGCGGATGGCGCGCTCGCTTCGAGTGTTTGGGACACCGTACGGACCCGCCACCTTGCGCCCGAGCAGTACCGGGTACTACCGCGGCTGCCGTGGCGTGCCGACTTGGCCCCCCGGCCCGTGCGTGCCAGCATGCCACCGCTGCTGCGCGGATATCTGCGGTTGGGTGCGTGGGTGTGCGGGCCACCGGCCCACGATCGTGACTTCGGAGTGGCCGACTTCCTGGTGCTGCTGTCGCTGGACCGGGTGGATCCCCGGTACCTACGTCATTTTCTGGGGGACTCCGCTAGCCCGGCTACCGGCACCACGCCATGAACCGAGCGCATCCGTGGATGCCGGTGTCGCCCTGCGGGCAGGGGTGCCTGCCCGCAGCCGATTCGGTGCCTACCGTCACGCGTATACGCCAGGTGCTGCGACTACTGGCTACCGCAGCGTTGTTGGTGGCTGGCGCACTGCTGGTGGCGCTGCAGCCAATGCTTCGTCCCAGGCAGCAGGAGCAGACGCTGCGAACCTGGTACCGGACGCTGCTGCGGGTGTTGCATATCCAGCTGGAGGTCACCGGTGGCGACCGGTTCGCCCACCCAGGAGTCGCAATCCTGGTAGTCAGCAATCACACCTCCTGGCTCGATCAGATTGCGCTGGGCGCGGTGCAGCCGCTACGCATGGTGGCCAAGAAGGAGGTCGGCCGGTGGCCTGTGGTTGGCCCGCTGGCTCGCCGGTTGGGCACAATTTTCGTGGACCGGGAGCGCCTGTCAGCGCTGCCGGGCATGGTCGACGCTATTACTCGTGCGCTTGCTGAGGGCGCCGCCGTCGGGGCCTTTCCAGAGGGCACCACCTGGTGTGGCCTGTCCAGCGGTCGCTTCAGGCCGGCGGTTTTCCAAGCTGCTGTCGACACGGCAACCCCCGTGCGGCCGGTGGCGTTGCGTTACCGCTTGGCCGGGAGCGGACCGACCACTGTGGCGTCCTTCGTCGGGACCGCCGGCCTGTGCGAGACCTTGATTCGGGTGTGCGGTGCGCGTGGCTTGGTAATTGAGGTACACCTCCTACCGTTTCTCCGCGCCGCCTGCACCACCCGCCGCACCTTGGCCAGCCGCGCCGAGATCGCCGTCACGGCCCTCAACAGTGCTTCTGGAACAGGCCCGACCGACCCGCAGCCTGCCTGGGGCAGCCTGTCCCCACAGCACAGTCACGGTGGGTGCAGTTAGGCTGGTACCCGCGATGGCCTACCTTGATCATGCTGCCACCACGCCTATGCTGCCGGAGGCGGTGGCGGCGATGAGCGAGGCGTTGTCCACCTTGGGCAATGCCTCGTCGTTACATGGGTCGGGGCGCCGCGCTCGTCGCACCGTCGAGGAGTGCAGAGAAGGCATCGCCGAGGCGCTGGGGGCCCGCCCGTCAGAAGTGGTGTTTACCGGAGGTGGCACCGAGGGGGACAACCTCGCCGTCAAGGGGTTGTTCTGGCAGCGGCGTGCCGCGGACCCGCGGCGCATCCGGGTACTGGCGTCCAGCGTGGAGCACCATGCTGTGCTCGACGCCGTCTCCTGGCTCGCCGATCACGAAGGCGCGCAGGTGGACTGGCTCGAGGTCGACGGTTACGGCCGGGTTCATCCCGACACGCTGCGCGCTGCGCTGGCCCGCGATCCGGAGTCGGCAGCTCTGGTGACCGTGATGTGGGCGAACAACGAGGTAGGCACCGTCGCACCCATCCACGAACTGGCCGAGGTCGCGACCAGCTACGGGGTGCCGCTGCACACCGATGCAGTCCAGGCAGTCGGCCAGCTACCGGTACATTTCGGCACTTCCGGCGCCGCGGCGCTGACCCTGACCGGGCACAAGCTAGGCGGACCTTACGGTGCCGGGGCGCTGTTACTGGGCCGCGAGGTCACCCTCACCCCGCTGCTGCACGGCGGCGGCCAGGAGCGCGATGTTCGATCCGGGACTCTGGACGTTCCGTCAATCGTCGGGTTGGCCACCGCGATCCGCCACTCGGTCCAGACCCTGCCAGAGACCGCGATTGCCGTCACCAAGCTCCGTGATCAGCTGGTGGACGGCATCATGTCCCGGGTTGCCGATGCGGTGCTCAACGGCGATCCGGGTGACGGCCTGATCGATGACGGTCCCTCGCGGTTGCCGGGCAACGCTCACCTCACCTTCCCCGGTTGTGAGGGTGAGTCACTGCTGATGCTTCTCGACGCTCGCGAGATCCAGTGCTCCACTGGTGCCGCCTGCACCGCCGGGGTGGCGCAGCCGTCGCACGTGTTGCTGGCGATGGGTGTCTCAACTGCCGCGGCGCGGGCTTCGCTGCGCTTCTCCCTGGGACGCACCACGACGGCTGCGGACGTGGCCGATGTGCTTGACGCTATCGAGCCGGTGGTCGCCCGGTCCCGTAGCGCAGCAACGAGGCGGGCGAGGGTGCTGTGAGGGTCCTGGCAGCGATGAGCGGCGGAGTGGACTCCTCGGTAGCTGCTGCTCGCGCGGTCGATGCCGGACATGATGTCGTGGGTGTCCACCTCGCACTGTCGGCCCAGCCCGGGACGTTGCGCACCGGCGCCCGCGGCTGCTGCACCAAGGAGGATGCCGCCGACGCGCGTCGAGTTGCCGACATCATCGATATCCCGTTTTACGTATGGGACTTCGCAGACGAGTTCAGCGCTGCCGTGGTGGACGACTTCGTGGCGGAGTACGCCGCCGGGCGCACCCCCAATCCATGCCTGCGCTGCAACGAGAAGATCAAGTTTACCGCGCTGCTGGACCGGGCCTGTGCGCTTGGTTTCGACGCGGTGTGCACCGGTCACTACGCACGCCTGGCCGGTGGCGTGCTGCGCCGTGCCGTGGACGTGGGCAAGGATCAGTCCTACGTGCTGGCTGGCCTCACCGCCGACCAGCTGGCCCATGCCCTGTTCCCGGTCGGTGACACGCCCAAAGCCGGCATCCGGGCCGAGGCGACTCGCCGCGGCCTCGCCGTAGCCGACAAGCCGGACAGCCACGACATCTGCTTCATTCCCTCCGGTGACACCCGAGCGTTCCTCGCGCAGCGGTTAGGGTCCCGGCCTGGTGAGTTGGTTGATGAACAGACCGGTGAAGTGTTGGGAAGCCACCACGGCGTGCACGGCTTCACCATCGGCCAGCGCCGTGGTCTCGGATTGCAGCACCCAGCACCTGATGGTCGGCCCCGGTTCGTGGTCGCGCTGGAACCGGTGACCGGCACCGTGCGGGTGGGGTCCGCACAGCACTTGGACGTTCGTGTCGTCGAAGCCGAGCGGCCGGTGTGGCCCAACGGAGTGCCAGACGGACCCATCGAATGCATCGCGCAGGTCCGCGCGCACGGCGGCTGCGCCAGCGCCGTCGCGGAGGCGGTCCACAACGGCGTGCTGGTGCAGTTGAGGCAACCGCTGCGCGGAGTGGCCCCAGGTCAGGCTGTCGCTTTCTACCGTCCGGACCCGGGCGGCGACATCGTCCTGGGTAGCGCCACCATCACCACAACCCGATAACCCCCGCCGAGATTCGCGACTTTAGAGACCGCGGCTGCTGCCTCCTGAGACGCCGCGGCTGCCGTTACTGGTTGAGCCGTCGGTGCCGTTGCCAGGGCTACCAAGAACTTTGTCGAGGAGCGGAATGTGGACCGTAAGCCCGTCGAGCAGGTTCTTGCCGCCGCCGTTCTGACCCCCGTCGCCGGCTCGGGTGAATGTCGACAAGACGGTGCGGGCGGGCAGCAGTTCCGCCTGCTGAGCGGTGAACTGGGCGTCGCTGCGTGTGCTAGGCATCGATTCCTCCTAGGAAATGCGGCCCGGGCACGGGCCGGAAGATGCCTACCCACCGTGCCCAGCGGTGATGGTCCGAGCAATTAGTAGTTGCACGTAAGTCGTTGCCGGCGCACCACGTAGTGGTTACCGAGTCCTCGATGGACGTTCCTGATCGACATTCCAGAGTGATAGACATTCCGGGGTGACCGATCTCCCATGCCCGCCCGGAACCGCCACCGCAATCGGGTCGATGCCTGGCACCGACCCCCTGGAAGCCGCCCGCACCGTCGTCGGCGAGCTACCCGACCTGCCGTACCTGCCTGAGCTGCCCGGCCGGGGTGCCGGCGCCGACCTGATCGGTCGCACCGCTGCACTGCTTGTCGATCTCGCCGTGGAGCTGGTGCCCTCCGGGTACCGGGTCACCGCACGGCCAGGCCGTGATCACCGGCGTGCTATCGACTTGCTTCGCGGCGATCTCGATGCCTTGGAGGAGGCGGTGGACTCCGCCGGAGCTCGGCCCGCGGCGATCAAGGTGCAGGCGGCCGGGCCCTGGACCCTGACTTCGGAGATTGAACTGCGTACCGGGCACAAGGTGCTCACCGATACCGGCGCGCTACGGGAGTTCGCCGCGTCGCTGGCGGAAGGGCTGCGGGCACATGCCACGGAGGTATCTCGCCGGCTGGGAGTAGCGACTGTGGTGCAGCTCGATGAACCGGGACTGCCTACGGTGCTTGCTGGCGGGGTGCCCACCCCATCCGGATACGGCACCGTGCCCGCGGTGCCTGATGGTGACGCGGTAGAGCTGTTGCGAGTCGTGCTCGACGCGCTGCCCCTACCACGGATCGTGCACTGTTGCGCGCCACGCCCACCGCTGGCGCTGCTGCGCCGCACGGGAGCTGACGCGCTGGCCGTCGACGCCCAACTGCTTGCTGGTGCACCCCGGTCGACCATCGATGACCTTGGAGAAGCGTGGGATGCCGGGGCGACGGTGTTGCTCGGTCTCCTACCGGCGCTGCCGCCAGCGACGCCACCGGATTTGGTGGTGCTGGCCCGTCCGGCGCTGGATCTGGTGGACAG